>Ga0315912_10000756_pt1 | contig 49282 bp, 78 predicted proteins | sample VfabasoilMG_FD_204469 | JGI IMG/M metagenome (GOLD analysis project Ga0315912, IMG submission 204469) | Garden soil microbial communities collected in Santa Monica, California, United States - V. faba soil | ecosystem: Environmental > Terrestrial > Soil > Garden | place: USA: California... | reverse complement strand
GCGTATTTAGTCAATAATGTTTCTTTGTTTTTGATTCCTCTTGACTAGCACCGCTTACGACCTGCATCGCGAGTCCGCTCGCAATCGCCAAGCTGCTCAAACCGCAGCCGGTCAAGAGATCGGTTCAATCCCGCCGATCGTCGATCCTGCGCGGCGTGCGCAAGCAGAGAACGACTTCGCGTTCTTTTGTACGACCTACTTCCCTGAAGTCTTTTCGCTCCCGTGGTCGCCAGACCACCTGAAGATTCTGGAAAAGGTTCAGCGCGTCGTTATCGATCGCGAGATGTTCGCCGAAGCGATGCCGCGTGGGTCCGGCAAGACGACGATCGCACTGATGGCGTCATTGTGGGCGGCGTTGACTGGTCGGCATCTCTACATTCAGTTGGTCAATGCGACGGCGGATTCGAGCGCCCGCAACCTCGTCAACCTAAAGTATCAGCTTCGATACAACGACCTGTTGATGGAAGACTTCCCGGAAGTCTGCTATCCGATTCGCCAACTCCGCGGCGAGGCTCGGCGTTGCACCGGGCAGACCGTCGACGGCAAGAATACCAATATCAGTTGGACCGCCGACCAAATCATCTTCCCAACCATCGAAGGGAGCAAATCGAGCGGCGTTCTGATTCGTTACTGCGGCATCACCGGCGAGATTCGGGGACCGATGCACTTCGCCCCGGACGGCACGGCGGTCCGCCCGTCGCTGGTCATCGTCGACGACCCGCAGACCGACCAGTCCGCACGCTCGCCGAGTCAATGCCTGGAACGCCTTGCCGTCATCAACGGTGCCATCGCCGGCCTAGCGGGTCCGGGCAAGCGAACGGCGATCCTAATCCCCTGCACGGTCATCCGGCAGGGCGACCTCGCCGACACGATCCTTGACAACGCCAAGTCACCGCAGTGGCAAGGGGAGCGAACCAAGAGCGTCTACGCCTGGCCGAAACGGGAAGACCTGTGGGAAGAGTGCCGGCAGATTCGAGTCGACCAAGGGAAGGAAGCGGCGGCGGAGTTTGTTCGCCAGAACTTCGCCGCGATGCACGAGGGGGCGTCGGTCGCATGGGAGGAACGCAAGGGCGCCGACGACGTTTCCGCCTTGCACCATCAATATCAAATCCGCTGGGACATCGGCGACGCCGCCTACTTCGCCGAATACCAGAACGAACCCATCATCGACGCCCAATCGGAGGGCGCCGTCACCGCCGACGCCATCGCTACCAAGACCAACGGCATCGACCGCTGGAAAATCTCTCCCGACGTCAACCACCTGACGGCGTTCATCGACGTGCAGCATCGCGTTCTCTACTACGCGATGGTCGGATGGAAAGACGACTTCACGGGCTACGTGGTCGATTATGGCTGCTTCCCCGACCAGAAAGCCCAATACTTCGTTTATCGCAACGCGAAGCGAAACCTCGCGCAGCTATTCAAAGGGGCAGGGCTAGAAGGCACGATTCACGGCGGCTTGACGGCGCTCGTGGACCAGCTCGCCAAGAAGGAATATCAGCGGGTCGGCGGCGGTGTGCTGCGGCTATCGAAGATCCTCGTGGACGTGAGCGAGGGCGTTCTCGACGAGACTATCACGGCGTTCTGCCGGACGTCGCCCTACGCTTCGATTCTCTTGCCGTCCCGAGGTAAAGGCATCGGCCCGACTGCGCGCCCGATGGCGGAGTGGACCAAGCAGCCGGGCGTTAGAGTCGGGCACCGCTGGCGAATCGTGACGGGTCTGAAGCGGACGACGCAGCACGTCATGTTCGATACGAACTACTGGAAATCGTTCATCCATTCTCGGTTCGCCACGGCGATGGGGGACAAGGGGTGTCTTTCGCTGTGGGGCAATAAGCCCGACGTCCACCGAATGATTGCCGACCACTGCACGGCGGAAATCTGCACACGCAAGAAGGACGGCGACCGGCAAGTCGACGTCTGGAAATCGCCGCCAAACGCCCCGGATAACCATCTATTTGACTGCCTCGTGGGCTGCGCGGTCGCGGCGTCGATTGTCGGCAGCACGTTGCCGAACTCCACTAAGCCAGCCGCCAAGAAGAAGTGGACCATCCCGGAGCATTTGCGGAAATGAAAGAACCAATCTTTTTTGGTGTATCGCCAGACCGCGTGTCGTTTTTCAAACGATGGTCGTGGGTCGTTTTCGCGCCGATGTTTTCGGGTCACGGAGAACCGATTCGGCTGACTGGTCGGTCCTTTTTCGGATTCACCGCAAGACTTGCTGCGGGCAAGGCGATTGTGCGGTGTCGACAACTTTTGGAGTTTGCGGAAATGCCGCCGCATCTACGGAAATGAGCACGAGCATGGAAGAGGCTCGCGAAGAGAAAGAACGCGACAAGGACGCGCCGAAGGGAATTCCCTGCCCGTCGTGCGGATGCTGTCATCATCGGGTTTACGACAGCACGCCGAACCCCGGCGGCGTTATCGTGCGCAAGCGTATCTGCCGCCATTGCAACCGCGCGTTCACGACGCGGGAAGCGAGGATTGGTCAGTAGTTCGCGAACGGCTAAAATGTCGACCGACTAATACGGAGATTTTAACATGCATCCAGAAATCAAGAAGATACAGGCTCGCGTCGAAAAACTGAGCGACAAAGCGGCGACTCTCAGGAAGCAAGTGGCCGAACTAAGCCAGAGGCGAGACGACTTGGAGATCGAAACGGAGCGAGAGACAGAGAACCTCGCCGCCTTAACGTCAACGGCACTGCGGCCAGCGCCAATGCCGAGCTTTGTGACGAAGTGGTGCCACGAAGCGGGAGATGTCGTAAACATGCCAAGCGTCAGCGGAATCTATTTCCTCTGGCGCTTTTACGAAGGCAGCTACCAGATTGTGTACGTAGGAAAATCAATCAATCTATCTCAGCGAGTTTGTGCTTCGCACAACATTATCAAGCCAGGCGACGGGATTTCATATTTAGAATTCCCTGAATCGGAGATCAATCGAGTTGAACATTTCTACGTCTTCTTCTACGATCCTCCGCTGAACGGCGGAGGACGCGGAACAATCTCCGGGACCAAGAGATACTTTGACGATCTTGTTTCCATCAACGAAGCATCGCGACAGCTTGGAACGACAATCGTCAGGGCGCGATCGGCCTTAAAGGCAATCTCCGCAAACGCAATTCGCAAACGCGGCAAGGAGTGCTATCGTCGCTCCGAAATTGACGCTGCACGATCGGCATTAGATGGTCGCTAGCGCAATCGCGCCAACTAGTTTCTGGATCGCTTGATATTCTTGGCCATCATCGCCGTTGGCGCAATGACAGCGAAGGACACGCAACGCCGATTTGCATGCTTCAAGCAGATCAGGTGCGGCGACAATGAGGCGTTTGTTCGCCCCGTCCCGCTCCCACGCATCCTCGCCAGTGTCGTGTTCACATAGTATTGCGATCCTGTCTCCGTCGCTCGACTCGACAATATCGCGGCTAATGTCTTGGTCGCAGTCGGCCAGTCTCCACGGCGCGGGTGAGTGCGGCATTCTGTTTCTCCCGATAGGCGGTAATTCACAGCACGCATCATAACTATTTTTCGCATCAACGCCATATGTGGCGGTTCTTTGCGGATTATCTCTCATCGCACCTGCCGTCGTATTGCAGGTGGTTCGTGCGTGCGTATAAGTCGAAATAGAGATTTCTCGTTTCGCATCCGCACGAAGCCATGCCCGACCTCACCGACACGATCGAGGAAGTGGCAGCCGGACCGGCAGCCGCATCGAACGACAACGGCTCGGTGAGTGAGCATCGGCTCAGCGAATTGATTGACGCGGACAAGTATCTCAAAGCCAACGAAGCGGCTGCCAACAACACGAACCGCGGCATCCGCTTCTCCAAGCTCTGTCCTCCGTCCGCCCTCGGTTGATGTTCACTCGCGCCATCAAAGCGATTGCCGGTCTCTTTCGACGACAAACCATCGTCGCAAAGTACGACGCCGCGCAGTCGTCCGGCGCGAACAAGAACCACTGGACCCTGGCGGATGGTCTCTCCGCTGCCCAAGCCAATAATCCCGCTGTTCGCAAAGTCCTACGGGACCGCTCGCGATACGAGACGGCGAACAACTGCTGGCTTCGCGGGATGCTCAATACACTCGCCGACGACACGATCGGCACTGGTCCCCGGCTGCAAATGCAATCGGGCGACAGCGACGTCGACACGGCAATCGAGCGGGCGTTCTCACGGTGGTGCAAGGCGATCGGCTTGCCCGAAAAGCTCCGCACGATGCGTATCGCCAAGGGGCAAGACGGCGAGGCGTTCGCACTCGCCATCACGAACCAGAATCTTCTCGGTCCGGTCAAGCTCGACATTCGGCTTTTGGAAGCTGAGCAAGTCGCCAGCCCGCTCGCCGAATTCCGCCCGAACTATGCGGACGGCATCGAGTTCGACCGCTTCGGCAACCCCACGAAATACACGGTCATCCCGCACCCCGGCGATATGACCGGGCTGAACTTCAGCAATCAGAACGGCACGCCCTACGAGGCGAAAGACGTTTTCCATTTGTTCCGCTGTGACCGCCCTGGACAAGTCCGCGGCGTTCCAGAAATCACCCCGGCGCTTGTGCTCATGCCGCAGTTGCGGCGGTTCACACTGGCGACGATTGGCGCGGCGGAGTTCGCCGCTAGCCCGGCGGGCGTTCTTTCGACCACGGTCGCTGCTGACGACTCGGCGGGAACCGACAGCCCCTGGCAAGAGATCAATTATGAGCATCGCGGGCTGATGGTTGTCCCCGACAACACGACGCTTACGCAGCTGGAAGCCAAGCACCCGACGACGACGTATGCGATGTTCTGTCGGGCGCTCATCACCGAAGCGGGGCGCTGTCTCTCGATGCCCTACGTCATCGCCGCCGGCGACGCTTCGATGCACAACTATTCGTCCGGTCGGATGGATCACCAGAACTATTTGCTCGCCATCAACGTCGAGCGGTCGTACTGGGAAACGAAGATTCTCGACCGACTCTTCGCGATGTGGCTCGACGAGGCTTTGCTCGCCGACGAATCGCTCCGCAAGCTCGGCACATTCGAGACGGATCACACCTGGTACTGGGATCGACGCGAGCACGTTGACCCATCGAAGGAAAGCCAATCACAGGTCGAGCGACTCAACGCCAATCTGACAACGCTCGCGGCTGAGTACGCGAAGGACGGAAAAGACTGGGAGCCGGAGATTCGTCAGCGCGCGAAAGAGGTCGAGCTTTGCACGACGCTCAAGCTGCCGACCGACCAAGCCGCCCCGAAAGCCAAGCCGAACGCCGACGCGCAAGACGCGCAAGACGACGCCGTAAACGCCGAGATCACGCGACGCCAAATGCTCGCAGCCTGATATGAAGAAATTCACCAAGCGGCGGCGTAACCAATCGCTGCCCGACAATTCGATGATCGTCGCGGCTGCCGAAAAGCTGCCCAACGAACTCGTCTGCTCGGCAGGCGAGCCGGTCGACATTGTCGCGGCAGCCGGCGAGGACAAGCTGCCGACGTTCTCGATGACCGCCTACACGGGCGGGATCTTGAATCTGCCGAACTTCTACCATCCCGTGGTCGCCGACCTGCAAGGCATGTCGGTCCCGTCGCAGCGTATCCCGGTCGATCGCCATCACGACGTGACACAGATCGTCGGGCATAGCGAATCGATTCAGGTCTCGGCACAGCGAATCAAGATTGACGGCATCGTGAGCGGTGTCGGCGAAGCGGCGCAAGAAGTCCGGGCTGTCGCTAAGAACGGATTCCCCTGGCAAGCGTCGATCGTCGCATCAATTCAATCGATCGAGCGTGTCGAAGCCGGCACGTCGGTCAAGGTCAACGGGCGCAACTTTCAAGGCCCGCTCATCGTGGCTCGCAAGACGACCTTGCGGGCAGTTTCCTTTGTACCCCTCGGCGCCGACGCGGGCATCACGTCCGCCACCATCGCCGCAAGCCTATTGGAGCAGACTGATATGAACTTCGACGCATGGTTGAAAGCCAAGAGCATCGACCCGACCAACCTGAGCGCCGAAGTCACGGCGGTCCTCAAGGCGCAGTACGACAACGAGATCAAGGCTGCCGGCACGGCGGTTGCCGATGAAGATCCGCCCACGCTGGCGGAGGTCAAGCAATTGATCGCATCGGCTGGAAACGCTGGCGGGGCGAAGTCGGAAATCGACCAACTCCGTGCCGAACTCGCCGAAGACAAGCGGCGTGTGGCGATCGACAAACTCGCCGTCCAGTACAAGGCGGATGAGGAGCTTTCCGCGAAGGCGGTCAGCAGCAATTGGAGCCTCGAAAAGACGGAAGTCGAATTCCTTCGCGCCTCGCGTGGTTCCGCTCCGGCAATTCATGTCGCCGGCGGTGGGACCGTCACGCAGGAAGTCATCGAGGCGGCGTTCTGTCGGCAAGAGAACTTGAAGACGCTCGAAAAGCGGTTCAAGCCGGAAACGCTCGATGCTGTCGACCGACACTTCCCCCGCGGTGCCAGCCTGAAGCAAGTCATGCTTGAGGCGGCATGGGCCGGCGGGTATGACGGCCGGCACTTCCCGAACAGCCACCCCGGAATCGAGTCGCTGTTGCGATGCGCATTCCAGCCGCAGATCCGTGCTGGGTTCTCGACACTGAGCTTGCCGGGCATTTTCGCCAACACGGCGAACAAGTTTCTCTTGGAAGGATTCTCGTTTGTCGAGCAAACGTACAAGTCGATTTCTCGCGTCCGAAGCGTCAACGACTTCAAGGCGGTCACGTCTTATCGGATGCTCGACGGCGGCGACTTCTTGGAAGTCGGGGCGACTGGTGAACTGAAGCACGGAACGCTGAGTGAGGAATCGTTCTCGAACCAAGCGAAGACTTACGGCCGCATGATGTCGGTCACTCGACAGGACATCATCAACGACGATCTGGGGGCGCTGACTCAGATTCCCTCGATGCTCGGTCGCAAGTCGGGCGAAAAGGTCAATACGGTTTTCTGGACGGCGTTCAATGCGAATACGTCGTTCTTCGCCGATCCTTCGCAGCACTACCTCAAGGGTTCGACGTCGACACTGACGGCAACAGGTCTCGACCTCGCTTCCAAGAAGTGGGACGCCAAGACCGACGACGGCAGCACGTCAATCGCCAACGGCGGGCGACCGCTCGGCGCCGAGCCGCGAATCCTGCTGGTCGGTCCGGCGCTCTGGTACGCCGCTCGCCAGTTGATGGCGGCGACCACGTTCAACTCCGGCGGCGCGGCGACGACTGAACAGATTCCGAGCCAGAACCTTTGGGCCGGAGCCTACATCCCGCTCAAGTCGCGGTACATCACGGCGACGGACACCGAGTGGTATTTGCTCTGCGATCCGGCCGACATCGCGGTCATCGAGGTTTGCTACCTCAACGGCCAGCAGAACCCGACCATCGAAAGCGCCGACGCCGACTTCAATGTTCTCGGCGTTCAGATGCGTGGTTATTTCGACTTCGGTGTTACGAAGCAAGACGCCCGCGGCGGTCTCAAGGTCAAGGGCGCGGCATAAGCCTGACGCACCCCCATTTACACGAACCCAATTCCCTGAGGAATCACGATCATGCCCGAAGCTCAATTTTATCAAGATGGGTGCGCCCTCGATTACACGGCCGACGCTGCGATCACCGGCGGCGAAGTCATTCAATGCCGCGATGGCCGGGCGGGTGTCGTCAAACGCGACGCCGCATCCGGCGACCTGACGGCGCTGTCCGTGAATCCCGGCGACGTTTATACGATCACCAAGACCAGCGGCGTCGTCATCCTGGACGGCGGCAAGGTCTATTGGGACCACTCGGCGAACGCCGCAACCTTCAAGGCGATCAGCGACCGCGACTTCTACGTTGGTGTGGCTGTTGGCGATGCCGCCAGCACGGACACGACGCTGAAAGTTGCGTTCAATATCGAGCCAGTCTACTACTTCGATTCGACTCGCGACCACGTCACGTCGGTCGTGACCAAGACCGTTGTCGGTTCGACCACGGTCGAAATCCCGAACGTCAAGAACTTGGCGGGAGCGATTCGGCTCGAATTGGGGACGACCGCTGAAGCGCAGTGCGTCGACGCGATGTCCAAGAAGACGTTCGCCATCGGGTCGAACTTCATCGCCGAATTTCTCATCAACGTCGTGGTCAACGCCGACGCCTCCGCTGGCGACCTGAACTTCGGCGTGGCGAGCGGAACCAGTACGACCGACTTCGATGCCGTCGCGGAATGCGTGGCGGTTCACATCGACGGCGGTTCGGCCAACATCAACGCCCAAAGCGACGACGGGTCGACGGCAGTTGCGGCGGCGGATTCGACGCTCGACCTGACCGCCGGCACTCCGTTTGAGGTCTGGATCGACGGTCGCAATCCGTCCGACGTCAAGGTCTACGTCGACGGCGTGCGAATCATGGACGGAACGACCGGCGCGGCGAAGACGTTCATTCTCGCCACTGGTCCTTACGTCTGGATTGCCCACATGGAAAAGACGTCCGACGACTCGCCTGGAACGGTGCTCGTGAGCGGTGGCGTTCGTTTGGCACAGCAGTAATGAACCGACAAACCCGCATCGACGAAGCGGTCGCTCGCGGGCTGTCGAGTTCGATGGGCCGAAGCCTCGTTTATTGGAGTGGACAACATTCGGTCGACCTGACGGCGATTGCGGCCCGCGGCGGCAATCCGAAGGAAGTCGACGGCGTCATTTATTCCAACATCGACGAGCGTGATTTTTGCGTTTACCGATCGGAACTCATCATCAACGGACGGCAACACGAACCACGCAAGGGCGATACCTTCGTCGAAGAACTCGGCAGCGACACGATTGTGTGGCAGGTTTTGCCTACCGAAAGCGAACCCGTGTTCCGCGAAGGGGACTCGACCCGGACGATGATTCGGATTCACACGAAAAGAAAGAGCGGTTAGTGGGCGATGGCGACCAAGGCGATGCCGATCCAACTGGCGAACGCCATCGTCGCGATGCTCGGCGAAGAGGATTTTAGTTTAGCGTTCACGGCGAAGCGGCGGCACTTGCCGTATGGCGACGGAACGAACGGAACCGAAAACGAACTGGAGAAGTTGAACGGCGTGTCGGTGTTGGTCGTCCTAGGCGACAACATCGACCGCACCCGTGCCGAACAAAGCGACAACCTCGACCACTTCGTCCCTGTTTTCGTTTGCATTTACAGCAAGCTCGTGCAGGACCCGCTCAAAGAGACAACGGAAGTCGACGAGTTCTGCTTTTTGGCGGAGGAGATCGAAGACGTTTTGGAGGCGGCCGAACTGACCACGGAGAGTGGTCATCAAGCGATTATCGAAGACCCGATTCAGCGGCCCGTTTTTGTTCACAAGGGACATCTCGAAACGCAACGGATGGCGATTGCCGTCCTAAACGCAACCTACAAAGTCTTCCGAGCGGACCCGGCGGCAAACGAAGAATAATGGCGACGCAAGGCATCAATTTCGGCTTTCGGCTCAAAGACCTCAAGGCGGGGTTCTTTGATCGTCGTGCCATTGCTTCGGCTCTCGCACCAACGGAGCGGCGTGTATTGGGTCGTTTCGGCGGAGCAACGAAGCAAACCGCCAAGCGATCGATCCGCAACGCCCCCAAGAAACTGACCAAGCGGTCACGCGGCGTCGTCCGCCACGGCACGATTGTCAGCCGCCCCGGCGATCCGCCGTACAGCCGCACGGGCTTGCTAAAGGATCACATTTACTACGCCTTCGACATGAGTCGACGCAGCGTCGTGATTGGACCGGCGAAACTATCCGGTTTCCACGGCGAAGACGTCCCGCACAAGTTGGAACACGGCGGAACCGTTCGCTTGCCACGCGGCGGAACGGGCATCCTCGAATCACGTCCGTATATGCGTCCGGCGTTCGACAAGCAGTTACAGCAGTTGCCGCGCTATTGGCAGGAAGCAAGCGCCCGCGCAGCCGCCTAACCCATAAATCAACATGCCTACTTATCTTCTCGGTCGTCAGCAGACCATTTACTACAACGCCGCGACCTACGGCTCGCCGTCGTGGACGAAGCTCAAGCGCGTCGGCGACATCACGGTCGACGACAGCCGGGTCGAAGCCGATGCGTCTCATCGCGACGTCGAAGAAGAGTTGGTCGTGCCGACGCTCCGTTCCCGGTCGCTTTCGTTCACGGTTCGCGCGAATCCCAGCGACGCCACGTTCGTTGCCCTGAAGGCGGCATACGAGAACAAGACCGAAGTCGACGTCATCATCTTGAATCAGCTCATCAGCGTCTCTGGTGCGACCGGACCCCGTCTGGCGATGGTCGTGACGCAGTTCAATCAGGGCGCCGAGATCCGCGGCTTGCAGACTCGCGACGTGATTCTCAAGCCGACCGACAGCGACAACGATCCGACGACCTACACCGTGAGCTAACGTGGCTGCCAGCGACTATTCACTCACAGCGTCCGAAGTCATCGCCCTTTCGCCATGCGAAATCGGACGCGCTGGCGCTACGATTACCGCCGGGCAAGTCGTCGTTGACGATCCATCGACCGGCAAGCTAGTGCTTGCCGATGCGAACCACGCGACGGCGGCGATTTGCGGGCGAGTCAAGGGCATCGCAGCACATAACGCCAGCGACGGTCAACCATTGGCTTACGTCGGCAACGGCGGACGTATTCGCATCGATTCGACGACCGCCACCGGCGAGCAGAACGAAACCGTGTATTTGAGCGATACGCCCGGCGCGATGTGCTCATCGGACGACGCGAAGATGGTCGGTTTTTCAACCGTCATCGGGCATGTCGACACCGCCGGTGCGATTCTAACCGTCCAAATTGCCGAAGCCGCGGCAGCCTACGGAAATTAGCGAGCAAACATCATGGCTGATATTACCGTCACTCCGGCCGAAGTCATTCCGCAGAACGGCAGCGACGTCAAATGGGGCACCGCCGGCGAAGACATCGACGCTGGGGAATTCATCTATTTCGACGCGGCTGACAACGGCAAAGCCAAGCTCGCCGATGCGAACGGAACCGGCGCTGCGCATACCGTGCAAGCGCTCGCCGTCACGACGTCCGCCGATGACCAACCGCTAGGCTACGTCCTCCCCGGTGCGGAAGTGCAAATGGATACGTCGGCGTTCGCCACGGCGGGGCTGCCGGTATTCCTATCGGCGAACCCCGGCAAGTGTTCTGTGACAGCCGCGGACTACACGACCGGCTGGTATTACAACCACCTGGGCGTCGTCAAAGCCGGCGGCAAGATCCTTCAGTTCGGCGCGCTATCGGCGGATACGGCGAAATAATGCCCTCATTTGTAGACACCAAGAAACGAACCTGGCGCGTCGTCATCGACCTGTTGATTGCAGAACGGTTGATGGAGGACGCCGGCGTGAACGTCTTTGAATTGCTCGATGGGTTCCCTGAGTTGCGGAACCTGCGGCGATTCCAAATGAACCCACGCGACCAGGCGGCGGCGATTTACGTCTGCGTGCGTGAGCAGTTGGAAAATGCCAACGTCTCGATCGAGGAATTCAAGTCGTCGTTTGATGCCGACGTGGCGGAGAAAGCGAGGGAAGCCTTTGAGGAGGCTGCCGTGGGTTTTTTCCCCAACGCTCAGCTACGCCCGCTGATTCGGGACCTGCTGAGCCACAACAAACGGCTGACGACGGCGATGATGGAGGAAGCGACGGCGAAGCTGGCGACGATCGATATGGACGAGATCGAAGCGAATTTCCGTGCCAAGATTCGTGGGATCGCGGATGGATCGAACAAGCCTATCGAGTCGGAGGAATCCTTGGAGTCGACCCCAGCCGCATGACGCTGCGGCGTCTGTGGCAAATGCTCGACGGCCGCCTGGAGCACGAATGGGGTCTGGCGAGTTGGTCGGCGGCGACAAACTTAAACGGACTCATGGGCGTGTGTCGCACGATCATGCAGTCGGTTAGTACAAAGTCCGTGCCCGCTCTGGGACGGCCCATCCAACCCAATGAACTGAATCCGCTACGGCTTGCCGAACGCAAGCAGCGGAGTCGACTCCCGGTGATGACCACCGAAGAGTTAATTTCCTGGGCGAAGGGCGATTAGATGTCCACCGGAAGTATCAGAGCGGGTCATGCAGCCGTCGAATTGTTCATCGACGATTCGCCGATGATGCGCGGTCTCAAAGCGGCGTCGGCGAAACTGAAGGCTTGGGGAACGTCACTGTCGTCGATCGGTAAGCGAATCGGCGGATTCGGCGCCCTCGCCACGACGGGGCTTTTCGCCGCGGCTAAGGCGGCGGCAGACGCCGGATCGACCTTGCTCGAAATGAGCCAACGGACGGGGGTGTCTGTTGAGTCCCTTTCGACAATGGGCTACGCGCTCGAACAGAGCGGGTCGGATCTCGACACGTTCGAGAAGTCGATTCGCAAGATGCAGCAGAGCCTCGTCGACGGCAATAAGGCGTTCGCTTTGCTGGGCTTGTCGGCAACTGAACTACGCAAGCTGGACGCCGAGACGCAGTTTCTACTTATCGCCGACGCGCTGAGCAAAGTTGAAGATGAAGCCCTGCGAACGTCAATCGCAATGGACATTTTCGGCAAGAGCGGCACGATGCTCCTGCCGGCGCTTGAGGGCGGCATCGATGCCCTGCAAAAGTTGCGTAAGGAATTCGCGCCGCTCGCCACGACGATGCAGGAAGCGATTGACGCGGAGTCGTTTGGCGACGACCTATCGAAGCTCTGGAAGACGGTCAAGCAGGGCGTCATTGCCCTGGGGACTGGGCTAATCCCAGCAATGAAGCAAGTCGCCGAGATCGTGCAACCGCTCGTGCAAGGCGTCGCGGTGTGGCTGCGGCAGAATCCCGAACTAGCGGCGGGGCTATTGGCGGCAGCGGCGGGGATGATGGCGTTCGGTGGTGCGGCTCTGCTGGTCGGGACGGCGCTGTCGGGCTTGGGGTCAATCGTCGGCGCCATCGCGGGTATCGTCAAGGTTCTCGGCTCGATGGGTCCTATTGGCTGGCTTGTGACCGCTGCGGCCGGTGTCGGCACTGCCTGGGCGTCTCAATCCAGCAGCATCCGCCAATCGCTCGGTTCGATCGGCGACGCCATCAAGTCGACGCTCGGCGGCGTGACGCAAGCCCTGAAGAGCGGCGACATGGAGATGGCCGGCGAGATCGCCATGCAGGGGCTGGTCGTCATCTTTCGCGAGGGCTTGGACGGCATCAAAAACGCTTTCCGAGAATTCTGGAACGACATCTCAAACGTCAGCCACGAGGGGTCCGTCAATCTTGGCATCACGCTCAAGCGGTCGTTCCAGCGGCTCGCCGGCGGCTTGTCGTTTCTGGGCGGCGTTGTGACCGCGGAAGAAATGGGCAAGAGCTTTCGCATCCTGGACGAGCAGCTTGAGAAGGAAAAGAAAGACGCCATCAACGAAGGGCGGACGCGATTCCATTCGCGACCTAGCCCGGAAACGATTGCCGCTCGCAAGAAGCTGGAGGAACTACTTTCGCGCGTAGCGGACGCAACCGGCGGTGCGAACGGCGACAACGTACCCGAATCGCTCAAGCGCATCCGCGACGAAATGAAGAACGTCGCGATGGCTGTATCGAACAAGCTCCCCGACGCCATCGTGAAGGGAACGCAGGAATTCGCCAACGAAGCACTAAAGCAACGCTTCGGCGGCAACGAAGCGACGACGATTCAAGAGCGGCAACTAGAGGAAGCCCGGCGAACGAACCGCAACCTCAACGACATCGAGCGTGAGTTGCATCGTTTGCCCCAAGTGGGAGCGGCAAACCTCTAATGGCTTTCAAAGTCCGCGAACTACGACGCCGCACGGGCCGTTCATCGAACGACCGATCGGAATACGAGCGCCGCTTTCGCGTCTGGAAATACACGACGACGCTCGTGAATATCCAGGAATGTGACCTGGATGAAGTCATCGCGGAAGTTGGCATCGATTTCGGCGATACCTACCCCGGCATGGACGGTGTCGAATGCTACGACATCGAAGGCGAAGAGGACGAGACGTCGTTTCGGTGGATCGTGACGGTACGTTATCAGACGCCCGACGCGAACGACGCGAGCGACGATACGCCCAACGATTTCGACGAGTTCATTTCCCAGTCGCAGCAGCAGCCGCAGGACCCCGACACGAACATGATCGGGCCGAAGTTCTCCTACGGCACGACGACCGTGGAAGAGTGGCGGGAAAAGGACCTCGACGGGCAGTATTTCATCAACTCGGCGAAGGACCCGTTTCAAAATACTCCGCCGATTCCGGTGACGATTCAGATTGAGCGGGTAACGCTCAACGAAGCACGCAAGCCGAACACGTCCAAGCAGGGCACGGCGGCGGGTCGCAAGCTGCTCGCGGGTATTCAAGGCGAAGCGGCAATCCACGTCAACCGCACGACCGGCGTGCGGACCCGCTATTACGTGACGACTTATGAGGTCTGGATTCATCCGTCGCACGACTGGGCTTTCGTGGAACTGATTGATCGCGGATTCAATTACCTGACGACCGTGAACGGTCAAAAGGTCAAGCGGGCAATTCGGCTTGGACCTGAAAAGAACGAGCCGCAGCAGCCGGTCAACCTCGACGGCGCCGGCGGAATTCTGTCGACGACCGCAACCAACCCCCAAACAAAGACGTTTCGCATCCGCCCGGTCGGATCGCTCGGCGTTCCCTTTATTTCCTAGGTGCTAACATGCCTTATTTTCAGGACTATGTTTCGACACGGGGGCCGATCTCCGGTCAATCGCTGCAAATCGCCGATGGTCCGCACAGCGTCGACAACATCGACGTGACGACGCAACTGTGGCTAGCCACGGCGATGAAACAGCAAGTCCCTTACCGGCACGCCCAATCGGCGCTCGCCAACGGGGCGACGCTGACGCAGTTTCTAGGACGTGCGGGGGGCGACGGCGAAGTGATTCGCGCGCATGTCGTCGTGACGGCGCGACCGTCTACGGACCGCTCGATGACGGTCAAAATTCAGCGTGTCCGCGCCGGGTCGGCGGTCGACGTGACAAATAACTATTCCGTCACGAACGCCGCGCCGGCGAGCGATGCGACGACCGTGGCGTTTACGATCGACTCGAACTACGACGACGTCGAAGAGGGGGATTACTTCCAAGCCGTTTACGTCCAGGCGGCGGGGACCGGCGGCACGTATCCGCTCGGCGTCGGCGTCGATATGGTCACTCGTGAGAATCCCGACCCGTAATGAGTGAGCAACTTTACGCACTGACGGCGGCCGACGTCGCCTGGCTGCGGCGTCTCAAAGCGATGTTCGGCGGACTGCCGCTCAATCGCCTGCGCGCGCTGCTGGACATTGCGACGAATAGCACAAGCCCGGCGTTTCGCATCGGGCAGGTCTACGGCGAAGTCGAGGAAGGGACCTACGACGGCGACGAATGCACGGAGATGGGCAAGGGCGAAGGGCGGCTTCAGACGTTCAACGAAGACGGCACGCTCGCCGAGCCGGACATCAACGAAGACTTAGAGATTATCTATAACCCCGCCCGCGAAGCTATTCCCGACGGCGCGACGGTGTTGCTGGCACGAGACCGCACAATCACCGGCGACGACGAGTATCGCGAGCTTCCCGGCTGGGTAGCGATTCCGTTGACGGTGGCGGAAACTCGACCACGCTGTATCCTCGAAACGGATTACAACAGCGGGCAGACGCTCGCCAATAACACGAACAAGCAGGTGTTGACGATCAACACCTTTCACAACTTCAACACGACGCATTTCACTAAGCTTGGAGGAAGTGCGATACGGCTCAGAAAGACAGGCTATTATCGCCTGGTGTTTCACGTCTCCGGCGTGGCGGCAAGCGACGCCGGCAATAATGCTTCAGAGCATTTCAATATCTTTTGGATCGACAGTAACGGTGACCAAACCGGGCCGGCGACTCCGCTACGCACCATTTACGCCATCAACGGAGCCAGCGGCTGCGTGGCAAGTGCCGTTTACTATTACTACGCCAACGCCGACGACTTCTGGTTTCTCCAGCTAGCGGCACAGAAGGTTGAGTGGACGAACGGCACGTACATCGAAGCCGTGACGGCGGAGGTTGCTTTCCTGGGCGACATCACAGGTCCGGTCGATGCCTGACGAGCCGGACATTCCGCAGCCGATTCGCGGCTGGTTCGGTTGGGCGAAGCGGGGTCGAATCTGGCGTATCGGTCCGCTCTGCATCAAACGCTGGCGGTTTGAATCACCGCTCACCGTCCGCTACCTCTGCCGCCAGTCCCGCGAGATCGCCGTCTGCAATCGGATGGTCTACGTGCCTTGGCTCCACTGGACCCTAAGCCGCTGGCGTGTCGGTCGATTTGCGACGACGGCGGAGTGCAATGAGATTGCGAGGATGCGATTACCGATCACGGATCTGAAGCGGACGAACGTGGTGGTGACGGCGCGGGGTCCGGTGGTGATTGATTGGGAGGCAATATCGCTAGCTCGTCATTCTTGTTGATTACATCGCCAGATTGCAGTTCGCGGAAACTCCCGTCTAGATGACGAACCATAACTCGAAACGGTCCCGATAGATCGACGACAATACCGTTGGCGGTCGCAATTACGTTGGTCTCTTGCGTGACTTCGATCATCGTCTCACTCCACAATCATCGGGCTAACTCTCTCCACCTTGCCCACCGGCAACTCAAATCGAATCGCCCCCTTCGCCCCGACCCGCTCGGCGTTCAATTCTAGCCGCAGCGTCTTTGCCTTGTCGATTGGCGGAGCGAACACGTAAACGTCGTCGGCGTGCTTGCCGGGATAGACTGAATCCTGTCCGCGCTGACCCTCGGCGAATAGCAGCACCGAACCGCGCGGCTCGTAACGGTTGCCGAATTCATCCGTCAATGTCGCTGGCGGCTTGGTCAGGCTGCCGCGGTACTCGATGACCTTGTTCGCCGAATGATTCTCGATGCGAACGTGAATGGCTAACAGCGGCTTGTCGCCGGCGATCTCGTCGCCAGTCATGCTGCGATGAGGCAACAGCCCGATGGTCGCTTTCGTGATTCGCATCGACGCTTCGCCAGTCTTGGCGGCGTGCGTGAAAGCTGGGATCCAAGGCGCGTCGGCGGTTTTGCCTTGTGCCTCGACTGGAACGGTGGCGACTTCGATAGTCGCCGGTTCGTCCGGCTGCCTGGCTCGCCACCATTCAAAGAGAAAGACCCCGGCAACGGCGGCGACGGCAAGAGCGATGAGGAGAATCGAGAAAGTGACGACGCGGTTCATGCTATCCTTACCGCGAAAATCGGCGTCGTGCCGCCAAGAGATACAACCCCGCAACCGCCAGCCCAACCGCCCCCGGCTCCGGCACCGGAATCGTCAGCGTCGCGTCAACATACTCCGGCCCGTACTCCGTCGCGGGAATCGAGATTGCCCGGAAGTGATACGACCCGGCGGGGACCATCACGAGGTCGTCGATGTCGACCCAGCCGGCAACCCGGAGCGGCGTGAACCGGGCGCCGTTGCTGTCGATGTTCAGCCCCGCTTCGATATGCCGCCACAGCTCCCAGCGAAACTCGGTCGGCGTGTCGACGACCATATCGAACTCGACCGAGGCGACGCCGGTGCGGCAGATTTTGCCGATGAAGCCCGGCGGCGATTCGAGGCACGCTTTCGTGCTTTCGACGCTGAACTGCCAGCCGTTCCACAGCGGCGTGAACGTCGCGTCGGCGGTCGGGTCCGGGATGCCGAAGGAAAGATAATAGGGTGTCGCGTCTAGGGTCTCAGTCGTGACGAGGTTCTCCACCCGCCACTGCCCGCAACAAACCCCACAAAAACAAGCCCACAACGCAATCGCCTTCATAGCACCCTCCGGGAGAAAGAGCACGTCTCGGATTATTATTGACCGTGGGGTGGGGGTCAAGCGGATTGTCGCTAAGTTGTGGGGTCCTCCAAAGGTGGCAACAACAGGTTGGGGGCAGGGGCGTCGATAATCGTCTGGTCGAGGTAATGCTCCAGCGTCACTCGGCGGGACGAATGCCCGAGCGCCTTTGTGGCGTCCCCGCCCGCCTTTTCGACGAAGCTGGCGAACGTCCGGCGGATTCGCTGGGGTTTGTCGTAGCGGGTGTCGGGGAGACCAGCGAGGCGGAGGAGTTTGGAGTAGTGGTAATAAAACGTCCCCTGACAATCGCGTTTGCCTGGCATCGGGAAGATGCGTTCGCGAACCGGCTGCTTGATCTTGTCCAAGAGTAGCAACGTCCCCCGCTTCAGGTAATAGACTTCGCCCTTACGTCCGCCCTTGCGATTGTGCGGCGGCACGCGAAGCGACCCGGACGATTCGTCCAGGTGATTCCATTCGCAGAACAGGACCGCCGACGTTCTCTCTCCTGTGTCCCACAGGACGCCGTGGAACGCTCGCCACCACAACGGACACGGGACGCCGTGGTAGTCACCAGTCGTTCGCTTGCAAGCGGCTAGCAGCATCTCCATTTGCAGGAGCGTCCACGCCCGCGGCTGCGGCGTCGGCGTCGGATATTCGCCGAGCGACGTACACCACGGGAGCATTTGCCGACGTGACGCCCAATTGACGAGAGCGACCAGATACGACCGCCGCTGTTCGATCGTGTGCGGCGAGAGTCCCTTCGCAGCATAAGCCCGCAAAACCGCTGCGATGTTTCCATCCGTTAGATCGCCGAGCGTGGCGATTCGCCCCACCGCTTCGCCGAGCGCACGAATACAGAGGTCGTAATGCTTGATCGTGCTCGGCGATGTAATCCGCAATTTTTGCGGCAAGTAGACATCGCGAAAGAAGTCGCCCAAAGGCATCGTGACATACGAATTCATTGCAGCCCCCTTGTGGGGAATCTAACTCACAAATACCTCCGTGGTGGGTCGGCGTCGTGCTAAATCCGTGTCCGTTTGCGCCGGTCGTAGCGGTTGCCACGAGAGGCGTTTTTAGTTCTTGCCTTGGGCTATCCTCCACTGCCTTTGTGGACATTGGGGAAAAGTCCACTTTGAACGGCGTTTTCGCTCCGGGGATGTTTGACACAACGTAAAGTTTCCTTTAGATTACGGAGCATGTCAACCGTGATTACCGATGACGACACGAAAGCCTACGTGGCGGCGAACGTCAGCGCTGAATTGGCACGCCTCGGGTGGTCGCAAGTCAAGCTCGCAACCGCCACCGGCGAGAACGCAATGACGATTTCTAACGTAATTCGCGGGGTCCACGTCCCCGGTGCTGGGCTACTTTGCCGCATTGCGGAAGCCCTTAACGTGTCGGTAGATACGTTGCTTTCTCCGCCCAACAAAAAGCCCCGCCGCTCGGCTGGCTAAAAAAATCTTTAGGAACGGGGGTTGACCGTTCGTAAAGTTTACTTTATCTTCGACGCCCGTGATGACCACCCGGTTATCACGGGCTTTCTTTTTGCCTAGTTCGGCGAATCTGACGGCTCGGTCAGTGTTAGCAATCTGTTTGGTGTACTCGCATCCCGGAAGGACGGGAAGGTTTTTGGGTATTAGCCGGCGGCTTGTTCTGCCCAATCGCCAGCGAGGACTGGACCCTCCGAGTGGCTGCCGCCAGCCGGTGTCGAATCCGGCCGAGTGCATCAAACAGATTGCTTTCATTGCAGGACGGTTTTTGCACGACCGGAATTGATTCCACGGGCATTGATGCTCACTTCGGTCGTGCTTGGTTCCCCGGTTCACGCTGCGCCCGATGCTCTGCATTGACCGCAAATCCGCCGAGCCTCAGTACGTCTTTTGGCGTGGCGATTGTGCATCGCTGCCGCTGGAAGACGATTCGGTCGATCTCGTCTTCGCCAGTCCGCCCTACGAAGGGCAGCGGCTTTATGCAGAACTGGAATTCGACATCGAAGGCGATGCCTGGGTCGAGTGGGCAACCGTTCGCTTCATGGAATGCTTGCGGGTTTGCCGGGGGCTAGTCGCTTGGGTCATCGAAGGATTTACAAGCGACTTCGTTTATTCGGCGACCCCGTTCCTGTTGATGAATTCGCTTCGCCTGAATGGGGCGAAACTCCGCAAGCCGAGCGTTTACTATCGCCACGGCATACCGGGGACCGGCGGACCTGATTGGCTACGAAACGATTGGGAGCCAATCATCTGTGCCACCAAGAACGGGCGACTTCCTTGGGCAGACAATAAGGCGATGGGAGGCAAGCCGAAATACCATTCGCCTCGCACGGCGACGAATCGCGGCAAGGACGGTGAGCGAAAGTCGGTTGTCTACAACGACCCCGATATCACGAATCCCGGCAACGTCATTAGCGGGCTTGTCGGCAAAGGGCATCTCGGCTGGGAAGACGCCCACGAGAACGAGGCGCCGTTCCCTCAGTGGCTCGCAGAGTTTCACGTTCGCACGTTCTGCCCGCCTGGCGGCGTCGTACTGGATTGCTTCAGCGGCAGTGGGACGACGGTTGCCGCAGCGGTTCGTTCGGGAAGACATGGAATCGGTGTTGATATTCGCCAATCGCAAATCGATTTGGCAACCACACGGATGATGGGGCTGACCGTTAGTGAGCGCAAAGCCGGTCAGCGAACTTTGTGTTGATGGGAAAGCAAAAACCGTTCAGCGAAGCCACGGCGGAGTGGGCATCGCGAGCGGAACGCGAACTACGAGTTTGGCTGCGGGAAAATGGATACGACTACCACCATCATCAAGACGGCAAGTTTGGTGTCGATGGCGTTGCCGAGAATGACTTTGAGAAGTTCAAGGTCGAGGTCGAGCGACGTTCTCCTGAGTCGGGCTTCTGGCTTACCGGCAAGTTTCCTCGAAACACAGTCCACGTGCCAGAACGAAGAGGAAAGTACGGCAGAGGGACGCTACTGTTTTCATTCGCAACTGACCTGCGAACCGGCATCGTCGTCTTCCCGGAATCTTTATTCAAGCAACGACTCAAGGAAGTTCCAAATCGAGAAGTTGCGTCGGGCGAGTTGTTTTACGACGTACCGACATGGGAGGCATTGCCGCTCGATATGTCGGTTCGTGATGGTGAATCGATCGCCGTTAAGAACTCCAAGCGAGTGCGAGATAGAGTCCGGCAAGAGAAAGAGCCAAGGACCGCAATGGCGTTGCTCGGCGATTGGCCGCCATACGGGATGGCAGAAGAGGAATGGCGATCGCTTCGTGACGTGTACGACAACCAGCTTGCCAAGACATTGCTTTGCCCGTGTCGCCAAAACCAAACAACTGAACTTCAGGTCGAAGAAGGCAAGGACCGCCGTGGCTGGACCAGATTCGTATGCGGTCGCTGCGGTCGCTTTATTGGATACGGGCAGCCAACCCCATAACCCAACCCCCCAACATCGATTCGCGAACGAAGGAACAAAGGTGAGGGAGTCCGCCCACACGGATTAAGGCGGAGGCACGATGCCGCCCCGGTGAATCATCGGATGATGAGCCGGGTTGTTTTGAAACTTAGGAGTTAAACAAGTGAAGATCGTCATCAACAGTTGTTACGGAGGATTCGGATTTAGCGATGCCGCCTACGAACGCCTTGGGCAGCTTGGCGTACCCATTCGTAAGTACGTAGAAGAACGTCGCGGCGACAACGGGCTTTATGAGCGGCACGAAGAGAATGAGGGCATGGTGATTTTTGACAGCCATCTCGACGGGAGCGAATCGGAGATTGATTCGGCGATGAGGCGACTGATAGGCAGTCGGTATTGGTCTACGTGGGAGCGCGAACAGCGGGCGAATCCGTTAGTCGTACAAACCGTCGAAGAGCTTGGCAATGCGGCAAGCGACAGGTTTGCGAAACTCAAGGTGGTTGAAATCCCGGACGGCATCGAATGGGAAATCGACGAGTACGACGGCATTGAATCGATCCACGAGAAACATCGTTCATGGAGTTAACCAATGTCCTCCCCCGACTTCCTCACTGACGACCTCGCCGACCTGGAACGCCTGCGGCGGATGCAAGACACGATGGAGTCTGACGCAAGGCTGTTGTACGCATTTGCTGACATGCTCGCCGTCAGTGGCGATACAACCTTCGCCGTCGCAATGGGCATGTTGTCTAAAGCCCTGATGTTCTATCTCGGCGAACGAGGACATCACGAGCAATCGTACCAGCAGGTTATCGAGAAACTTCGCGAGAAAGCGGCGAAAGCGAGGACGGTATGAACACCGACACATTCCGTGTCTCCTGGACCAACATCGACGGCGACCGCAAGTCGTCGGACCGCAACACGAAAGCGGACGCTGAGGAGTTGATGGACGCATTGGAACGCGGCGGGGCGACGAACATCGAAGTTGAGATTCCGAGCAACATCGAACTGGCGAGTTGAGACGATGACGATTCAAGACGCACGAAAACTGCGAGACCACATTAAGGCAACGCTCGGCTGTCATTGCACGGTTCCGTACAACTACGCGCCAGATCGTTACTTCGCAGTGATTTGGACAAGCGACACGCCATCGGGTGCGTGCTGCCCCAAGAAGTTTCGGTCGCAAGAAGAGTTTGACGAGTGGTTTGCGGAGCGAGAGAAGCGACGGATCGCAAGAGAGTTGCTATCTAAGCCACGCTCTCCGCTCGACATGATGATCGATAAAGCGTGCGGGATCGAATAGCCATGATCGACTTCACCGACGACGAAGCGCGCCAGTCCGACCGCGACGAGGAACTCGACAGCGTCGACGACGAGTATGACGAGATTGGGTTCGATGAGCGGGATTTTTTGGATGAACGGCTGAGACGGTTGGAGCGATTGGATTGATCGTAGGGCTTTTTGGAAGACGACGATGACTGCAACTAAAATGAAAGCTGTGTCGAAACGAATCGAATTCTCCCCGGAGGTTCACGACATGGCGAAGAAACGCAAGGCAAAGCAGGCGACGATATTCGACCCTGCGCCGGAAGTCGCCAAAGACATGACGCAATACCTCGAACAGATCAAGCCACTGATTGATGAACTGCGACCACTGCCGCTGGCTCAACAGGTTGAATTGTCGAACGCAATCAAGCTGATGCTGCACGCCGCTGGACCATTCGCAAACGAACCTGTCGATTGCGTGTTGTGGGTTCCGAACGATGAAGTTCAATCGAACGACTACAACCCGAACAGCGTAGCACCGCCCGAAATGGAATTGCTGCGACTTAGCATCGAAGCGGACGGGTACACGCAACCTATCGTTTCGTGGAAGCGCGACGACGTTTTCGAGGTAGTCGACGGCTTTCATCGTAATCGAGTCGGCAAAGAGTGTGAATCGGTTCGTGAGCGGGTGAAGTCCTATTTGCCGGTCGTCGTTATTCAGGACCAACGCGAAGATCGGGGCGACCGGATCGCGGCAACGATTCGGCACAATCGCGCCCGTGGCAAGCACAAGATCGACGCGATGAGCGAGATCGTGATTGAGTTAAAGCGTCGCAACTGGTCGGACGCCAAGATCGGCAAAGAGCTTGGCATGGACCCCGACGAAGTGTTGCGGCTTGCGCAGATCACCGGGCTTGCGGAGATGTTCGCCGATCGGGAGTTCAGCGAAGCGTGGGAAGCGGACGACCCGAACGCCATCAACGAGGAAGACAACCTAGAGCTTGATGGGGAGGTCGGCGATGACGATTCAGCAAGTCTTTGAGCACTATCGGAAGTGGGAAGATTGGATCAACGGCATGTATCGCACACCGCAAGATGACGATGAGGAGGCGAAGTATGCGGCTCATGCGAGAGAACTATTGTCAGACGAAGCGGCGCTAGGATCGGCAATGCTTGCGACGGTATCGGCGTGGCCCATCGCGGCGGCTGTGAACTTAAGCAACTTCGGAATTAACCGCCGAGCCTGGCTCGGTCAAAGCGCGTGCTGCTTTGTTTTCGGTTGCCCGGAGAGTTGCACACGGCTGGCGTGGAACACGCTCGACACCGACACGAAGTACGCGGCGAACGCCGCAGCGACGCGCGTCATCAAGCAATGGGAACGGGACTACAAGCGAGACGTACTGTGCCAAAGCGAGCAGTTGGGATTGACGTTCTAACGGCGGCACGCGAGCGGATCGCTTTCGTGTTCGATCGTTTCGAGAAAGTCTACGTCAGTTTTTCTGGCGGCAAAGACTCCACGGTCATGTTGCATCTTGTGGCAGAGGAAGCCCGTAAGCGAAACCGAAAGTTCGGGATGATGTTCATCGACTTAGAGGGTCAATACAAATGCACCATCGAACACGTTCAAGCGTGCTTCGATGCGTATGACGATTGCAGCGAACCCTATTGGGTTTGCCTGCCGATCCATCTTCGCAACGCAGTGTCGGTCTACGAAACGCACTGGGTTTGCTGGGATGAAGAAAAACGCCCCGCATGGATTCGACCGCTGCCGAAACAAGCGATCAGCGACAAGGGGTTCTTTCCATTCTTTCGGCCCGGCATGGAGTTCGAGGAGTTCGTGCCGGAGTTCGGTAAGTGGTATGCGGAAGGCAAGCCATGTGCGTGCTTCGTTGGTATCCGAACTGACGAAAGCTTGAATCGCTTTCGGACAATCGCCAGCAAGACTAAGCAACCATTCGAGGGCAAGCAGTGGACGACGCTCGTTGTCGATAACGTCTACAACATCTACCCGCTCTACGATTGGAAAACGCAAGACCTTTGGACGTGGCACGCACGCAACAAAGAGGCTCCGTCGAATCGTCTTTACGAATTGATGCACAAAGCCGGGCTGACGATTCATCAAATGCGAATCTGCCAGCCCTACGGCGACGACCAGCGACGTGGCTTGTGGCTGTTTCATTTGATCGAACCGGATACGTGGGCGCGAGTGGTCGCACGAGTCAATGGCGCGAACGGAGGTGCGTTGTATGTCCAAGAGACCGGCAACGTGACGGGCTATCGCGCGATCAGCAAGCCGGAGGGGCATACGTGGGAAAGCTTCGCGAAACTTTTGATTGCGTCGATGCCGCCACGAACTCGCGAGCATTACGGAAACAAAGTCGCCGTCTTTCGTCGCTGGTGGATGCAACGCGGATACGACGAAGGGATTCCCGATGAAGCCGATCCGAAGCTAGAGGCAGCACGCAAAGTCCCTAGTTGGCGGCGAGTTTGCAAGTCGCTTCTTCGCAACGATTACTGGTGCAAGGGATTGTCTTTCACGCAGCATCGCTCGCGAGCTTACGAAAAGTATCTCGACCTAATGAAACGCCGGCGAGCGGAATGGAATCTCTAGGATTCAATTCGTTCAACGGAGGAACCCCAATGGACTACTTCACCAAAACACTAATCCCCGGCGGCTGCCACTGGTGCAACTGCCGCCATCGTGTGGACGAGCATCACGAGTTCGTTGCCGCCGAGACGCCGCAGCAGGCGGTCGAGGTCGTGCGGGCGATGCGACCGAAGGCGGAGGTTATCGAGATTTACGAGGATGCAAACGAGTGCTTTACGTGGTTCATGCCGTTGTTGCGGTGGGAAGCGGGCAGCGATGTGGCGGTAGTGATTGCGGGGACAGAACGATGAACGCGACGACGTTGAAAATTGGCAACGACGAATACCACGCGGACACGAAGCGTATCAGCAATTCGATGCTGAGCGTATTTCTCGAAAGTCCGCCGCGATTCTACGCCCAATTCATCGCCAAGACTTATTCGCCGGATAGTCGTGACGAGTTCACGATTGGTTCGGCAGCGCACGACGTGCTGATGGAGGGCGGCGAAAAGGTTGTGGAGATTCCGCCGGAAGTGCTGAGCATCGACGGCAAGCGAAGCGGCGGCAACTGGAAAATGTGGTCTAGCTTGAACGCCGACAAGATTCAACTTAAGCGCGACGACTACCGGCAGGTGATGGCGATGGTCGAATCGGTTCGCAGCCGTAAGCCAGCCGCCGACATTCTTTCGTGGGAAGGGTCGCGTGAGGAAACGATTACGTGGCACGACGACGAGACGGGGTTCGATTTGCGTTGCCGCATGGACGTTCGCACGATCAACCCGCACTCTAAAAAGAACGTCGTCGCGGACCTGAAGACGACGCAATCGATCCAGCTTTCGGCGTTCGCCGCGAATGCGTACCGCTACGGCTATCACCGGCAAGCGGCGTTCTACGAAATGGGAGTTGAGGCGTTGCTAGGCGAGCGACCGGAGTTCTACTTCATCGCCGTCGAAAAGACTCCGCCCTATACCTGTCGCGTAGTCGAGTTCAACGACGAGTTCATGGAACGCGGTCGCCGGTCGGTTCGTGAAGGTCTGAGGGATTTGGCGATGCGATACGCAACGAATGATTGGGACGTGGATGGCGGCAACTTCATTCTTTCGCTGCCGGAGCCACGTTGGGCTAAGTACGAAGATTCCGATTACCAAGTGGAGGTTTAACGATGGTCGCAACCGCAACGAAACCGAACGGACGGAACGCACAGGATCAAGACGACAGCCTAATGGATCAGGTGCTAGATCAGACGCAGCGTGAATCCGAGACGATGCAAATGCTGCGGATGGAAAACGAGACAATGATGACGGCGGCGAAGATGACGCCGCGGAACTTTGAGCGGATCAAGCAAGACCTGAAAGACCTTGTTGATTCGTTCCCCGACTTCGCCCGACAGGCGATCTACGAAAAGCCGTGCGGCAGTGACGGCGACGGCGGACGGCAAAAGATCGCACGCGGCTTGTCGGTCCGGGCGGCGGAGGCGTTCGCCGAGATTTATGGCTACAACCGCGTGGTTGCCGACGTCATCCCCATCGACGAGTTCACCATCAAGATCATCGCGTCGTTCACCGACTTTCAGCGGATGCGGACCTACCACGACAGCGGCATCGTCAGCCGTCGCTACAAGCAGTCGAAATACAAAGGCGGCGGCGTGGGCGTCATCCCGGAGGACCGCTTCTACAACGTGACGGTGAAGGCGGAGAAGTCCCGCTATATCCGCGAGGTCGTGAATCGTTCCGTCAATGCCGCCCTGAAGGCGTGGTTCTTTGACTACTGCGACGAAAAGGTCGCGGAGTTCATGGACGAAACCGCCATCAACAAGATGCTGGCGACGTTCCTCCACGAGTTTGGCGTCACGGAGGACATGGTTGAGAACTACATCGGACGACCCCGCCGGATGCAGTGGACGCGAGACGACCGGGTTCGCCTGGCTGGCGTCTACAACGCCCTGAAGGAACAAGAGACGACGGTGCAAGAGGCGTTCGGCGTGGAGGAAAAGCCAGCCGCCACGGGTCGCGTGGTCAAGGCGAAGGACTTAAACGCCCAGCCCGAAATCGACACGGCGACGACGTTCGCCGACAAGGTTGAGCCGGCGACGGAGGCTATCGACTCCAAAGCCGTGATGAAGGAAATCAACGACGCCCTGAACGCCGCCAACGCGGTCGGTACGGTCCAGGACGTCAAGAAGCGGTTTGCGGCGGACCCGCGTGTGACGGACGAGCAGGCGGCGTGGCTGGAAGAAGAAGCCAACCGCAAGATCGAAGACATCCGGGCGAGCCGCGGCGACCGGGCGAAGTAACTCGCGGCGGCTGACTCGTCAGCTACTATCCACCACGGCCCCGCAGCGTGGGCGACAACTGCGGGATTTTGAACCCCAACACCCGGCGCGGCGGCGAGGTTTAGCCCAGCCTCGCGGCTATTCGGGAGAACGGCAACGCCGCGCCGGGTTCTTTTTTTACTGTTCGTTTCACAAAGGAGTTTGCGATGCCTCTCATGCAGTTGAGCCTTGATTCCCTCAAAGACCTTGACGACGGGCGAGTGCTCGTCGCTTTCGGTCACGAACTCAAACGCGCGGTGATGGACTGCATCGACCGTCCCGGCGACAAGAACGGGCGAACCGTGTCGCTGGAATTCAAGCTGACGCCGATCATCGGCGAAGACGGAACCTGCGACGGAGCGAACGGCGAGTTCGCCATTAAGAGCAAGGTTCCGACACGTAAGAGCAAGTCTTACGAGTTCAACGTAAACCGCAAGGGGCACCTGATCTATTCGTCGAACAGCCCTGACGACATCGACCAAACGACGATCGATGACATCAACCCGGCGACGGGTCGCATCGAGCGATAACCCAACCAACCCAACCTCGAAAGGATTTAGAACGATGATTCAGCAAGCGATTCAATACATTGCAGATCAGGCAACAGCAAAAGCAAACGAGAAGCGGGCGACGCTGTTCGCGGTTCCCGGCGACGGCCGCAAGGTTGTCATCGAGCACAACGGGACGCTGGTAGACCGCGATGTTCCGCCGCCTTTGCGGAGCCATGCCGTATCGTCGGTCGATGATCTAATCACTGCGGCGAACAAGTGGAACACGGCCCCGGTGATTTGGATCAATGACCAAACCATTGTACTGGTCATCGACGACGCCGACCGTCGCGAGACGGTTTCCCTGACGCTGATTTATTCGGCGGTGTTTCAGGCGGTGGCGAAACTCGAAACTAATTCGTGGCTTGACCAGCCGACACTAATTCGTCTGCTGCGTCGCGAGCTACGCGGTGCCAACGGTGCAGCGGCATTATTGGCGTCCGTTCGCAAGATCAGCTTTAAGCAGCACGCAAGCGGTCACGCGAACATCCAGCACGGCAGCGAGTCGATGGGTCAGTCAGTGGAGAACGAAGTCACCGGCGCCGGCGACCTCGCCGAAAGCCTGACTATACCCGTCAACGTCTTTGCCAATCCCGGCGAAGACGCGAAAGACAAGGCGGTCGTCATTGGTCTCGATATCGACGTCGATGCCAAGCAGCAGAAATTCCGGCTGCAACCGTTGCCGGATGAAATCAACCTCGCCAAGACGACAGCGCTCGCCGGCATTCGCACGACGATTGCTAAGGCGTTGCCCAAGGTGACTGTTCTTTTCGGTAAACCCTAATCGTGGACCCTGCGCGGCCGGCCGTCAACTTACGGCGGCTGGTCGCGGCGGGGACTTTGGAGGCAACCAGATGACCTGCACGACCTGCGGAGCAACGACCGAGATTCCGCCACGTTGCGAAGCGTGCGAGGCGGAGATTGGCGGAGGTGGTTGATGGCAAGACGCAAGCACAACGAGAAAGCACCGTACTTGGTTGGACTGCCGACGATCGACAGCCACGTCGACGACCTACTGAAGTCCGGTATGGCGATCGGACCACGAACCGAGGCGGCAGCCAACGAGCAGGTCCGGGCGGCGGCGGAGGCGATCAAGAAACGGAACCTCGACCTGATGCAGGCGGGTGGGAAGGAACCAGGACAGCGTAAGGTGGCGGCGAAGTAGACCGGGGACGGTCAAGGAAAGCACAGGACGGCAGCTATGGGACGCACGCGACAAATCAAACCGGGCTTTTTCACCAACGAGGAATTGGGCGAATGCGAACCGCTAGCCCGGATCCTATTCGCCGGTCTCTGGACCGTCGCAGACCGCGATGGGCGGCTCGAATGGAAGCCCAAAAGATTGAAGGCGGAACTGCTTCCATACGACCGTTGTGACATGTCACGACTTGTCATGACATTGCATGACAAAAGATTACTTACCTTTTACGAGGTGGACGGAAGGCAGTTTGTGTGGATCAACGAGTTCTCTAAGCATCAGCGGCCGCACCCGCACGAACCTTCGGGCGACTTTCCGCAACCCGTTGATACGCAAGGCACTTACGTCAAAAACGTGACATGTAATGACATGTCACGACATGCCACGTCGGATTGCGCTCTTACTTCCTCTAATCCTTTAATCTTACCTTCCTCTAATCCTAGCGGAATTTGTGCTCGCACGGGTTCCGCCACAGCGTTCGACCGCTTCTGGGAATCCTTCCCATCCGGACGCCGGAAGTCGAAAGCTAAAGCTCGAGAGGCGTGGACAAAGGCAGTCCGGAAAGCGGATCCCGAAACCATCATCGCCGCTGCCGCCGAGTACGCCGAATCCGTCGAAGGGCGGGGCGACTACGTGAAGATGCCCTCGACCTGGCTCAACGGCGAATGCTGGTCAGACGACCGAGCCGCCTGGAATCGTATCGACGCCGGACCAGCGAAGACGGACGACCCCTCCGACCGCATGAGCAACGCCGAATTTTTGGGAACCAACCAATGACGCCACCGGAATTCACGAATTGGCTCGCCTTCCATCAAGCATCGTTCCCCAGCGTCAAGGACTGGGCGAACCGGCGCCGCGAAGACTGGCAGGCGATTCGCGCCGTCTGGGCGGAGCTATTCGAGGACGTCGACCTGGAGGAAGCCAAGCGGGCAACACGGGCGATGCTCAAAGGCGACCTCGCTCAACCGACCTACGTGGAGGAGCAAGTCAAGGCGATCCGTGTGGCGGCTCTTGCCGCGGTCAACGAGCGACGGCACGACCCACGCGGGCGACGAACGGTCGACGGCGAGCAAACCTTCGCGTGCGGCATATGCCTCGACTCGTTGATGGTCGATTGCTGGCACACCGAGACGGTCGGCAAGCTTCGCAAAGGCGAACTCAAGGGCGGCTCGGTCTATACGATGGTTACGTTCTGCGATTGTGCCGCCGCACAAGACCGGCAAACGAAATGGGCGAATCCCAAAAGCCCATCACATCCCAAGCGAAACATCCCGACCTACGATCCAGCGAAGCATTGCCGAGTCGTCGGACGCCGCACGCTCGACAACGCGATTGACCAGATTATGGCGTGGCTGCACGACGCGACCCGTTGCGAGAACTACGTGCCAGCTTTCGATGCGTACAACGATAGTGTTGAGTTCTAACCCCCGAACGGATTCGCCATGCGAAACGCAAAACAATTTGGCTTGAAAGGCAGGGGGCGTATCAAGCGTGTCCCCGGCACGATGAACAAAACCGAAGCCCGCTACGCCGAGCATTTGCAAATGCTTTTGCTCGCCGGAGAAATCGCGGCTTACGGATTCGAGGTCGTGTCGCTGAAGCTCGCCGACAAGACGCGATACACGCCCGACTTCTTTGTGCTCGCCGCGGACGGAGCGGTGGAGTTCCACGAGGTCAAGGGGTGCCGGAGCGACGGCAAGCCACTATTCGAGGACGCAAGCAAGATCAAGGTCAAAGTCGCCGCGGAAGTTCATTGGATGTTTGTTTTCAAGGGTGCTTACGCACTTCCCAAGAAACTCGGCGGCGGTTGGAAGCACGAAGACTTTTCCTCCACCCCCGCCGCGATCACCGCCACGGGGTAAACCCAAAAGGAGACTGAAGATGACGACTGACGAAATGAAAGAACTGTGGGAACTGAACAACGACGAGTACATCAGATTCGAGCGGGTTGAGCCTAAGCGGCATCCTCGCCCGGACATGAATGCGTTCATGTTGTTACACGAACTGTGCCCCGGCGATAGCGATATGGTGGCAGCCGCATCGCACGACGAAATCTATCTGGAACCGTCGCTCGATGACGTTGCCGAGATCATCACAGGAAGCCAGTGCATCGAGTTGATTCGCTGCGGTGTTCGCATCGACGAAGAGGTCGACGGCTTTGCGATGTTTCGATAACCCCAACCCCCGCCCCGACGAGAATCATGGAAGCGACGAAACTCCCACCCCAACCGACATACCTTGTGATACTACGATGCGTCAACAACGACTTTCCGCTGTTCGTCACACACGACCACGCGGCAGCCAAGACGTTCGCCGAGCAGCACGACGGCAAGCTGCCCGCGCATGTCAAGGGTCTCTTGTACGGCAGCAAGTTCAAGTCACCTAAGGTGATGGACGTGAGCATTATCAAGTTTGATGCGAACGGGACGCCGGTAGGTTTTGAGTTGGCGCAGGACTTGGATGAGTTGGATTAACTACGCGAAAGCGCAGGAAAGGGAACGAACATGAGCCGTGAAGTGCCGATGCTGTTTTCGCAGACGATGGTTTCCAGGTTGCTGGATGGGAGCAAGACGCAGACGAGGCGAATCGTGAAGTGGCACGAAAGTGTCGCCGCAAAAGGCGAGCAACCGACTAGTATCCCGTTTCAAGGAGACGGCTATTGCGATACTCGCGAAGTTCGCGTAAGCGATGCGTGGACGTTCTCAAAGCCGCTTGCCAAACCCGGCGACGTTATCTGGGTGCGGGAGACGTGGCAAGCCGAGCCGGGGCCATTGAAGCCCGGCATGGCAATCATGTATCGAGCAGACTATCACAACGATCCTCACGGTTACGACGGCGAGAAGTCGCCGGAAGGTCGCTATCGTTCATGGCGTCCCTCCATCCACATGCCACGCTGGGCAGCACGCATCTTCCTGCGCGTGGAGAGCGTGATGGTGGAGAGAATCCAAAGTATCAGCGAAGAGGATGCGATTGCCGAAGGATGCGCCGGGAGATACTCGCCCGCCTACGTATCCTTTGGTGAGATTTGTGGACCAGACGGGCAAACGCCGGACGAAGAGTTTCGCGAGTTGTGGAACTCCACCTACGGCAAAGATGCCTGGGACCGCAACGATTGGTGCTGGATCTACTCGTTCCAGCGGATTAACCCATGACCCCACTCACCCACGCTCGCCGACTCGATACGAACGAACGCGGCACCTTCATGGGCATCGCGAAGGACGGTCGCGCCATGTTCGTGACGAATGGGCGGCAGGTCTGCGTGCGGCGGGACAAGTTGATTCGATACCACAAGCGACAAGGAGAGAAGTGATGAGCGACCCATATCACGAGTACTGGCGGGAAGCGGCGCAATGCGCGATAGACGAGGCAGGCGTCAACGTCATGCTTCTGCCAGAGCAATGGGACGCGATTGCCAAGTCGCTGCAAGGCTCGCACGAATGCTACGGCATGGCGTTCGGGCACGAGTGCATCCCGAATCCGTTGCAAGCGGAAGTGCGTGCGAGAGACGACAAGCTGAAACGACAAGAGGCTAGCAGCGATGCCCACGTAGCGGCACTAGAGGAAGCACTTTGCCGGCGCATGGGCGTCAGGCGAGATGCAGTATGGGTCGAGTATCGCGACGGGCAGGTGAGCGTTCAGTTTAGAAGGTAGTCCGTCAGCTTTACGTGCGGCTGGTGCGGTGGCACAAACGACAAACGGAGAACCAAACATGAAACGCATTGAACCTGGTGAAGTTGTGGAGGCGTATCGGAAGACGGGGTTGAAGCCGATTGCCGGCTCATTCACCTTGATCGCGAAGGAGGACGGCGTGCAATGCGGATGCGCCATGGCGGCAGTAGCAATGGCGAGCGGAGCGACGTTTGGTGTATGTCAGGCAGCCGACAACGAGAACGACTGCGAGCTTGCCTTCGCTGACCTATGCGGGCTGTCGCGAGACTACACCGTTGCATTCGTCAGCGGGTTTGATGCGTTGAACATCCACAAACACGAGCCGGGCTACGCCGACGGCATCGCCGCTCGAAAAGCTGTGATTGAGCAGTTGGGCGTTGAACTCTAATTGGAGCAATCACGATGAGACCTTGGATCAAAGAGACCGACCAAGACGAAATCCTCGACTGGATGGATTGGATTCAATCGCAGTCCGTCGAAGCGTGGTCACAACTGGCGACGGTTCCTGCGGACGCTTGCGAATCGTTGTTCAAGATCATGTGCGACCTCGCCGACGGCCCCGACGTGCATCGGCAGAGCATGTGGGGCGTGGAGCGGAGGGACAAAGAGCATGGGCATATCGTGATTCTGCCGGGGCACATCAACGACAGCGAAATCGTGGTTCAGCGATGGGCCGACGAATTGCAGGCGGGATCTGCGTTCTTTGAATTCAAGTGCGTGCCGATTTTTGTTGGCAGGCTAGACCCGGAGGAAGATCATGAACGACGTTGACGACAAAACGCTTGATGAGTTGGAACGATTACATAAAGCGGCGACGCAAAAGTCTTGGGCGATTGCCATCATCGACGCATACGAGACGTGCGGCTCGCTTCCTGGGGATGGACATAAGACGGCGATGCCCGTTGCTGGATTTGCTCCGACGATGCGAATGAATAACCACAGGCAGTGGCTGCTGGACGGCGATGACGCAACGCTAGCCGTTCATGCGTGCAACGCCCTGTCCTCCCTCATCGCCCAATGCCGCAACGAGATTCGCTGGAGGGCGATGTTGCGATCGCTTGGAACCACGCTTATCGAAGCACCCAGCGACCCGCAAAATACGACGTTTGAACATTGGCAGGCTTACGAAGCGGCGCTGGATGTTGTCAAAGCGGAGTCTATTCGCATTGCGAACGAACAAGGAGCGGAGCGGTGAAGAAGCACGCAAAATCAGCAATGGGATGCAAGTGTGCCGACCTCGTCAACGAAGAGTTGAAAAAGGCCAACGCTCGCATTCCAACGAAGATGTTTCTCGACATGGAAAACAGGATGGCAACGAGTCGTCCCGTGTTTCAGTTGGTCTTGGAAAAGATTGACGGCAAGATCAAGAAGCCGTTGCCGACCGTGCATTGCACTTACTGTCCGGTGTGCGGAAAGAAGTTGTTGTGAGAGCACTGTCAGATTGAGTAGCGGGACGGGCAATTCTCCGAGACCGGCACGCTTGACACGAATGGAGGGAGTGGGTGATGCGAAGGATGTTGCTTGAGATCACCTGTCACGAATGCGGAGTGATTGTTGTGCTTGAAACGACAAACAACATGACCGAGCGAATAGCAGTCACAACGAACATTCCGGCAATGGTGCGGAACGCAGGGTGGGCGTGCCGTCCATTTGAAGACGGATCGGCTTTCAGGACGCTCGATTTGTGTCCGCGATGTTCCGCCAGTGCCGGAAAGGATGAAAAGTAGCATGGCTGTTTACGTGGACGATATGCAAGCGCCATTTGGCGGCATGAAGATGTGCCACATGATCGCCGACACGCGAGAGGAACTAATTGCGATGGTCGATACGATCGGCGTGAATCGCAAGTGGATTCAAAAGGCGGGTACGCCACGGGAGCATTTCGACATTTGCTTGTCGAAGCGAAAGCTGGCCGTTGCGGCTGGTGCAGTCGAAGTGTCGATGCGTGAGCTAGTTGAAAGGATGAGAAGCAAGCCACAAACAACGGAGCAAACCCAATGACAATTCCAACGGCGGCGGGACAGTTTTGGACAGCGAAGTGGTACGGTGGACTGCGGTGCGTCGAAACATTCGAGCATCGCGGAAAGCTGTACGGACTCACCTACTGCGACGGCGTGACGGTCAGCAAGCCGGTAGACGATGACTGCTGGACCTGGGGCGAACAAATTCGCGTCCAGGATGATGGTCGAGTGGAGCGACATCAACTCCCCGACATCCCCGCCGTTCACACTTACCTTGCGTCCAGCGCATCGACGGAGCAGAAGCGGCAATGGTTGAACGATGTGCTGGCTGGCGACGATGACGAACTCTCCGCCGCGACCGAGACGCAAGGGACGGGGGAGGACTGTGAACGTATCAGCACGCTGGTGGCGAGGATTGCAGAGTTGGAGAAGGAGCGGGGCGAAGCCGTACACTGGCTCTCATATTCCCTTGGCAAGGATGTCGGCGACAAGCTGGCCAGCGGTGAAATGTCCATCGTCGAAGGCATTAACGAGTTGGCGAAACAGCGAAACGAGAAAGAGCGTGACAATCTGGAGTTGTGGCAGCAGGTCAGAAACCCCGCCGCCGAACGCGACGACCTCCGGCAAAAGCTCATCGTCGAAGCGGCGAAGGTTGCGGAGTTGATTGGGGAGCGGGATGCGGCGAGGAAGGAATTGGAGGACCTCAAGTCAAATGGTTGCGATGCGTCCGATCGTCGATGCGACACATTCAAGACGATCATGCAATTGAACGACAACATCGTTACAGCCCGCGACGACCATGAAAAGACGATTGCCGACCTTCGCCAGCAACTCGCCGCGCCACGCGGGAGATTGGCGAAGAACAATGCGAATCGCGAACTGATTGTCACGGCGTGGGAAGGCGGCAGCAAAGTCAATCCAGAACTTGTTTGCATTTGGGGTGGTTACGCCGATCGCGTCATCGACGCCCTCAGCGCCCTGCCCGGCGAGGATGAGACGGAGCAACTGCGGGCGGAGGTGGAGCGGTTGCGGAAGCTGTGCGACACACTCGATACCAGCCTTGACGAATCGCGGCGAGTTGCGAACGAGCGAGCCGACGAGATCTCAAAGGTGGAGGGGTTCAACGTCATCCTTAACGACCTTGCGAAAACACGTCGGGAGGAGATCGATCGTCTCACCGCCGAACTCGCTCGCTTACGCGAAGGGCGGGGATCGTGGCCGGAGGGGGCACCGAAAATCGGGAAGATGCCAATTGAGGAGGTTTTGTTCGTTGACAACCAGATGGTTAGGTGGGTCATTGATTGGAACGATGACACAAGAGAACCTTACACGTTTCATAACGCCCTTGGAAAACAAGTCGGACCGCACAGCAAAACGTGCCCGCCGGCAATCGAATGGCTCACACCCCAACCCGCTCCCGCCACGGCAGAGGCGACGGTGGACTTGGAAAACTACGCGAAGCGATTGGGCACGATGTACGCCGATTGCTGGATTAACGCAAAAGGGATCGCGGAGATCATCGCCGACATCGCCCGGTCGGTGGTTCGGGAGACGGCGAGCGGGGAGGGAGGTGAGTGATGTTGCACAAGATTTACAAATATCCGATCAGCGAAGAGTTGCCGTGTGTCGTAAACATCAACCTGCCCAAAGGGGCGAGGATTTTACATTGGGGTCGTGATCCTGGTGGTATGCCCTGCATTTGGGCTGTCGTCGATATTGACGCGCCGCCGAAGTCGATTGCGGTTGTCATTGTCGGAACCGGATTTGGTCTGCCGCATGAGTCAGCGGAATTCATCGGGACCATTCACGACGGCCCGTTCATGTGGCACGGATTTGTTGTGAGGAACCTCAACCCACAGCGTGCGGAGAATGATGGAGCAAACCCATGAACCTCAAACCATTTACCTTCGACGACATCACGCTTCCGAGCGAATGCGATATGTTCGCAACGCATGCTCCCTGGAATCCCGAAGATTACAGCCTCGAAAACCTCACGCGAGTCGCCAATCAGTTTCGAGCGGAAGTCCAGCGGGGTGACGCGGCGTTCATGGCAGGGCTGATGCTCAGCGGCCTGCGGTTCATCGTCAACGAGCATTTGCCAAAAGATACGATTGTGGTGTCGCCGCTGTTGATCGAGGCGTTGAATGCGGAGATTGCGAAAAACAAGGAACCCAAACAATGTTGACTAAGGCTGAGTTACTACTGGCGGCTGACGCGGCGGAGCGATGGCCGTGGCAACGAGTGAAGTGCTCGGAAAACACGATGTTCGATTACTCGTACACTCCCGGCGATGATCCCATCGCTGGCGGGCTTAGATGCGGTTGTCCGGCCAAAGTTGTCGTGTGCCTTCGAGGTTCGGCTTGGATCACGAATGGGCACTATGGGATTTACGATGAGCTTGGTGCGGTATATCCCAGATTCATTGAAGCCATCGACGCAGGTCGTGGCCGAGAAGTGGCGCAGAAATTTAGAGAAGCGGCGGAGAAGGTAAGCGGCTGACTAGGACATTCCACGCGCAACAAGGACGCGCACATGCCGACATTGACCAGAAAGGCGGGGCAGGCTGTGTTGATTCGCATACCGGGCTACGTGCCGTTGCGGATCAGCGCCGACCGGCGAGTTGAGTTGACTATCGACCTGCCTGATGGAATCGAGTTGGTGCGCGAAGAGTCGTGGAGCGACGTTAATCCGGCAAGGCGACAGCCGACCGGGGATGAGGCGGATCGGGTGGATTGACTTTGGGTGATGAGATTCAATAATAAAACGCAGATAGCGGCTTAAGCCGTAGTCGCCGGAGAACATCGATGCCCGCCGCCGAAACCCCTAATGATGTTAGGAAAGCGACTGATCAACGCCAATCCGATTTATCGGATGTAGGCGCGGGGTCGATGCCGGTTCGCTACGAAGATTGCACGACTAGGGACCGATGGCGGCGGTGCCGCTGCGGCGTCTGCAAGGTTTGTGGCTTTCCCAAGCACATGGCGATTCATGGTCCGACGCTTCGAGACCCGAATGAATTCTGTGGGCACCGCTTCGAGCCGGCATAAATCGGCTTGACAACGCCCCACGGAGGGGCAACAATTCGGTCAATGGCGGGAATTCTCCCCGCCCGTGGTGGCATGGTCCCCACGTATCGGCATGGCCGAGTACGTGAGAGGACCGTCTGATGAGCCGCCTACCATCCCTCCGCTGGACGCTCGCCATCGGCTTGTTCGTTGATGCGCTAGCGCGTCTGGCGTGCTGGGTCTGCGGCATTCGCTTTTACCCTTGGAGCTAACCATGTCCTGGCTTGCCGTCATCACGCGACTCTTGCCGTTCGCCTCGCAACTCGACGACATCGTGGAGGCGGTTGAGGACATCACCCACGCCGAAGGAATCGACAACTACTGGTCCGGTGTGAAGCGGCTTGGCGACTTGCTGGTGCCGATTCTGTCATCGGTCATCGCCAGCGAATATCCCGACGAAGCTTCGGTCATGGCGATTGCGGAAGCGCAGCGGATCGGCGACGGCAAGTTGATCGAGAAGCTGAAGAACTTCTACGAGTCGCCGATTGGTCAACTGATCTTTCAACTGTTGCTCAAGAAGATTTCCGGCTGATGATTGGTCTGCCGCCCGATGTCCGAATCACGCCGAGCACGATTCCGTTTTCGGAGTCCGTGTCGTGGAGCGATGCGCTATTGGGCATCGAAGACGCTTGGCGAGCATCGAAGGGCGAGAACATCCGCGTGGCGATTCTCGATACCGGCGTTGACACCGGGCATCCCGACCTTGACGGAGCGATTCACAACGTCCAGGACTTCACTCGTTCCCGCTGGGGAGCGCAGGATCGTCACGGGCACGGTACGCACGTCGCCTCTCTCGTGGGCGCACGAGCCGGGAATAGCATCGGCATTCGGGGCATCGCTCCGTTGTGCAAACTGATCTGCGGTAAGGTGCTCGGCGACAGCGGGGCCGGCAGCGAAGAAGCGATCATGGCGGGCGTCCGTTGGTCATACGATCAAGGGGCGTGGGTCATCTCGATGTCGCTCGGCGGTCCCGACAGAATGCCCCGTCTGGCTTCGCTGTTGACGGAGATTGCGACCGACGCCAAACAAGCCAATCGCCCGCTGGCGGTTCTGGCGGCGGCTGGGAACGACGGCGGCAACGCTTTGAATTATCCAGCGGCATTGCCAAACGTCTTTCCGGTCGGCGCCTTCGGCAACGACGGACGGATCACCCGCTTCACGTCCCGGTCGGACCGGCTGCGTGTCCTGGGTCCGGGGGTCGATATGCTCGGCTGCCTACCGGGGAATCGATACGGCGTGATGACCGGCACGAGCCAAGCTACGCCCGTCGTGGCGGCAATCGTCGCCCTGGCACTCCGCAAGGAAAAGGAAGTTGGCAGCGACACGGCGATCGATACGAGCGCCGACGCGGAGGACCACATGGCACGCAACAGCGTCGATGCGGTCAACGGCACGAAGTTCAAACTGATTAACGCTCGCAAGGCATTGGAAGCGATCGGCGAGAAGCCGAAAGACGATCGGGTTTGCGGGACGTTGGTGCTTAGCCTCCCCGGTGGTTACTTCATCGGCAAGAGGGTCGCATGATCCGTCGCGTCGGTTACATCATTGCGCTATGCATCGCCTCCACGGCAAGCGCTCAGGTTCCGCCCCAGCCAGCGCCGTTTGGCGTCAAGCCGAGTGCTTCGCATATCGAGCTTGGGCGGAAGTTGTTCTTTGACCCGCGATTGTCGCAAAACGGATCGGTCTCTTGTTCGACTTGCCACGACCCGCGCAAGGGCTGGGCGGATGGTCGCGCCCTGGCGGTCGGCATCGACGGTCGAGTTGGCAATCGGCACACGCCGACGATCATCAATTCGGGTTACACGCCGCTCGTCTTTTGGGACGGACGGACGGTGGCGACGACGACGCAATCACTGTTGCCGCTCGCCAATCCGAACGAGATGGCGAATCAGGTCAATCCGCAAAACGACGCCGACGTGGTGGAGCGGTTGAAGCTGATCCCCGGCTACGTCCGGCTGTTCACGGAATCATTCAACATCGACACGGCGAGCCGATCGGCGATCACGGGGGCGAATTTGGCTTACGCGCTGGCGGCATTTGAGTCGAGTGTGACGAGCTTCGACGCCCCGATCGATCGATTCGAGAAGGGTGACAAGAAAGCCCTCTCGCCCGATGCTCAGGTTGGCTATCGCATCTTCGAGAAAGCGAACTGCAAGGCGTGCCACAAGCCGCCGCTGTGGACGGACAATCTGTTTCACAACAACGGGTTTGAACACGCGGGATTGATTCAGCCGCGTGGTCAGTTCGATGTTGGGCGATTCAACGAGGTGCCACGCAACCTGCGCACGAACGCCATGATTCGCGCGTTCAAGACGCCGACACTACGGGACCACGAAAAGACCGCGCCCTACGGTCATCACGGCGCAATGGAATCCACCGAGCGGGTCGTGCTGCACTACTCGACCGGCGGCATGAAGTTCGATGGCACACGCGATCGATTCATGGACCCACGCATCAAGCCGCTGGACCTGACCGACACGCAGCGCAAGTATCTGGCGACGCTCCTGAAGGAAGGCTTTAGCGGATCACGTTACCCGATGATCGAGGCCCCGACGCTGCCATGAAGCGAACGCTATCCATCGCCGTTGGTTTGGTCGGTCTCGTCGTCGTGCTGGGCGGCGCGGGGATCGCCGCGCTGTTTGCTTACGACGCCGGGTGGATCAATTACCTGCGTCCGGTCAATCGCGTTGACATGATTTCGCTGAAGGTCTACGGCCCCGGTGAAACGCTGCAAGGCGTCGAGAGCTACTTTCACGTTGACGTGCAAGGCGAATGTGGTCGCCCCCTGTGGCGGCTCGTGCCGGATACCCCGAATGCCTTGACCGTGTTCCCGGACGGACGACGCGCCCGCTTTCACAGTAACGTCGATGGCGATTACCACGTCATCGTTACGGTGGCCGGCGAGGGGCGATTGGTCTGTCTAGATTCGCTGTCGTTCACCAATCTGCAAATCAATGATGCCTCAACAGAGCAGCCCGCGCCGGTGGCCGCGCAAGCGTTCGTGCCGCCTCCGCCGTTATCGGTCGGCGAACTGACTCAGGCCGCCTTGGATCACGTGAGCGGCGACGGGCGAACGGCAGACGCGCGAGTGGTCGCCGGTAGCGTGCGGTCGCTCGTCAATCGAATCCAAGGGGGCTACGTCGAACCGGGAGCGGACGTGGCGTCGGAAGTTGAGAGCCACATTCGATCGGCGCTAGACGGCCGGTCGGAAAACTGGCGACCGTTTATCGATCAGGTTCACGCGATCATTCAGCAGCGTCGGGAATTAGGAGAGATTACCACGGCGGCGAGCGCCGTGTCGTGCTTGGAAGAAATAGCGTCCACGTTGGGGCGCGTGAAGGATTAACCCATTTTTTGGAGGTGTGCCATGTTTCGTTTCGTTTTAGCTCTGGTTGTGCTGGCGGCTTGTGCCGTCCAGGCGAGTGCGCAGCGATGCAATGTTCAGAGTCAGTCGAGCAGCGCGTCGAGCGCGGCAAGCGTGCAGAACGCGGCTATCGAGGCTCAGATTCGCGCCTTGCAAGGCTTGGCTTTGAGTCCGCAGCGTGCGGCGACGGCTACGGCGACGGCTAGTTCGGCTCGCCCGCAGGTTGCGTTTATCGCTCCGGCTCCGCAAGCGAGCGTCCAGGCTCAGGCCCAAGGCGGGTGCGTTGGCGGTACGTGCAATCAAAGCAGCGGCGTGGTGAGCGCGCTTGCCGCTCCGGTTCGTATCGCTACGGCTCCGATTCGTAATCGCGGTGGTGCCAGCAAGTCGAAGGCGGTGACGGTCGTCCGTCGTAACGGCAAGACGATCAGCCGTAGCTCGGCAAGCGGCTAGTAGACACGGACTCGGCGGAGTCATGTTGAAGCACGGTCATCCGCAGCCCGTCGCTTGCGGATGGCTTGGCGGGAGAACGGCGGGTCGTTGTGTTTGTTTGGTGTGACGAGGCGGCCCGCCGTTTTTTAACCAAGGAAGGGGCAAGCGATGGCAGACGCAGCAGCGTGTGACGACTCACGGCATCGCAATGGCTCGATCACGGCGTCCACCCCGATCAAGGTCACGGTGGGGCAGTGGATCGGAATCATCGGCTTGCTGCTCGTGGCATGTGCCTCGTGGTTGCGAGTCGAGCAAGCCAGTGAGTTATCGAAGGAACAAAACGGGCAGAGGGCAGTAGCGATCGAGAAGCAGCGAGAGATTATCGACCGGCTAACACTGGTTGCCGAGCGACTGAGCATCAACCAGGAGCGAATGAAGTCGGACATGGACGACGCCTTAAAGCGTCTCCGCGACGCCGAGAAACGGATCGACCGGGTGAGTAAGGAATGAATTCGCCCGCCGTCACGGCACGAGCGGCGACGAGAGTTGTGGTTGAACGAATAGGAGGACTGAGCGATGGCACTAACGAACGAACAATTGGCGACCCTGAAAACGTGGCTGCTGGCGAATGCCGGAGCGATGACAGAACATGAGGCGGCGGCGGCATTGAATACGACCGCTAGCCCGGCGTTCAAAGTCTATCGACCATTCGTTTCCGAGCGGGAGATTTTCAACAACGGCTTTGACTGGACTCGTGTTGACAATCTTTCGGTCGGCAAGGATCGAATCTGGACGTGGCTTTCTCGGTCCAAGGAAGTCAACGGCGAGAATGGTTTCGATCCTTCTGGCGCTGGCATCCGCGCTGGCATCGTTGAGTGCTGGAAGGGCACTGCTGCCGACTTGGCGAACCGTGCCGTTGTCTTTTCGCATTGCCAGCGAGATGCAACGGTTGCCGAGAAGCTTCTGAAAACTTCTGGCGCTGGCACGTCGATCGACGCCGACGGCAACGGTCCTGCCGTTCTGGGTTACGACCAGCCGATCACTTCGCAAGACGTTATCGACGCACTCAATCTACCTAGCTAACCATGTCCACAGTCACGCCGAACAAAACTGATTCCGTCGAAGTGCTGGCGCATCAAGCGGCAACGCATCCGACGACGATTGTGGGGTCGGCGATCGACTGCCGCACGAAGCGGGCGGCGACGATCTTCCTCTACCACGGCTACGTCGAAGCGACGGCTGACACGAATCCCGGATCATTCAAAGTCCAGGTTCGCCCCGATGCGGGTGACGGAACGGCAACCGAGCATTGGATCACGGTCGCTACGTTGACCGCGAAGGGGACGACGCCGGACACCGAGGCCATGACGGCAACAGAGCCGGTGGCAGAAACCGTCATGGCGGTCGCAAGCACGACTGGATTCGCGGTTGGCGACGAACTCTACATCCAAGATACGGGCACACTCGCCGACAGTGAGTGGGCGACAGAACGCACGCAGGTCACGAATACCAGTATCACGCTGGAAGATGGCTTGACGAATCAAAAGGACTCGTCAGATGTCATCTGGAACGACGCCAGCCGCTTCGTTGTGTCCCTGAACCTGGAGTCGGTGGAATCGTTTCGCGTTATCTGGTCGCACGAAGGGGCGACTGGCGCGAATGGTCACATTAAAGCCATTGCCATCACGCACGACTCCGACAACATCGCCTGATGACCGCCCCAGCCCTCGACATGGTGTGCCCGATCAACTGGCTAGACCCGCTGAATCGCGGTCTAGTTTCGCGCTGGCTGTGCGTTCCGGGGTTGATGGGCGGCAGTACGTTGATTGATCTTTGCCGTCGAAATACGGGCGTTCTCACCAACATGGACCCGGCGACTGATTGGGTGGGGGCAGCGGGCAGCGGTCTGTTCGGGGCATTGGACTTCGATGGCAGCAACGACTACGTGACCTGTGGAGACGTGCCGGTCAGCGGACTTACGGAACTTACGGTTGTCGCGCGAGTCTGGGCATCTGGAGCGGTTAGCAATGGTCGCATCATCACGAAAAACGACGTGGCTTCATTTGCTATCAACTACGGCACGCAAACTACCCCGCAGTTCCTCATCAACGGAACCAATCTGCAAGTCTCTCCGGCAGTCCCGACCGTGACGGGCAACTGGCGAACCATTGGCGGAACGTACCGCAGCGGTGAAACGAATGGCATGATTATTTACTCGGATGGATTGGCCGGTGGGTCAACCACCGTCACGGGGGCAATCGCTACCAACTCCAATCCCGTCATCATCGGCAATCGTGCGGCTGCCGATCGTCCGTGGCCTGGAAAAATTACCTACGTGTCGGTTTGGGGGCGAGTGCTGTCGGCAAGCGAAATGCTGTCCGTTCACAACGAACTTCGCCTCGGCAGCCCGCAGACCCTTAATTGGATCAAGCGGAGAGTGGTGGCGCAGTCGGTGGCAGCACCGGCAGGCAATCGTCGGCGGCGGGTTCTGATTGGAGGGGCAGCATGATCCCAGCACGGCAATCAACAGCGTTGGAGCTTTCCATCGGCCCCGTCCTGGATGCGGATGGCGTGGCCGTGACGGATTGCGTCGTCGGCGACTTCAAGCTCAAGAAAACCACGGGCAACTTCGCGGCGTTGAACGGCTCGGCAACGCTCACGCACGTTAGCGCCGGGACATACGACCTCGTGCTGACGACCTCGGATACGGATACGGTGGGGCTGCTGACCGTCGCCATTGATGACACGACGAATGCCTGCGCTCCGGTGCGGATGCAGGTCATCGAGGAGGCGGTTTACGACGCCTTGTTTGCGGCGAGCGCGGCGGGATACGGCACGGCGCAGACCGGCGATAGTTTCGCCCGTCTCGGCGCTCCGGCTGGGGCGAGCGTGTCGGCGGATATTGCGGCGGTGTTGGCGAGAACGCCATCCGCCACGTCGATCACGAACCTGAACACGGTGTTTGCGACCGACTTCGCCACGAACTACGACGCGACGAATGACGTGTGGAAGGCGAATGTTACGCACCTTGGCGGGTCGGCGATCACCGCCGACGCTATCACTAACTGGCACGCTCTGTTTCACAACGACTCCGCTGAGGCAACGCTGACCCTGGACACGATTGCAGACATCACGTCTTTGCGTCAGTTCGTCGCATTGCTCGCCCGCAAGGATGCCGCCGCAGCCGCCGACTTGTCGAGCGCCCTGGGGTGGATCAATCAGAACTGGGGAAGCGGGGCGGGGGCTTATGACAATACGACGGATTCTCAGCAGGCGATTCGAGACAATATGGGCACTGCCCAAACCGGGGACGCTTACGCCATCGTCAATAGCGGCACTCACGGGAACGCGGCCCTGCGGACACTATTACTCGACGTTCCGACCGTCGCCGAATTTGAGGCGCGAACGATTGTGGCGGCGAGCTACTCCACGCACTCGGCGGCGGATGTGTGGGCGGTTGCGACGCGCGTGCTGACCGCTGGTACGAATATCGTCTTGGCCAAGGGCGTTGGTGTCACGGGATTTACCGACATCGATGCCGCCGGGATTCGCACTGCTGTCGGTCTAGCGAGCGCCAACCTCGATACGCAACTCGACGCCCTACCGACTGCCGCGGAGAACGCAACTGCCGTTCTGACGACGCAGATGACCGAGAGTTACCGCACAAACGGGGCGGCGCCGACGCTGGCTCAAGCGTGCTGCGAAACGCTGGCTCATCTTGGCGAGGCGAGTACGAGCGGAACGACTACTAAAACGCTCAAGAAATTCAATCATTCGACGGTCGCTGCGACGTATACGCTCGACGACGCCGAAGATCCGACCTCGATCACGAGGGCAGGCTGATGGCCGTCCGCGGCGTCATCGCTTATGGCATCCCCGGCAGCATCGCCGAAATGATTACCGGCGGTCTAATCGGCGCCGGTGTGTCTCCATCCCCCGACGCCCTAACCCTCGCCCAAGTCAAGGCGATCAACCGCGCCTGGTTCCGCACCGACGTTATCGATGACTTCGTTGCCTACTCGACGCTGTTCGCCTCGTGGGTTGCTGACCCGACACTGCTGACTAGCGAAGCGAAGACGTATCTCATCGCCAAAGCCCGCGCCGATTGCTCGTGGGCGATCGACACGACGCTGACGCTGCACGACCGGGACGAATGGCTCGATGCGATTCTAAAGCACTGGCTCGACTTCCCCGAACGCCTGCCGTGGAGCGGCTACGACCCGCTAGGGCTGATGACGGGGCGCACGGACGTGATTTCGATCGATCCGAGTGACACGGGGGCGAAGCGACGATTGCGCGGCAGCAGCAACCAACTGGCGGACCTGAACGGCACGCCGCTCCCCGGCCAGTTCCTGTTCAACGGCTCGGAGCAATACACCTGGACCCGGTTCGCGTACATCGAGGACACCGACGAGGGGAACAACGGCGCGGCCAACGAGTTCGATCGGTTCTTTAACCGCGCCGGCCGGGAAACGACGCTGTATCTGAACGGCGGGACGCACTATCTGACCAAACGCACGGCTTGGCGCAATCTCAGTGCGACGGCAACGCAATTGACGCGATTGGTAGCACGAAACTACCCCGGCACGAACCCTATCATCGAGCAAGGCAAGGAAGAAACGAGCGCCGGCGTATTCCAAGTCGGAACGCAGTTCGCGTGCTACCGCAAGCTGTTTCCTTGGGCGCATATTAGGACGCTGGGTTATCGAACGGCATCCGGTGGTCGTCGGATTTACAATCAAGGGTCGGTTCTAGCGCTCAGCAGCATCGCCACAAGCTCGTCTGCCGAGTCGTGGATTCACGGTTCGTACATCGGTCAGCATCGCGGATGCTCGGTCAGTCATCCGACCGCCGATTCGGAGTTCAAGGACTACGGCTGGTCGGGCAGCACATCGCCGCTCGATGCCGATGATAGCGTCAGTTGCGTATCGGTCGACGTCAATGACTTCCGTCTCTCACATTCCGTTCTGGAGCCGAGTAAGCGGAATTTCCCGTACATCGAAAGCGACAATCAAAGCGGCGCGACGATCACCGGCACAAGCGAAGGTCTCGACCTGGCAAGCACGGCTGATCGATTCTTCGGTCGCATGCTTCGCTTCCGTGGTCAAGCCGGGCATTCTATGCTCCGCGGCGATCGCTGCGACGAACTCACCTTGGAGGATTTCGAGGTTGAGAACTACGCCCACACGGGCATCCTGGGCTACGGCGCCGGTGGCATCGGCGGAAACGACTGGATTCTACGTCGTGGTCGCGTCGGTCCGTTCGGCCAGCTTCGTGATTGGCCGGCGGCCGGGATTCAAATGACCGGCACGCAAGATTGTCTCTTGGAGGATCTCGTGCTATTCGGCGCGGGAATGGCGTGCCCCGGCTGGGGCTTGGCGCTCGCCACGAATCCGAACCAGACCGACAACGAGGTTTTGCGAAACACGGTCCGGCGTATCATCGCCAACGAGTGCTCGATTCGGCTGGCTTACGAAGCCGGCGAGAATACGGACTGGGACCGGATTCGAGACAACACATTTAGCGACATCGCCCTACTAGACCGTTCACCGTCGAACACGACCGGCTTGCAAGGCGCGGCGAGCTACAACGCCTTGATTAGCCTCAACCTCGACAAGCCGACCATCAACGACTTCGGCAACACGTTCACGAACATCTTGTCGTATCGACTCGACGGCTCGCAGGTCGTGCTTTCGATTCAGCACACCGGCAGCAGCTTCAACACGTACACGCAAGCCCAAGCCGCTGCGATCTCGTGGTGGAGCGGCGGGACGTTCACGCCGCCCAAGTATCGCCAGACGCAGGCGGGTTTGTTCTGGCTGCAAGCGGCGTCACCGGCAAGGGATTTCCTCACGCCAAGCGATTTGCTCTTGCTGCCGCTGCCCGTCGATCGCGTGTTGATGAATCCGCTCTTGGCGGAGTTGGGACCGAAGCGGATTGCGGGCGAGAGTGTAGTCAACGTAGCACGACCGGCGGCGGCGAGAGTGAAGCCGGCGAGGGGTAGTGAAAGGGTGACGGTGCTTTAGGTCATGTTCATTTCAATCCCTCGCCCAACTGCGGACGATTCCTGTCGAATTGTCGACATGGTCAACATCAAGCATGTGAAGCGGGCGGAGTTCATTCGCATCAAGGGCAGACCAATAGATGAAATTCGGCTTCGGCTTGAATTTGAACGCAGCGTTTTTGACGAACCACTGAAGGAACTTCGCGGGCTAGATGCACTAGACGCCTACGGCGTGATGAGAAAATCCGGCAGAGCGTAGAAGTGAAAGGGTGACGGTGTTGTGATGCTTCGCCGAAGAAACGATGCAGGATCACAAATCCTTGATGCGATGATGTCGCTAGAGCGGAGGAATATCGATGTTGAAAAGAATTTCCATGATTGCGTTCTTGACGTCGCTATTGGTAGCGATTGCGGCGACGGGATTGTGGATGCAAGTCCAATTCATCCGGTGGTCGGTGAAGTAACGCCAGCCAAAAAGACACTTGGCGACATTCTGTGTCAAATCGATAAGGCGCTAGAAGAAAGATGGTGCGGACCGGGGCCAATTTCGACGGAGTATATTCGCGGCTTGAATGCCGCCAAGACGATTGTCCTCAAGGCAATTTATGAGAACGTCAACCTGATTCCCCAATTTGAAAAATCGGGGGTTATGTTCGGTGGCTAAAGACGAACTCAGCTTGTACATGCGGCGCGATAACTACATTCGCATTGCGGGTGTGACGCGCGCCGATAACGAAGAATTCGACAACGACCTCACGCTGTCGATGCTCGTGGTTGATTCGTCGGGCGATGCCATCACCGATGGTGATGCCGCGATGCCGAACACGGACGACGGCGAATACACGGGCGTTATCGCGAAGGAATGCGACCTAGAGAGTCTAACGCCGGACGACACTGGGTATCGGCGTTGCACGCTACAAATCGACGACGATGGCTTACAGCACGCTCGCCGTATTGCCTGCAAGGTGTTTTTCGAGGGCTGGGACCAAGAGCCGCGAACGCTCTATATCGGGCAGTCGAATTACTTTGAGTTGCGGGGCGTAATGAACCCCGATGGCACTGGCGTTAAGAACGACTACGAACCCGTGTTGACGCTCTACGATCCGCAGGCGGGCGAGTTCTTGCATCAAGCGATCGAAGGCACGAGCGTTACGAATGGAAGCGTGACGCTCGCCAGCCTTGGCTCTAGCGGCAACTATGCGGGTTATATCCCCGGCAATGCGGCGATCGAAGAGGACAAGCAATACGTGGCGTTTATCGTCGATGATGACAGCGGGCGAGCGTGGGCGTTCAAGTGTGTTGCGAGTGTGAGGGGGAAGGCGTGATGAGCAAAACGATTCTCGGAAGGCTTTTGATAGTCGCATTGATTGCGGCGGGGCTTTCGCTAGCCACGTGGCTTCACATTCAGTTCATTCGCTTGGTGGTTCAACCATGACAATCGTCAAGGCTCAATACCGCGTGACGCAAGGCGAAGCGTCAATCGATTCGTCGATCGAGGTTCACGTAGACCTAAGCCGCTTCAAGCCAGAGGCAACGCTCATGGATGTCGTCGAATCGTGCGTGGATGTTCTTCGCGAGAAGGTGAAGCTCGCCGAACCGTTGAAGGTGGTATGCCAAAACGGCGTGCCAACGTCGTGAAATGCAAAGCGATTTCGAGCCGCCAATATGGCAGTGCCGTTATGTCATATAAGATTTTCGCTTGTTTTTCACGGGTCCTTCCTGGCGAAAAAATGCGTCGCTTGC
>Ga0315912_10000755_pt1 | contig 49287 bp, 48 predicted proteins | sample VfabasoilMG_FD_204469 | JGI IMG/M metagenome (GOLD analysis project Ga0315912, IMG submission 204469) | Garden soil microbial communities collected in Santa Monica, California, United States - V. faba soil | ecosystem: Environmental > Terrestrial > Soil > Garden | place: USA: California... | reverse complement strand
AGAGCAGGGTGGCACCGGCAGCGATCGCCTCGTCGACCTGATCCCTGATCTTCTTGAGCTGTGTCGCATTGATGACGGGACCGATGCAGTTCGCCATCTGCCGCGGATCACCAACCTTGAGCTTCAGCGTGTTGGCGACAAGCTTCTCGGTGAACTCGTCGGCGATGGCCTCGTGGACGATGATGCGCTCGACCGACATGCAGATCTGGCCCTGGTGCATGAACGAGCCGAAGGTCGCGGCGTTCACGGCGCGCACGATATCGGCGTCGTCGAGCACGATCAGCGCGTCCTTGCCGCCGAGCTCGACGCAGCACTTCTTGAGCAGCCCGCCGGCGCGCGTCGCAACCTTGCTGCCGACGGCGGTCGATCCGGTGAAGCTGATGCCATGGACGTCGGGGTTTCCGATGAGCTCATCGCCGACTTCGGCCACATTGTCGCGGGAGCAGGAGATGATGTTCAGCACGCCCGGCGGCAATCCGGCTTCTTCCAGAATCTCGGCGAACAGCAGCCCGCCGGCAACGGGAGTCTCCTCCGAAGGCTTGAGCACGACGCAGTTGCCGACCGCCAGGGCAGGCGCGAAGCCTCGCGAGGACAGGATCATCGGAAAATTCCACGGCGAGATGACGCTGACGACGCCGAGCGGCACGCGCATTACCAGGCTGATCTTGCCGTGCTCGCTGGGCAGGATTTCGCCATTGACCTGATAAGCGGCGGCCGCGGCGGCGCGGAATACTCCCGACGCATAGCCGGTCTCGAACATGCTCTTGCCGACCCAGGACCCGCCTTCGTCGATGAGGACTTCCTGGATGTCCTTGGCGCGCCGCTCGAGTACGTCGCCGGCCTTGTGCAATATGCGGGCGCGTTGGGCGTGATTCATGCCGGACCAGACCGGGAACGCCGCTTTGGCGGCGGCAATCGCGGCGCGGGCATCGGCGCGGGAAGCGTCGGCCACCTCGCGAAAAACCTTGCCGGTGGAAGGGTTCATGACGGGAAACTTCTTGCTGCCCGCTGCCGCAGTCCACTTGCCGTTGATGTAGAGATTGCCGGATGTGCTCGTCATGACGCGTCCCTCCCCGGGCCGGTAGTATAGTCACAGGAAATCGAAGAACAACGACAAGAGTGGCCAGACTTCCCATCCTGTTGTCGGTCACGCTCGCGATTGCGGCTTGCGGGACCATCGAGACGAGAACGCCTCCCGTCGATGTGACGTCGATGGCGCCTGCGACATCGGGAGCGCTCCACGACCTGGCGGCACGCATCGCGGACCGCCTGCCGGCGGAGCAGTCGGCATTCTGGTTGCTGTCCGGCGCCAGGTTCTCGTTCGACGCGCGACTGGCTCTGGTCGACCGGGCAGAGCAATCGCTCGACATCCAGTACTTCATTCTCGAGAAGGATCCGACGAGTCGCCTGCTCTTCGATCGCATCGTGCAGGCAGCCGATCGTGGCGTGCGTGTCCGCATTCTTCTCGACGATCTGACCTTGAACGGCAAGGACGCAGAGCTTTCGGGGCTCGAAGGGCATCCGAACATCAGCGTCCGCACCTTCAATCCCTGGCACTCGCGTAGCAAGCCGGGACGAATATTCGAGTATTTCATGCGGCTGGGCCGGCTCAATCACCGCATGCACAACAAGACGATCATTGCCGACGGCACCTTCGCGATGCTCGGGGGACGCAATATCGGCGATCGCTATTTCGGCGTCTGGGAGGACTTCGTACAGAACGACCTCGACGTCATGACAGCCGGGCCGGCTGCCGTCGAGGTTGCCGCAAGCTTCGACCTGTACTGGAACAGCGGTCAAAGCTATTCAGTCGTCGACGTCGCGAAGCCGAAGGCCGCCGCGCAGGAGCTCGGGACAACGCGCGAGATCCTGCGGGAAGGGTACCTGTCTGCAAGGGAAAAGCTTGCTTCATTTCCTTTAGAGACATCAAGTTGGGATGCTCTATTCGAGCAACTTGTCGAGACTGCCGCGGCCGGCACAGGCGTTCTCGGTGTCGACTTGCCCGACGTGGACCAGATCGTTCCCGGCGAGGTCAGGCCGGAACAGCTCTACGCGCAGATCCTCGACATGCTCGCGCGGGCCGAGAGGCGCGTGCTGTTGAGCACGGCCTACCTGGTGCCCGATGAGCAGTTCTTCAACCTGCTCGCGGAACTCGAGGGGCGAGGAGTCGAGGTCGTGCTGCTGACGAACTCCCTGGCGTCGAACAACCACATGGTGGCGCACACCGCTTACAAGGAATGGCGGAAGCGCCTGCTCGGCATCGGTGTCGATCTTTTCGAGGCGCGCGACGACTCCCTATATATCAGCGAGTACGAAACGCCACCCATTGATTCAGAGTTTCTCGGACTGCACTCCAAGGCAATCGTCGTCGACGACCACCTGAGTTTCATTGGCTCGCCGAATATCGACCCGCGGTCGCTGATGATCAATACGGAAATCGGGTTCTTCATCGACAGCGAAGAGCTCACGCGGCGTCTCAGCGCTCTGATCGAGCGTGATATTTCCGCCGACGCGGCCTGGCGCGTCTATCAGGACGAGCGCGGACGGCTCCGATGGGTCAGCAGCGCGGGCACGGTCACGAAACAGCCCGCGCTGGGTTTCCTGCAGCGCGCGACGGCGTTCTTCATCAACTTGCTGCCCCTCGAGTCCCAGGCCTGAGCCGCGATCGGGTCAGATCTGCGATTCAGGCACCGTGACAGTGATACCGTCCAGCTCGTCGCGGACTCGGAGCTGGCAGCTCAGGCGGCTGTTCTGGCGCCGATCGAAGACGCAATCGAGCATGCCGTCCTCGATCGGTTCGGGTGGGGGCAGCTTCGCCAGCCAGTCGGGGTCGACATAGACGTGGCAGGTGGCGCAGGAGCAAGCGCCACCGCACTCCGCAATGATTCCCTGGATGTCGTTATCGATGGCGGTTTCCATAACGGAATCGCCGGATAGGGCATCGACCTCGGACGTCTGGCCGTCCGCCTGAATGAACCTGACTCGTGGCATTGGATCAATAAGCTTATGCAGTCGGAGACTGCGGGCGCGGGCCGCGAGGGTATACTATAGCGCGCCAGATGTGGGAGCTGATGGTGCTCACTCCAGACAGAAATTCAGTCATTGGGACTGAAGTCGCATGAGTGAACCCAGGGAAAATGGACAGCGCTAGCCAGGATATCCAGAGCGAGTCGATTGTCGTGCGCTTTGCCGGTGACTCCGGCGACGGCGTTCAGCTCATGGGCACGCAATTCGTCGCGTCGACAGCCTTGTCCGGCCGCGATTTCGCGACTTTTCCCGACTATCCAGCCGAGATTCGCGCCCCCGTGGGGACTACATTTGGCGTCTCGGCCTACCAGATCAATCTCGGTGCCCGGCCGATTACGACCGCCGGCGACGCGCCGAAAGTACTCGTTGCCTTCAACCCCGCCGCTCTCAAGGTCAATATTCCATTGCTCGACGAGGGCGCCCTGATCGTCCTCAACATCGACGGCTTCACGGAGCGGAATCTGGCGAAAGCCGGGTACAGCAAGGATCCTCGCGAAACCGGGGAGCTCAACGGTTTCCAGCTCGTCGAGGTCGACCTGACCCATCTGACTCTCGAGGCAGTTAAGTCGTTCGGCTTGAGCAAGAGCGACGCCGGGCGTTGCAAGAATTTCTGGGCGCTTGGCCTCGTGCAATGGATGTTCGGCCGCGACGTCGAGGTCATCGAGGGCTGGCTCGAAAAGAAGTTTGCGAAGGACGAGGTCATTCGCGAAGCGAACCGGGCGGCACTGCATGCCGGCCATGCCTATGGTGAAACTGCCGAGCTCGCGGCCGCCATGCCCCACCTCGGCACGGACGTCGCGAAGTTCGATCCCGGCGAGTACCGCGGTGTGCGCGGCGCTGAGGCGCTGGCGCTTGGCCTCGCCGCAGCCGCCGAACTTGCGGACCGCAGGCTGGTCTTCTGCTCCTATCCGATCACACCGGCGTCGCCGCTGCTGCATCAGCTCGCACGCATGGGCGAGCACGGGATCGGCATATTCCAGGCCGAGGACGAGATCGCGGCTGCCTGCGCGGCGATCGGCGCGTCGTACGGCGGCGCGATCGGCGTGACCTCGAGCTCGGGCCCCGGCGTCGCGCTCAAAACCGAGGCGATCGGCCTCGCCATCAGCGCCGAGCTGCCGCTGTTGATCATCAATTCGCAACGCGGCGGCCCGTCGACGGGCTTGCCGACGAAGACCGAGCAGTCGGATCTTTACCTCGCCGTATACGGCCGCAATGCAGACGCCCCCATTCCCGTGGTCGCGGCGCGCTCGCCGAGCGATTGCTTCGAGGCGGCGATCGAGGCGGTCCGCATTGCATTGCGCCACATGACGCCGGTCTTCCTGCTGACGGACGGCTACCTCGCGAATGCGGCCGAGCCGTGGCGGATGCCATCCATGAGCCAGTTTGCGCCGATCAAGACAGCGCAGCTCGCCCCGGTGGCCGGTGAAGAGCCACGAGCGCGGTTGTTCAACCGCGATCCGGCGACGCTTGCGCGACCCTGGGTCGTCCCGGGCACGCCGGGGCTCATGTATCGCATCGGCGGCCTCGAGAAGGATATCCGTACGGGCAACATTTCCTACGACGCCGACAATCATCAGGCCATGACTCGCCTGCGCGCCGACAAAGTCGAGCGCGTGCGCGATTTCATACCGGACCAGGCGGTCGAGCTTGGGTCGGACAAGGGCCGCGTGGCAATGGTCGGCTGGGGCTCGACCTACGGCGCGATCTATCAGGCCGTTCGTCAGCTCCAGCGCACGGAGTCCGGAATCAGTCACATCCATCTGCGGTATCTCAGCCCTTTGCCGCGCAATCTCGGCGAGCTGCTCGCGCGCTTCGACCGCGTCATCGTGCCCGAGATGAACAACGGGCAGCTGGCGACACTGTTGCGCGACAAGCTCGGGCTCGAGCTGATTCAGCACAACAAGGTCAGCGGGCAGCCATTCCAGGTGCGCGAGCTTGTGGCTTTCGTCAAGAAGGTACTGGCCGGAAACCAGATGAGCAATGTCGTGCCGATGGTGCAGGGTGAGCGTTCATGAGCGCAGTTCTGACTCCCAAGGACTTCACGAGCGAGCAGGAAGTGCGCTGGTGCCCGGGTTGCGGCGACTACGCGATTCTCAAGGCCGTCACTCGCGCACTCGCGGACGTCGGCGCGACGCGCGAGAACACCGTGTTCGTTTCGGGAATCGGGTGCTCATCGCGTTTCCCGTACTACATCGAGAGCTACGGTTTCCACACGATTCACGGCCGTGCGCCGGCTGTTGCAACCGGCCTCAAGCTGGCCAATCCCGATCTCGACATCTGGGTCGTAACCGGCGACGGCGACGGCCTCTCGATCGGCGGCAATCACCTGCTGCATGTGCTCCGGCGCAACGTCGGTGTGAAGATCCTGTTGTTCAACAACGAGGTCTACGGCCTGACGAAAGGGCAGTACTCGCCTACGTCGCGACCGGGCACGCGGTCGCCCTCGTCGCCGGTCGGTTCATTTGAATCGCCGGTTTCCCCGGGCGAGTTCGCGCTCGGCGCGGGCGCGACCTTCATCGCGCGCGGGATCGACGTCGACAAGGCCGGGCTTGGCGCCGTGCTCGAGGCGGCGCATGGGCATTCGGGCGCGTCATTCGTCGAGATCTTCCAGAACTGCATTGTCTACAACGAGGATGTGTTCGAGTCCTTCGTAGGCAAGGAGCATGCGGCCGAACGGCAGATCCGCGTCGAGCACGGCAAGCCATTGGTATTCGCCGACGGCGCTCGCGGTCTTGCTTTCGACAGCGCGACGTTCTCGGTGCAGATCGTCGATGCGGTGGCGCAGGCCGACCGTGTGCTCGTGCACGACGAGACCAATGCGACGCTGGCGCGCATCCTGCTGTCGATGAAGGAGCCCGCCTTGCCCGTGGCCCTTGGCGTCATCTATCGCAAGCCGGCGCCGAGCTTCGAGCAGGGCTTCTACGCCAACCATCCGACGAAAATGAAGCGGACGGGAAGCGTCGACGCGGCAATGCGCAAAACCAGCACCTGGTGGGTAGGCTAGAGCTAGAGCTCTGCCGCGACGCGTTCCGTCTCTCTCCAGACCCTGAGCAGGTTCCCGCTCCAGAGGAGCTCGATGTCGCGCGCACTGTAGCCGCGCGCGACGAGCTCGGCTGTCACCGCAGGCGTCTGCGTGGCGTCGTTCCAGCCAGGAATGCCGCCGCCGCCGCCGAAATCCGAGCTGATGCCGACGTGCTCGATGCCGATGAGCCGGACGGCATGGTCGATGTGGTCGACGAGCTCCTTCACCCCGGCAGCCGTTGCGCCGCGAACGTAGTTCTCGAACGCGACGACCTGCACCACGCCGCCATCGTCGGCGAGCTTGAGCAGCGTCTCGTCGTCGAGGTTGCGAACGTGATCGGTGAGTGCGCGCACGCTCGAGTGCGACGCAATGACGGGCGCCACCGAGATCTCCATCGCCTCGAGGGCCGCGGCCTTGGAAGCATGCGACACGTCGACCATGATGCCGAGCTCGTTCATGCGCCGGATGACGGTGGCGCCGAAGTCGCTGACGCCACCATGCTCGGACGGCCCGTCGCCGAGCTCCTGATTCGGCTGCGCTGAATCGGCGATGTCATTGTGCCCGTTGTGCACGAGCGTCATGTATCGGGCACCGAGCTCGAAGTAGCGGTCGAGCAGGGCGAGGTCGCGGCCGATGACGTAGCCGTTCTCGATGCCGATCGCGGCGGCGAGCCTGCCGTCGGCGACGAGCTCCTCAACGTCGTCGGCGCTCGTGGCGAGCCCGATCAGATCCGGATAGAGCGTGTCCGTCATGCGGTGGATGGCGTCGAACTTCGTCATCGCATCGACGGCCGCCTGGGCGTAATTGGCCTCGGTTCTCGCCGTCTGCCCGACGTAGACGATGAAGAACGCCGCGTCGAGGCCGCCCGCCCGCATCTTGTCGAGATTGACCTGGATGTCGGCCGTGCGCGGGTCCTCGGTTTCGGTCGCGAATTCAAAGGAAATATCGACGTGGGTGTCGAGCGGCAGGCTGGCTGCATGAATCGCAGCCGGGTCCGGTGGCGAGCAGGCGGCGAGGGCCAGTGCCGCCCAGGCGATCAGGACTTGCAGCCTCATGCCGGCGGCAACTGATGCTTTGGGCTCACGGGGCGCATCAAAGCGTTCGCGACCAGCGCGATGGCGAGCAGGGCGGCCATGAGTACCATCGTCGAATTGTAGAGCGAGCTCGTCGGGTCGGGAGTGCCGGCCGGCGCGATCTCCATGAGCTTCGGGATCGTGACCGTTTTCGCCGCGACGAGCGCCACGAGCTCGTCGACGCCCGCGCCGAAGGTCGCGGCAAAGCGCGTGGGATCGACGAGGGCAGAGAGCTCCCGGATCGCGTCGGCGACTGCGCTCGCGCGCAGCTTGTCGATCGCGACCGGGCCGAGCACGCCGGCAACGCTCCAGGCGGTCAGCAGCCGCCCGTGGATCGCGCCGACATGCCGCGTTCCAAAGAGGTCGGCGATATAGGCCGGAATCGTCGCGAAGCCGCCGCCGTACATCGTGAAGATGACCATCGTCGAAGCGTAGAAATAGACCAGCCAGATCGTCGCGGGCGCGACGCTGACCTGCATCGCGGTGTAGGGGATCGAGAGATAGAGGGCGATACCGAGTGCGAAAAAGATCCAGTAGGTGTTCCGCCGGCCGATGTAGTCCGAGACACTTGCCCAGAAGAACCGTCCGCACATATTGAAGACGCTGATCATCGCCACGTAGGTCGCCGCGAATGCGCTGTCGACGATGCCGGGCAGCGTCGTGCCGAAAATGTCGCCGATCATCGTTTTGGCGATCCCGAGTACGCCGATGCCGGCGGTCACGTTGAAGCAGAGCACGATCCAGAGCTGGTAGAACTGCGGCGTGCGCAGGGCCTGATCGACGTGAACATCGGCCGTCGCGATCATGCGCTGGCGCCGGTGCGCTTCGTCGGGCGGTGTCCACCCAGCCGGCTTCCAGCCGGGCGCCGGCAACCGGTACGAATAGGCGGCGACGAGCATCACGAGAAAATAGACGATGCCGAGCACGACGAAGGTCTGCGCGACGCCTGCGCTGCCCGTACCGACGACATAGACACCTTCGGGCCCCGGAACGAGCATGCGGGCCACGTCATTGGCGCCGACCACGACGACCTCGCGCAGCTCGCCGGCGCCCTGTGCAAAGCGTCGGCCGGCCTGGGTGACGAGATCGACCTGGTCGACAGTTCCGAGGTACTCGGGCGCCCGATAGAACTTGCGGATCAGGAGCTCCTTGAGCGGCGTGCCGATCAGTGCGCCGCCGCCGAAACCCATGATGGCCATCCCGGTCGCCATGCCGCGTCGGTCCGGAAACCAGCGGATCAGCGTGCTGACGGGCGAGACATAGCCGAGGCCCAGCCCGCAACCGCCGATCACACCGTAACCGAGATAGACGAGCCAGAGCTCGTGCAGCGCTATTCCAAGGCCGCCGACGAGGAAGCCTCCGCCCCAGCAGCAGGCCGCGACGAAGCCGACCTTGCGCGGCCCGACTTCTTCGAGCCATTTTCCGGCAACCGCAGCCGAGAGCCCGAGAAAGACGATTGCGCAACTGAAGATCCAGAGCACGTTGCCTTCCGACCAGTCATCTGCTGCGGGCGCGGCGACGCCGATGACGCGCATCAACGGCGGATTGAAAATGCTCCAGGCGTAGACGGAGCCGATGCAGAGGTGGATGGCAATCGATGCCGGCGGAACTCGCCAACGGTTGAAGCCAGGGCCGGCGACGATCCGCTCTTTCGACAGCGTCTGCAGCATGGACGCGCAGTGTACTCGAATCGCTGAGTCGCGATTCTCGCGGCACGATGTCGTCAGGTTGACCTAGCGGGTCTTGTTGTAGGGATTGAAGTTACCTTTCTTGAGCGGCTTCTTCTCTTCTTCTTCTTCGATGGAAAGACCATCGACGTCGAGGCATTCGAGCAGGTCGATGGTCGGGTCGTCGTCGCGCCGACGAGGCACGTCGACGCGCCATTCCCAGACTGCGTTGCCGAGCTGATCGCGTCCGACCGAGCCTATGGCTTTCGGGGAGACGGGCGCCTTGCCGCGTCCGTTTGTACGTCGCCGGTCCCCTTCCGGGCGCTCGTCGGGCAGCGGTTCCGGGGGCAACTTGCGGTTCTTTTCAGTCATAATCGCTTATGGCAAAAGCGCACTCCCTGATAGAGTGCAACATTACGTCGAACGGGCTCTGGCGACCGTGACAGCGCTCACGTTATTTCGGCAGGGAAAAGGTCAATTCGAGTCCCAAGGCCGCCCCGGTAGCTCAGTGGATAGAGCGTTCGCCTCCTAAGCGGAAGGTCACAGGTTCGATCCCTGTCCGGGGCGCCATCTGTTTTCGGTTTTTGTCGGGGATGGTCGGCGTGGCTGGCCAATGGCATGATGGCGCAAACGCCACGAATCTACGGGGGATAGGTGCATGTCGCGTGGACTTGACCACAACAAGAAGAGTCTGACCTTCGCTCTGGGTGGACTGCTGGTGCTCGGGCTCGCCGCCTGCTCGCCGGACAGCGCCACGGAAGAGGAGGCCGCCGCCGCAGCTGCGAGCCCGCCGCCGGCGGCACCCGCACCGGTATTCCAGCGCGCTCCCGTGCCGCCGAGCCCGACGGCAGAGCAGAACCTTCTTGGTCGCGGCGAATACCTCGTCGAAGGCATCGTCGGTTGCGGCAACTGCCACAACGGGCGCGACGAGAACGGGGCATTCGTGCCGGGACTCGAATACGCCGGAAATTTCGTGATCGCCGAAGCGGGGTTCACGGCCTACGCGCCGAACATCACGCCGGACATGGAGACTGGAATCGGCTCCTGGACCGACGCCGAGCTCGAGACCGCGATCCGCCGCGGCATCAGCCGCGACGGCCGGGTCCTCGGACCGCCGATGGCCTTTGCCTACTATCACGACATCTCGACCAACGACATGCAGGCGATAATTGCCTACCTGCGCTCCCGACCGGCCGTGAGCCGCGAGGTTCCCGCGTCGACTTACAACATTCCGCTGCCGCCGGAGTGGGGGCCGCCGTTGACGGCACCGATTCCCGACACGCCGAAGACCGATCAGATTGCCTACGGTCGGTACGTCGCGCACAACCTCGGCCACTGCACGCAGTGTCACACCCCGCTGGTCATGGGTCAGGAGGATTTCACGCGCACGGGCGCCGGGATGAATCCGTTCCCGCAGCCTTTCGGTTACGACTGGGTAGCGCTCGCGGCCAACATCACCCAGCACCCGACGCTGGGCATCGGCGCCTGGACCGACGACGAGATCAAGCGCGCCATCGTCTTCGGCATCAGCCGCGATGGTCGCCAGCTGCTGCCCTTCATGGGTTTCAGTTTCTACGAGCGCATTTCGGACGAGGATCTGAACGCGATCGTCGCCTACGTGAAGACTTTGCCGCCGTCGGTGGCCACGCCCCCGGCAGCTGAATAGGAGAAAAAATCATGTGTGACCTGGATACCCTCGAAAGCTGGAGCCGTTATCTCAAGGACCATCCGCCGATATCACGCCGCGCGTTCGGCGCAATGTCGGCCGGAGCCGGTCTGATGGCCGTGCTGCCGCGTGTTGTGAACGCGCAGGCCGTGCGGGAGTCCGAGGTCAATATCGCCATGCCGAACGGGACGGCGGATTGTTACTTCGTGCACCCGAGCTCGGGCGAGAGCCCCGGTGTCATCATCTGGCCCGACATTCTCGGCTTGCGTCCGGCATTTCGGCAGATGGGTCGCCGCTTGGCCGAATCGGGTTATGCCGTGCTCGTGGTGAACCCGTTCTATCGCGCCCGACGCGCTCCGGTCGTGCCCGACGGCGCCTCTTTCAATGATCCTGAAGTACGCAATACCGTATTTCCACTGATGCAGTCGCTGACGGCGGATACGCACCGGGAAGACGCGATTGCCTTCGTCGACTGGCTCGACGGGCAGGACGCCGTGTCGGGCAGTCGCCGGATGGGCACGATGGGCTATTGCATGGGCGGTCCGATCATCATGCGGACAGCCGCCGCGCGACCGGACCGCATCGGAGCTGCCGCATCCTTCCATGGTGGCGGATTGACGGCGATGGGCCAGGACGGTACGGCGAACCCGACCAGCCCGCATCTTCTGATTCCCCAGATGCGTGCAGACATGCTCATTGCGATCGCCGAAAACGACGACATGACCCAGCCGGAATCCAAGACTATCTTGCGCGAGGCATTTGCCGCCGCCGGACTGAACGCGGAGATCGAGGTCTATGCCGGCGCGCAGCACGGCTGGTGCCCGCCCGACTCGGCGGTCTACAACGAAGCGCAGGCCGAGCGCGCCTGGAGCCGCCTGCTTGCGCTGTTCGAAAAGGCGCTCGCCTAGCCGGTAAGTTCGTTACTCCGAGCCGCCCGCCGGCTCGTAGTTGTAGCGTTGGCCGGCGATCGTCGCCTTGTACATGAGGCCGCCCTCGGCCATCGTGAAAATCTGCATGCCGCCAGCGTAACCGCCGCCGGCTGCCGTGTTCGGGCTACCCGCGCCTGCCGACGTGCGCGCACCCGTCGTGCCGGCACCCGCTTCCGCGCTTGCCGTCACCGCGACGGCCTGGGCCTGGGCGTCGAACTCGAAGCCGTCCTTGGCGAAGGCCTGGTAGGCCTCGGCATCCTGGAAGAAGATGATCTGGCGGTAGGTCTGGCCGCCGGCCTGAAGTCCGAAGCTCGCTTCGACGAGCGTGCTAGTGCCCACCATCTGGCCGCCGACGTAGATGTCGCCTCGGCCCCGGCTGCCGCCGAAGACAAAGCCGCCGCGAGCGATTCGCGGCCAAACCGCGTAGCCGTATGCAGACTGGAAATAGGGCGCGACCTGGGGAATGGCGCGAAAGAGCTCCACGGTTTCGGACACGGCGCGGGCGTGGTCACGTTGCGCGTGAGCGCTGAACGCGAGGCCGGCCAGAACCAAGGCCACCGGGAAAAGGCTTCTTCGTTTCACTTGCTGCTCCTTGTCGCTGAAGAGTCTGAAGAGTGATGCGCACCAGAGATTGTAATGCATGGGATAGGCGCAGCCGGCACGCAAAACTGTCGTTGATGGCCGACAGTTGTCAGGGAATATCGTAGATGTGCTGGAGATCGACAGTGACGTTGTCGGCGGCATTGAGCATGAGCATGCCGTAAAGGCCTCGATCGGCAAACGTGACGGGAACGGGGCCGGCGACGACGGCATTGGTCGCGGCGACCTGGACTGTGATCTCGTGGGCGCCGGGAACCAAGGGGATTCGCTGCACCGTATATTCCGGAGCGGGCAGGGCGGCCCGTAAGAGTGCCGGGTTGATGACGGTGCCCGGCGATTGAACGTACACGAGCAGCAAATCGAAGAGGCCGGCAGCGTTGATGACGTATAGCGAAGACTGTCCCACGATTCGCCGCGGATCCTCGATCATGACGCGACCCGTGATGCCGCCCGTCGTGTCACCGGCAAAGATGACGGTGTAATAGCGACCGGCAAGCGGCGTGAAACTGATGGACTCCTCCTCGGTGCCGGGCGTGCCGACCGGCGTCACCTTGAGCGTATGCTCCACGGAGGCAGTGACGGGGACGTAAGTAGAAAGCTCACCGAAAGCCTGGGCGGAGAACAGCGGCGTCATCGTGTCCGTATCGAGGAGAATGTCGCGCGCCATCCGGTCGTCGACGCCCTGCACGACGCGCAGCAGCGCGCTCTCCCCCTGCCGACTCAGGCGCAATCCCGTGCTCGTGATTTCCGAGACGGCGAAGTCGACCGGCGTCTGGCCCCCCGTGGCGTGCACGACGAAATAGTGATCGCTGCCGGCAGCGACGAGCAGATCAGCGGACTCGAACAGCACAGTGGCAGGGTCGCCCGCAGGCGTGAGATAGAGTCGCAGGGTTTGCGGCGCGACCTCGAACGTTGCCGCGGTCGGGCCGAAGCTCAGGTTTCCCTGCGGGATGACGCTGCTCAATGGCGTGCCCGGGGCGACGAGATAGGCGTCCATGTCGCCCTGCGTCGGATGCGCAGCGATGATCGAGTAGCGCGCGGTCGTGGTCCCCGCCGGCAGATTCGGGACGGCCGTGACCAGGAGCTGCGGCTGATCGCCGGGCGAGACCGCGACGAAAACGTATTGCATGCCGGCCGACAGATCGAGGGTCCGCGTCACGTGCCTGATGGGCTGGACTCCGACTCCCGGCGGCGATGACTCGAGGTAGAAATCGTAGGGCCCGGAATCGAAGTGCGCCGTGGTTCCGCCGCCAAAATCGACGATGGCCTCGGGCCGGCGCTCGCGAAGCAGCGCGAAAGTTCCGAAATTGGGCGAAGCATGGAAGTACCGGAGCGTAGTCTGCGGAGGGCGCACCCGGCCGTCGCTTTCGCATCCGGCCGTTGCCGCGAACGCGACCAGCAGCAATAAACTCGCAAACCTCATCCGAATAATGGTACCTGTAGAATGTGCGCGCGTGTGAGTCAACGTCATGCATGAACGAGAATTAAGATTCTTCACGCGATGCGTGGCGTTTGCGGTACTGCTTCCAGCCTCGGCTGCAATCGCGGAAGATCTCGGGCCGTTCCGGACTGCCAACCTGAACCCGCTGCTGGCGATCGTCGGGCTGCCGGTGTGGGCGGCTGTGCCGGAGGCGACGGCCATTGGCTCCTCGCTCGAGGCTGCCAATCATTATCGTCTGTCGCAGAGCAATGATGGTGCCCTGCTGCTCGACGGCGAGACGAGTCGCCTGAGGTTCTGGTACGAAAGGCCGCTGGGCGATCGTTGGTCATTCGGATTCGACGTCCCCGTCTATCATCAATCGGGCGGCTCTCTCGACGATCTTGTCGATGCTTGGCATTCGGCGTTCAATTTGCCCGACGGCGGGCGGAACTATCGCCCCGAAGGGGTGCTCGAGTTTCGCCTCGCCGACGCCGGCGGCCAGTTTTTCGAGCTCGAGGATACGAGCACGGGACTCGGTGACATTCAGCTGACGGCGGCCCGCCGGTTCGGAGAGCGCGACGGCTGGACGCTGCGCGGCACGCTCAAGCTGCCGACCGGCGATGAAGACCTGCTCGCAGGCAGCGGGGAGGCCGACTTCACATTGACGGCGCTGCATCTCCGGCGCGGCGAATTCGCGGGTCGGGCGGCAAGCTATTTTCTCGGCGCCGCCTGGATCGAGATCGGCGAGCCCACGATCGTCGAGTTCGACATCGAGGAACGGGCGATGGCTGGCGTGCTCGGCGGAGCACTGTCATTGGGTGAGCGCTACGGCATCAAGGGGCAGGTCGATATCAATTCGGCGCTCTATGACTCCGCCCTCGAAGAAATCGGACAGACGGCTGCACAGCTGACGCTCGGAGGCTGGCTGGATTTCCGGGAGTCCATGAGCTTCGAATTCGCCGTGTCCGAAGACTTGCACGTCAGCACGTCGCCTGACGTGGTGATCGTGCTCTGCCTGCGCGCGGAGCTCAGGCGATGACCGGTTCTGCAGCCGCTGGCTCTGCACTCCTCGTCGTCTGCGCATTGCTCGTCGCCTGCGATCCGGCATCGGACCGCGCGGAAGCGTCCGCGCCCACAGCGACGGATGCCGGCAGCGACCGCGGACGCCTGTTGAGCCAGGCCTGTCAGGCCTGCCACAGCCTGGAAGCCGGGGGCGGTCACCTGGTGGGGCCGAATCTGGCCGGAATCTTCGGCCGGGCCGCGGGCACGGCAGCGGGGTTCGGCAACTACTCGCCGGCCCTGCAGAGGTCAGGCATCGTCTGGACGCCTGCCGAGCTCGATCGCTGGCTTGCGGATCCCGCCGGTTTTCTTCCGGGCACGACGATGGCCTTCACGGGATATCAATCGGCCGCGGATCGGTCCGCGCTGCTCGCATACCTCGTGACCGCGACCGGTCCCGGCCGACCGGCCGCCGCGGAGTAGCGTCGGATCTCTTTACAACAGCTGAGCCGGCGCCTCCGTTGGCCGTTCCAAGTCATTGATCAGTAAAGTGAACGTCTGCGGCCCGCTTCTTGCAGCCTGTTCAAGCATCTCAGGGATCCGAGAGCAGACTTGACCAGGGAATCGATCGAAGCCGCGGGCCGCCTGCCGCCCGGATGGGAGCGCCGGCGTGCTGACGACCGTCGCGCATTGAGCTGGAGAACCTTCGTATTCGGCAGCCTTACGCCACGCCGGCGCGGCAATCGCCGGGGCGAGGCGACGGAGGGACTGCTCGACTGGTACGAGCCCCACCTGCTCTTCCTTGCGATCATGATCCTGCTGATGAGCGTCACGGACGCTTTCCTGACGCTGCAGCTGATCGACCTGGGCGCCACCGAAGCCAATCCCGTCATGGCATACCTGCTCGAGCGCACGCCGCTGCTCTTCATCACCGCCAAGATGTTCCTCACGGGAGCGGGCATCGTCGTTCTCGTGGCGCTGGCGCGCGCCCGCGTTTTCCGTGTGATCCGCATCTCGATCATTATTCACTGGTGCATGCTCGGCTACGTCGCACTCCTGGCCTACGAGGCCTGGTTGCTGCGTCAAATGCTGTGAAACGGTTCGTTTCAACTTAATCCCTGTTTGGCTAAACTACGCGGGCTTTTTCGCCCGGGCCTGTCCTGTGGCATCGAAACCGTGGCGCAGGGATGCCGGGGCTTTAGCCCACATGACGACTCGACTCCAGAAGCTGTACCAGTCCACGCCGATCCAGGGCGCGAATGCCGCGTTCATCGAGGCGCTGTACGAGGATTATCTGGAGGCGCCGCAGAGCGTGCCCGCGGTCTGGCGGCGCTATTTCGATTCGCTCGGCGGCGAGGCCGTCGACGTTGCCCACGGTCCCATCGTCGCCGCGATCGGCAGGCGACTGCGCTCGCGCCGGCGCCTTAACGGCGGAGCTCCTGCAGCTGCCGCGGCGCCGTCCGCTGAGTCGGGAGAGAAGCAGGCTGCCGTTTCGCGCCTGATCCAGGTCTACAGCCTGCGCGGTCATCAGGTGGCCGACATCGATCCCCTCGGTTTGCTCGAGCGCCCCGAGCCGACGGTCATGAAACTCGACTTCCTGGGCCTGAGCGCCGCAGATTTCGACTCCGGGTTTTTTACCGGCAATCTCGCGGGCTTTGGCCACGGGCGCATGAAGCTCCGCGACATCCTGGCGCTGCTGCGCCAGATCTATTGCGGCAAGCTGGCCGCCGAGTTCGCACACGTCTCGCGTGCAAAAGAGCGGCTCTGGGTACGGGAGCATTTCGAAAACTGGATGACGCGCGGCGCATTCACGCCGGCAGAGCAGCGCGCCATTCTCGTCAGCCTGACACGCGCCGAGGGCATCGAGCGGTTCCTGAGCACGAAGTACGTCGGCCAGAAACGCTTCTCGCTCGAAGGCGGCGAAACGCTGATCGCGATGCTCGACGACCTCATTCAGTCCGCGGGGCTGGCGGGCGTGCAGGAAATCGCGATCGGCATGGCGCATCGCGGTCGCCTCAACGTGCTCGTCAACGTGCTCGGCAAGTCGCCGCAGGAGCTCTTCTCGGAATTCGAAGGCGACTACGATCTCGCGAATCTCAGGGGTTCCGGCGACGTCAAATACCATCAGGGCTTTTCAGCCGACGTCCGCACTCAGAGCGGGCCCGTGCACGTCACGCTGGGATTCAACCCCTCGCACCTCGAGATCGTCAGCCCCGTAGTCGAGGGCTCCGTGCGGGCGCGTCAGGATCGGCGTGGCGACGAGGCCGGCGACCAGGTGCTGCCGCTCGTCATTCACGGCGACGCGGCGATGGCCGGGCAGGGCGTGGTCGCGGAAACCTTGCAGCTGTCGCAGACGCGGGCGTTCCGCACGGGCGGCACGATTCATGTCGTGATCAACAACCAGATCGGTTTCACGTCCTCCGATGCGCGCGATACGCGCTCGACGGCCTATTGCTCCGACGTCGCGAAGATGGTCGAGGCACCGGTCTTTCATGTGAACGGCGACGATCCCGAAGCCGCGGTCGCGGCGATGCGGCTGGCCTTGCGTTTCCGGGCTGAGTTTCACAAGGACGTCGTCATCGATCTCGTCTGCTATCGCCGGCTCGGGCACAACGAGGCCGACGAGCCCGGTGCAACGCAACCGCTCATGTACAAGGCAATCCGGGCCCACCCCACCGTGCTCACACTCTACGGAGCGAAGCTCGCCGAGCGAAATATCGTCGACGAAGCCGAGCGAACACAGATTGCGGAGTCATACCGCGATCGCCTCGATCGCGGCGAAAGCACGAACGACGCCGCGCTCGGCATGATCGGGAACAAGTACACGGTGGACTGGTCGCGCTATCGCGACGCCACGTTCGACGAGGTCGTCGAAACTTTCGTGCCGGCCGAGGAAATCGCCCGGCTCGCCGCCATCGTCAACCACGTGCCTCAAGGCTTCGCGCTCAATGCGCGCGTGCAAAGGATCATGGACGACCGGCGGCGCATGGCGGCCGGCGAGTTGCCGATCGACTGGGGTTTCGCCGAAACCCTGGCCTATGCGTCCTTGCTGCGCGAGCAATTCAACGTGCGCCTGATAGGGCAGGACAGCCGGCGCGGGACATTCTTCCATCGCCACGCGGCACTGCATCATGCAGAGACGGGCGAGGTCATCGTGCCGCTCGAGAAGGTCACCGATCGCCCGCGCGCATTCACAGCCGCAGACTCGCTGCTCTCGGAGGAGGCAGTGCTCGCCTTCGAGTACGGCTACAGCACGACCTCGCCGGACTGTCTCGTGATCTGGGAAGCTCAGTTCGGCGATTTCGCCAACGGCGCCCAGGTCGTCATCGATCAGTTCATCAGCTCGGGCGAGGCGAAATGGGCGCGATTCTCCGGCCTGACGCTGTTCCTGCCGCATGGTTATGAGGGCCAGGGCCCGGAGCACTCGTCGGCGCGTCTCGAACGGTTCCTGCAGCTCTGCGCCGAGCACAATATGCAGGTGGTCGTGCCGTCGACGCCCGCGCAAATGTTCCACCTCCTGCGCCGGCAGATGGTGCGGCCGGTGCGCAAGCCCCTGATAGTCATGACGCCCAAGAGCCTGCTCCGTCATCCGCTGTCGACTTCGACTGTCGGCGATTTCTCCGAAGGGGGCTTCAAGCCACTGATCGACGCGACCGTCAAGCCGGACAAAGTGCGTCGCCTGGTGTTCTGCAGCGGCAAGGTCTATTTCGATCTGGCCGAGGCGCAGCGTCAGAAAGCGATCGACAACGTCGCGATCATCCGGATCGAGGAGCTCTACCCGTTCCCCACGGAGGAATACGCGAATACCATCTATCGCTACACGAAGGCGAACGAGGTCGTCTGGTGCCAGGAGGAGCCGCAGAACCAGGGCGCCTGGTATCAGATCCGGCACCGCCTCCAGGAGCCGCTTTCCGAGCGGCATGAGCTGTACTATTCGGGAAGGCCGGGTGCAGCGGCGCCGGCCTCCGGAATCTATGCCTTGCATGCCAGACAGCAGGAAGCCTTTGTAGCCGCGGCGCTCGCGGCCTCAGGCAAGTAGGCCAGACGGTCCAGACGGAGCTCGATGGAAGTCAAAGTCCCGCAGTTGCCGGAATCAGTCGCCGACGCGACCCTGGTGGCTTGGCACCGCAAAGTCGGCGAGCTGGTTCGGCGCGACGAAAACCTGGTCGACCTCGAGACGGACAAGGTCGTGCTCGAAGTACCGGCGCCGGCCAATGGCTTGCTCAAGGAAATCCGCATCGCCGACGGCGCGACGGTCACAAGCGGTGAAATTCTGGCCGTGATCGAGCCCGGTGAGGTGGCGGCGACTCAGGCTCCCGCGGGATCAGCAGTGAATCCTTCACCGACGGTGTCTGCCGTTGCGCCAGCGGTTTCGACTCCTTCGGCAGCCGCGCCTTCCGCGCCTGGCGACGCGGCAGGGCAGCCGGCCCCGCGCATGGGTCCCGCCGCGCGCAAGCTCGTTGGGGAACATGCGCTCGAGCCGTCCAGCATCGCCGCCAGCGGTCGCGACGGCCGGCTCACGAAAGGCGACGTCCTCGAGCATCTCGCGCGTGAGCAGGAGCGCGGCCCGGCCGCTGGCGGGCGGGAAGTCCCCGCAACGGATGGCGCAAGCGCCGGCCCGCGGCACGAGCAGCGTGTCCAGATGACGCGACTGCGGCAACGAATCGCCGAGCGACTCGTCGAAGCGCAGCACACGGCCGCGATGCTGACGACCTTCAACGAAGCCGACATGAGCGCGATCAAGGCGCTGCGCGAGAAGTACCAGGAGCAGTTCCAGTCACGCTACGAGATCAAGCTCGGCTTCATGGCCTTCTTCGTTCGCGCCGTCATCGAGGCGCTCAAGGTCTATCCGATCCTCAATGCGTCGATCGACGGCAATGAAATCGTCTATCACGAGTATTTCGACATCGGCGTCGCCGTCTCGACCGATCGCGGCCTTCTCGTGCCGGTGCTGCGCGACGCGCAGAACATGAGCCTTGCCGAGATCGAAGTCGGCATCAAGGACTTCGGCGACCGCGCGCGCAAGGGCGAAGTCGGCATGGACGAGCTCACCGGTGGCACGTTCACGATCACGAACGGCGGCATCTTCGGATCGCTGATGTCGACGCCGATCCTGAATCCGCCGCAGAGCGGCATCCTCGGCATGCACGCGATCCAGGAGCGGCCCGTCGTCGTCGACGGCGCAATCGTGGTTCGGCCGATGATGTACCTTGCGCTAAGCTACGATCATCGGATCGTCGACGGACGCGATGCGGTCCGGTTCCTCGTGCACGTCAAGCAGCAACTCGAAGATCCATCCCGTCTCATACTACAGATCTAGCACAGCATGACCGACAAGACTTTCGACGTCGTCGTTATTGGCGGCGGGCCCGCCGGATATCCGGCGGCCATTCGCGCGGCTCAGCTCGGCCTTCGCGCCGCTTGCGTCGATTCCTGGCCGGTGCAGGGCAAGAGTCGCGCTTTCGGCGGCACCTGCCTCAACGTCGGCTGCATTCCGTCGAAAGCCCTGCTCGAGTCGTCCGAGCTCTATCATCGCGCCCGTCACGAGTTCAGCCGCCACGGCATCGGCGTCGGCACGCTCTCGGTCGACATCGGCGCCATGCAGACGCGCAAGCGCGGGATCGTCGAGTCGCTCACGTCCGGCATCGAAGGGCTGTTCAAGTCGAACGGCGTGACCGGCATCAAGGGCCGCGGGCGGCTGCTCAAGGACCGGCGCATCGAGGTCACGGGCACCGACGGCACGCAGGTATTGCAGGCGAAGAACGTGATTCTTGCCACGGGATCGACGCCGATCGAGCTGCCGTTCGCACGCTTCGACGGCACGCACATTGTCGATTCGGCCGGCGCACTCGCATTCGACCGCGCGCCGGGCAAGCTCGGCATCATCGGCGCCGGCGTCATCGGGCTCGAGCTCGGTAGCGTCTGGCGCAGGCTCGGCAGCGAAGTCGTGCTGCTCGAGGCGATGGACAACTTGCTGCCGATGGTCGACGAGCAGATTTCGAAGGAGGCTGCGCGCCAGTACAAGGCGCTCGGTCTCGATATTCGCCTCGGCGCGAAAGTCAGCGCGACGCAGGTCGAGCGCGGCATCGTCCACGTCGACTACAGCCAGGCCGGAAAAACTGAAAGAATCGACGTCGAAAAACTCATCGTCTGCGTCGGGCGCCGACCCCTGAGCGGCGACCTCGTTGCACCCGAGCTCGGCATCAAGCTCGACGCGCGCGGTTTCATCGAGGTCGACTCGCACTGCCGCACGAAAGCCGATGGTGTCTATGCCGTCGGCGACGTGGTGCGCGGACCGATGCTCGCGCACAAGGGCACGGAGGAGGGCGTCATGGTCGCCGAGCTCATCGCGGGGCATACGGCCGAGGTCAATTACGACGCGATCCCGTCGGTCATCTACACCGCGCCCGAGGTTGCCTGGGTCGGGAAGACCGAGGCCGAGGTCAAGCAGACCGGCAAGCCCTACAAGATCGGTACCTTCGGTTTCGGCGCGAACGCGCGCGCGAAGGCGCTCGAGCAGGCGTCCGGGCTCGTCAAGATCGTCGCCGATCAGAAATACGACGAGATTCTCGGCGTGCACATCGTCGGTCCGATGGCAGGCGAGCTCGTCGCCGAAGCCGTGCTCGCGATCGAGTTCGAAGCCTCGGCTGAGGATCTGCAGCGCACCGTGCACGCACATCCGACATTGAGCGAAGCCCTGCACGAAGCGGCGCTCTCTGCCGACAAACGGGCATTACACGCAATTAACAAGGCCTGATTCCCGTTACCGCCTGCCCCGGTTATCATGCGGGGCATCGGAGTTTTGGAGCCGGACATCTCAAGGCCAGGGTCTGTGGGGACCCGAGGCGTCGTCCGGTTGGAGGTATGCCGGGAGTTAGCGCCAATGGCTGGCCACAGTAAATGGGCCAACATCAAGTTCCGCAAGGGCGCCCAGGATGCCAAGCGGGGCAAGATTTTCACCAAGCTCATCCGTGAGATCACGATCGCTGCCCGCATGGGCGGCGGCGACCTGAATTCGAATCCGCGCCTGCGCCTCGTCATCGACAAGGCCCGGGCGCAAAGCTTGCCCAAGGACAACATCGAGCGCGCGATCAAGCGCGGCACGGGCGGGCTCGACGGCCAGAATTACGAGCAGGCCCGCTACGAAGGCTACGGACCCGGCGGCGTCGCCGTCATGGTCGATTGCCTCACCGACAACCGGAATCGCACGGTCGGCGAGGTCCGGCACGCCTTCACCAAGTACGGCGGCAATCTCGGCGCCGACGGCTCGGTCGCGTATCAGTTCGCGCATCAGGGCAGCCTGAGTTACGCGCCGGGTGCAGACGAAGGCCGCATCATGGAAGCCGCGATCGATGCCGGTGCTGAGGACGTCGTTACGGCAGGCGACAGCAGCATCGAAGTGCTGACGGCGCCCGGCACCTTCGAGTCGGTGCGCGATGCCCTGACGAAAGCAAAGCTGCCGCCCGAGCACGCCGAGCTCACGATGCGCGCCAGTGTCCGCGTTCCCGTGGAAGGCGACACCGCCGAGAGCCTCGTCAAACTCATCGACGTACTCGAGGACCTCGACGACGTGCAGCAGGTTTACACGAACGCCGACATCGCTGCCGATGCGCTCGAGGCGACCGCGTGACGGGCGGGATCCGCATCCTCGGGATCGATCCGGGATCGCAGGTCACGGGCTATGGCATCGTAGAGTTCATCGGCGCGCTGACGCGGCCCATCGTCTGGGGCGGCATCCGCACGGACGGCGATCACAGCGAGCGGCTCCGCCAGATATTCAAGGCCGTGACGGCACTGATCGCCGAGCACAAACCCGACGAGATCGCGATCGAGCGCGTCTTCATGCATCGCAACCCCGACAGCGCGCTGAAGCTCGGCCAGGCGCGTGCGGCCGCGCTCTGCGCGAGCTTCGACCGCGAGATCCCGATCTTCGAGTACGCCCCGCGCGAGATCAAGAAAGCCGTCGTCGGCAGCGGCGCGGCGGAAAAATCCCAGGTCGAGCACATGGTGAAATTGCTGCTCGGCCTGCGTGACAAGATGGAGTCCGACGCGGCCGACGCGCTCGCGATCGCCATCTGCCATTCCCACGTGCGACTCACGCAGAAGCTCGTTCTGCGGGCGAGGACGGCATGATCGGCACGCTGACGGGAGTTCTCGCGTCGAAGCAGCCGCCCTGGCTGCTGCTCGACGTCGCCGGCGTCGGTTACGAGCTCGAGGCCCCGATGTCGACGTTCTACGAGTTGCCCGAGGTCGGCTCGCGCCTCACTTTGATGACGCACCTGGTCGTGCGCGAGGACGCGCATCTGCTGTTCGGCTTCATGTCCGCAACCGAGCGGCGGCTGTTTCGCGAACTGCTCAAGGTGTCCGGCATCGGGCCACGAATCGCGCTCGGTGTGCTCTCGAGCATGAGCGTGCGCAGCTTCCATCAGGCGATCCGGCAGAAGGATCTCGTCAATCTCGTGCGCATCCCGGGCGTCGGGCGGAAGACGGCCGAAAGGCTCGTCGTCGAGATGACCGACCGCCTGCCCGAGGATGAGTCAGGACTCGAGCATTACAGCGGGCGCGGCACACCGGCCGCCTCGGAGGCGGAGAGCGCGTTGTTGTCGCTCGGCTACCGGCCCGCCGAGGTCACGCGCATGTTGAGCCGGCTCGACACCGCGAGCCTCTCGACCGAGGCGCTGATCCGCGAAGCCCTGCGCCAGGTGCATGCGGGGTAGCCGGCCATGAGCATCGATTCCCGCATCGTGACGCCGCTGCATACGCCCGAGGACGAGGCCTTCGATCGCGCCGTTCGGCCGAAACGACTCGTCGACTACGTCGGTCAGCAGCGCGTGAAGTCGCAGATGGAGATCTTCATCACGGCAGCGCGGCAGAGGCGCGAGGCGCTCGACCACACGCTGCTCTTCGGCCCGCCCGGTCTCGGCAAGACGACGCTCGCGCACATCATTGCCCATGAACTCGGCGTCGGGCTCAAGCAGACCTCGGGCCCGATTCTCGAACGGCCTGGCGACCTCGCGGCGATCCTCGCCCAGCTCGAGCCCAACGACGTGCTCTTCGTGGATGAGATTCACCGCCTGAGCACGGTCGTCGAGGAAGTGCTCTATCCGGCCCTCGAGGATTTCCAGCTCGACATCATGCTCGGCGAGGGCCCGAGCGCGCGCTCGATCAAGATCGACCTGCCGCGCTTCACCCTGGTCGGCGCGACGACGCGTGCGGGGCTTCTGACTTCGCCGCTGCGCGACCGTTTCGGCATCACGCAGCATCTCGAGTTCTATGGCATCGACGATCTCACCCTGATTGCGCTGCGTACCGCGCGCATCCTCGATCTGCCGATGGACCAGGCCGGGGCACGCCAGATCGCCTCGCGCGCCCGCGGCACGGCCCGCGTTGTGATCCGGCTCGTGCGCCGCGTCCGCGACTACGCCGAGGTCAAGGGCGACGGCCGCGTCGATCTCGCGACGGCGCAGGCCGCGATGGACCTCCTCGAGGTCGACCCGCACGGCTTCGACGTCATGGACCGGAAGCTGCTGCTGACGATCATCGAGAAATTCGACGGGGGTCCGGTCGGCATCGAGAGCCTCGCCGCCGCGGTCGCCGAAGAGCGCGGCACGCTCGAGGACATGGTCGAGCCCTATCTGATCCAGGAGGGCTATCTGCAACGCACCTCGCGCGGCCGAATTGCGACGCGGAGCGCCTATGAGCATTTCGGCCTGCCGCTACCAGCGGGGCGCCTCACCACGCACACGCCCGAGCTGTTCGATTGAGAGCCATGGATGACGCCGTTGTGGTTGCCGGTCCGCGTTTATCTCGAGGACACCGATGCGCAGGGTGTCGTCTACAACGCGAGCTATTTCCGCTTCATGGAACGGGCGCGAACGGAGTGGCTGCGCGCACGCAACGTCGATCACGGCGCGGCCAACACGGAGCACGGCATCGCCTTCGTGCTCACGGCCATCGAGGCGCAGTTCCTGGCGCCGGGGAGGCTCGGTGACATGCTCGCCGTCGCCGCCGGACTGGGTGAGTGCACGGGCGCGCGAGCGGTCTTCGCGCAGCAGGTACGGCGCGACTCGCGCGACGGTGAATTGCTCGTGGAGGGCAGGGCCGAGGTGGCCTGCATCGACAGCGCGAGCGGCAAGGCGCGGCGCTGGCCGGAGAACATTTTCGAGAGACTCAACGGATGAATGACGAAATTTCAGTCGAAAGCAATCTGACGGTCATCAACCTGGTGCTCGAAGCGAGCCTCGCGGTGCAGATCGTGCTGGCGATCCTCGTGATCGCCTCGATCGCATCCTGGTGGGTGATCATCGACAAGCGCTGGATGCTCAAGCAGGCCGCCGGCGACGCCGACGATTTCGAGGCGACCTTCTGGTCGGGCATCGATCTCGCGAGCTTCTATCGCCAGATTTCCGAAGCGCGGCGCACGGCGATCGGAATGGCGGGAATCTTCCAGGCGGGCTATCGCGAGTTCGGACGCCTGCGTCAGGAAGCGAGCCTTACCGGTCACGTACTCGTGCAGGGTGCGCAACGCGCCATGAATGTCTCGCAGATTCGGGAGCTCGACCGACTGGAGCAGAATCTCGCTTTCCTTGCGACGGTCGCCTCGACGAGCCCCTATGTCGGTCTCTTCGGCACGGTCTGGGGCATCATGACCGCCTTTTATGACCTCGCGGGCGCGGGGGCCGCGACGATCGACGCAGTCGCACAGCCGATCTCCGAGGCGTTGATTGCGACGGCGCTCGGTCTGTTTGCCGCAATTCCGGCCCAGATCGCCTACAACCGCTATGCGGACAAGGTCGATCGGCTACAGGTTCGGTATAACACCTTCACGGAAGAGCTGACGTCCATTCTCGAGCGGAGCGGGGGACGTCGTCCGGCCCCGGCCGGGGCGACCGCGTCCGCAGCAGCGTCAGCGCCAGCTGGGTCGGCAACATGAGAGCCGCCAAGGGACGCCGGCTCATGGCGCAGATGAACGTCGTGCCCTATATCGACGTCATGCTCGTGTTGCTCATCATATTCATGGTGACGGCGCCGCTGCTGCAGCAGGGGATTACCGTGAACCTTCCGGATGTCGAGGCCGCGCCGGTCGAGGTGAGCGAGGACAACGAGCCGGTAGTGATCAGCATCAATGCTGCCGGCGAGCTGTTCATGGACTTTGGCGAAACGCCGGACGAACCCATCACCGAGCAGGTTCTGCTCAACCGGATGGCAGCCATCCTGAACGTCAATCCGGATACGCCGGTGCTCGTAAAGGGCGACGAGGACGCGACTCTCGGACCCTACGCGCGGCTGATGGCGCTGCTGCAACGGGCCGGCGCAGAGAATCTTGGTATTCTCACCGAGACGCCGGACGATCTGCCGGAGGTTCCCACGGAATAGACCATGGCCTCGCCGCGCACACAACGCATTGTCGCCTTCTCGCTGTCCGTTGTCGGGCATGCCCTGGTCGTCGTCGCGCTGACGTTCAGCGTTTCGCTCCCGTCGCGGGAGCAGCCGATGGGAGTCGTTGTGCCGATACAGACCGTCATGGTCGACCAGGCCGTGCTCGACTCCCGCGCTGCAGAGATCGAAGCGGCGCGCCAGGCAGAAATCCAACGCCAGCAGCGCGTAGTGCGCGAACGACAGGAGCAGGCGGATCGCGATCGCCGCGTGCGCGAAGCGAACGAGCAGGCCAAGATCCAGCTTGAGGCCGAGCAGCGCGCCGAAGCGGAGCGACTTGAGCGTCTCGAGGAAGAGCGCATCCGGGACGAGCAAGAGGAGGCCAGCCGCCTCGAGGCCGAGCGTCAGGAGCGGATTGCGCGCGAGCGTGCGGAAGCGGAGCAGCGGCGGCGCGAGGAAGCGTTAGAGCGGCAGCGTCAGCAAGTCGCAGCGGACATCGCGGCCGCCGCTGCGGCCGAGCAACAAGCTCGTGTGGCGCAAGAAGCTGGAGAAGACGCTCGCTGGGCAGCGTTGATCAGCAACAAGGTGCACCAGAACTGGCAGAGACCGCCAAATGCGAGGGCTGGTCTGGAGTGCTTGCTGATCGTCGAGCAAGTTATCACTGGCGAAGTGAGGTCGGTCAGCGTTTCTAACTGCAATGTGAGCGATGACAACATCATTCGATCGTTGGAGAACGCAGTGACGCAGTCTTCGCCCTTACCGGCGCGGCCGCCCGGGGTCGAATTCCAACGTATCGTCCGAATAACGTTCAGGGTTACGGATTAACGTGGTACAGGGAGTGACCTGATGGCTCTTTTCCGTTGGCGTTTCTGGATTGTCACAGCAGCGGCGTTGGCAGCAACGACGACGCACGCACAGCTCAATGTAACCGTCACGAATGGCAACCCGGATTTAATCTCGTCGGCCTTCGTGCCTTTCGGCTGGCAGGGTACCGGCAGTGCCGCTCCGTTCGACGTTGCGGCCCTCGTCGAGCAGGATCTGGAGAACAGCGGCTATTTCTCCGGGCTCGAGCGTCGCAACATGATCTCGCGGCCGACACTCGGCGCGCAGATCAATTTTCAGGACTGGCGGATACTCGACGTCGATATCCTGCTCGTCGGACAGCTCGCGCAGGCAGGCCAGGACCAGTACCAGATTTCCTTCCAGCTCTTCGACGTGACGCGCGGCGAACAGCTGCTCGCGTTCCGTATCGATTCGGCGAGCGATGACCTGCGCGCGACCTCTCACCGGATCTCCGACATGATCTACGAGGAAATGACCGGAATCCGGGGAATTTTCAGCACGCGAATTGCCTACATCACGGAGGAGAGGCCCAATCTGCAACAACGAACGTTTCGGCTTGTCGTTGCCGATGCTGATGGCGCTAACGCAGCCGTGATTGCGGAGGCGAGCCAGCCGCTGATGTCGCCGGCCTGGTCACCCGACGGCCGCAATATCGCCTATGTGTCTTTCGAGGGCGATCAGGCGGCGATCTACTCGCAGACCTTGAGCACCGGCACTCGCACGCGGGTATCGGCGCGCGCCGGTGTCAACGGCGCTCCCGTCTACTCGCCGGATGGCCGGATGCTGGCGATCGCCTTGTCGCAGGGACAGGGCAACCTGGACATCTATACGCTCGAAATTGCGACGCAGACCCTGCGTCGCATCACCGAGAATACGTCCATCGACACGGATCCCGAGTGGAGCAGGGACGGGCAATGGCTGTACTTCACGTCGGACCGCGCCGGCTCGGCGCAGGTCTACAGGGTCCAGGCGGTGCCCAACGGGCAAGCGCAGCGAGTGAGCTTCGAGGGCAGGTACAACGCCGATGCGCGCGTGAGTCCCGATGGCAATCAGCTTGCGATCGTCCATCGCGGCGAGAATCAGGAGCAGGACCGAATCGCGTTGCTGGATCCGTCGAATGGCGAAGTCTTCGTGCTGAGCCGCGGCTTCCTCGACGAATCACCGAGCTTTGCGCCGAATGGCGCTCTGATCATCTACGCAACCCGCGACCGCGGCCAAGGCGTGCTTGCCACGGTGAGCACCGACGGCCAGATTCACCAACGCATCGCGTCGCCGGCCGGTGCGGACGTCCGGGAGCCGGTCTGGTCGCCGTTCCCGCGGCAATGAGTCAGGTATTTTCGAGTTTCCATATTTAAGTTATTGATGAATAATAGGCTCTGGAGGTACTTTTCATGAATATGAACAGGTTTATCCCGATGTCGGCCATTTTGGCGCTGCTTCTCGCGGCCTGCGGCGGGAACGACACTACGCCGGTCGATCCGAATGCGGGTGTCGCGGAGTCCAGCGGGCCGGCTAACTCGACCGGAATCGCCAACGGTTCCAACGGCGTATTTACGCCCATTTACACGGGCGAGACGCGAGAGGAACGCGCGCTGCGCGAAGAGAATCTGATCGTCTACTTCGAGTTCGACCGCAGCGAGATTCGCCCCGAGTTCAATGCGATGCTCGCGGCTCACGGGGAGTACCTCGCCAACGTTGCTACGGCCACCGTGCGACTTGAAGGGCATGCCGACGAGCGCGGCAGCCGCGAGTACAACATCGGCCTCGGCGAGCGCCGGGCGCTGGCTGTGCGACAAGTCTTGCTGCTCCAGGGCGCTCAGCCCTCGCAGGTGACTACGGTCAGCTACGGCGAGGAGCGGGCCGCGGTGTTCGGCAGCGACGAGGAGTCGTATAGTCGCAATCGAAGGGTCGAGCTCGTCGTCCGCTGAAACCAGGAGGCCGTGACGTGAGAAAGACGCTGTTGCTGACGAGTCTCGCGAGCCTCGCCGCGTGCAGCTCGCTGACACCGATCGATGATCCCGTATACCTGCGGATCAACGATATCGAGGCGCGGCTGATCCGCATCGAGCGCGTGCTCGAGAACGAGAGCCTGATCCAGCTTGCGGCCGATATCTCGTCCTTGCGCACGGAGGTGCAGGCGATGCGAGGTGAGATCGAGACGCTCGGCTTCGAGGTCGAGCGTCAGGGAACGCAGCAGGGCGATCTCTATGACGATCTCGACCGGCGGCTTTCGCAGATCGAGGATGCGCAATCGCGCATCGGATCCGCGGTCGTGGGGCAGGCCAGTGCCGGCGGTGGCGGTGCAGGTGGCACGGACCAGCAGGCCTACGACGCGGCCTTCGCGCTGATCGGGCAGGCAGACTTCCAGGCAGCTCAGGCTGCCTTCCAGAACTTTCTCGCGAACTATCCGGCGAGCGGGCTTCGGGCCAATGCACAGTACTGGCTTGCCGAGAGCCATTACGGCCAGCTCTCGTTCCAGACGGCGCTCGCCGAGTTCCAGCGCGTCATTGAAGGCTATCCGGAGTCAGCCAAGGTACCCGACGCCATGCTCAAGGTCGGGTACTCGCAGTTTCAGATGCGCAATTACAGCGCGGCCCGCCAGACACTGGTGCGCGTGATCCGGGAGTTTCCGGGCACGCCCGTGGCCACGTCCGCCGAGCAGAAGCTGCGAGAGATTCCGGACTAGGGCGGCTCTCGCGGTGGCCGTCGAGGCGGAAGACCGGCTCAAGGTCACCGAAGTCTTTCATTCGCTGCAGGGCGAGGCCGCGTTCAGCGGCTGGCCGACGGTATTCATCCGGCTCACGGGCTGCCCGCTGCGCTGTCAGTACTGCGACACAGCCTATGCTTTCCATGGCGGCGTGTGGCAGAGCGTTAGCGAGCTTGTCGACCAGGCTGCCTCATTCGGCACGCCCTATGTCTGCGTGACAGGCGGCGAGCCGCTGGCCCAGCCGCGCTGTCAGTCGCTGCTCAGCGCACTTTGCGATCGTGGCCTCGACGTCTCGCTCGAGACGAGCGGCGCCATCGATATCGCCCGCGTGGACTCACGCGTCTGCCGTGTCGTCGACATCAAGACCCCGGGCTCGGGCGAAGTCCATCGCAACCTCGAGGCCAACGTCGCGCAGCTTCGGCCGCGCGACGCGCTCAAGTTCGTGATTTGCGATCGCGCGGATTACGACTGGTCGAAGGCCTGGCTAGATGCGCATCCGGGCCTGCCGTCGGCCGTGTTCTTCTCGCCGAGCTTCACGCAGCTGCCGGGTCGCGAGCTGGCCGACTGGATGCTCGGCGACCGCCTGCCTGTGCGGCTCCAGCTGCAGCTGCACAAGCTGCTCTGGGGCGATGTGCCGGGGCACTAGGCCGTGCGTGCGGTCGTCCTTCTGTCCGGCGGGCTCGATTCGGCAACGACGCTGGCGATCGCGCGGCAACGGGGCTTCAGCTGCCACACATTGAGCTGTCATTACGGTCAGCGGCATGAGGCGGAGCTCACCGCGGCACGGAGCGTCGCGGTCGCACTCGGAGCCGCCGAGCATCGGGAGCTCGAGATTCCATTGGGACAGTTCGGAGGCTCGGCGCTAACCGATCCGGCGATCGCCGTACCGGAGCAAGGCGGGGCGGGGATTCCGGTGACCTATGTCCCGGCGCGGAACACCGTGTTGTTGAGCTTCGCGCTGGCCTGGGCCGAGGTGCTGGCGGCCGACGCGATCTTCATCGGCGTCAATGCCATCGACTACTCGGGCTATCCGGACTGCCGGCCGGAATTCATCGCGGCCTTTCAGCGCGTCATGGCGCTGGCGACGAAGCGGACGGTCGCGGGCGGCGCCATCCGGCTCGAAGCCCCGCTGATCGGCCTCGGCAAGGCTGACATCATCCGTCGCGGCGTCGATCTCGGCCTGGACCATGCCATGACGGTGTCCTGCTACCGGGCAGACGACCGCGGTCGAGCCTGCGGCCGCTGCGATGCCTGCCGACTGCGAAGGGAAGGCTTCGCTGCCGCGGGCGTTGCAGACCCGACCCGCTACGTCTGAGGCTACACTAGCCGGGCGGGCTCAACCGCGGGGAGAAGAAGAATGTTCAAAGAGTTCAAGGAATTCGCGCTACGCGGCAACGTCGTCGACATTGCCGTCGGCATCATCATCGGCGCCGCCTTCGGCAAGATCGTCAGCTCGTTCGTCAACGACGTGATCATGCCGCCGCTGGGGCTACTGATCGGCAACGTGGATTTTTCGCAGCTCTATTTCGCGCTGAATGGCGCCACGTACGCGACCTTGCAGGAGGCCCTCGACCAGGGCGCGCCGGTCCTCAAGTACGGTGCATTCATTCAAACCGTGTTCGATTTCGTGATTGTCGCGTTCGCGATCTTCGTTGCCGTCAAGGCGATGAACAAGCTGAAGCGCAAGGAGGAAGCCGCTCCCCCGCCGGCGCCGCCCGTGCCCTCGGCGGAAGTACAGCTTCTCACTGAGATCCGCGACTCGCTGAAACGCGCCTGATCGCCGGGCAGTCGTCGATCCGGTATCATCGCGGCCGCGCGTGGCGCTGTATGCCACGCGCGGCCATCATGTCGGGCCGTTAGCTCAGTTGGTAGAGCACCGGACTTTTAATCCGATGGTCGCTGGTTCGAATCCAGCACGGCCCACCAATCACGGGAAGAGAGCGTGGCGAAGAATCTTGAAGAGGCGATCCGGCAGGCCGGCAGCCCGGTCAAATTGCTCTGGGAATCGAAGACACCGCCGGCCGTCGTACCGCGGGTCGTGCAGGAGTTCACGAACTGGCGCGACGAGCAGCTCGCCTGGCGCCGCACCTCGGTGCTGTTCGACCAGTGCCATCATATGGCCGACCTCAACATCCAGGGCCCGGATGCTCTTCGATTGATCTCCGACCTCGCGATCAACAGCGTCGCGAAATTCCCGGTCGACATGGCCAAGCAGTTCGTTGCCGTCAACCACGACGGCTACGTCATCGGCGACAACATCCTCTTCCATCTCGAGCAGGATGAGTACCAGGCCGTCGGCATCCCGCCGTCGATCAACTGGCTGCACTATCACGCGGAGAAGGGGGGCTACGACGTCCGGATCTGGCGCGACGACAGCTCGATGTATCGGCAGGGCGATCCGGCGCTCTACCGCTATCAGGTCCAGGGGCCGGGCGCCCTGAACGTCATCCGCGAGGCGACGGGCGAGGAGCCGCCGAAGCTGCGCTTTTTCCACATGGCGCGGTTCAAGATTGCCGGCAAGCCTGTCCGCGCGTTGCGTCATGGCATGGTCGGCGAGCCCGGCTTCGAGCTCTGGGGTCCGTGGAAGGACAACGCCGTCGTGCACGCGGCCTTGCTCGAAGCGGGCCGCAAGCACGGCATGGTCCAGGTCGGCGGACGCGCCTATCACACGAATGCGCTCGAGTCGGGCTGGCTGCCGCGTCCGCTGCCGGCGATCTACTCGGGAGAGGAGATGAAACCCTATCGCGAGTGGCTCAGCGAGAAGTCGTACGAGACGACGGCGCCGCTCGGCGGCAGCTTCTACTCCTCGAACATCGAGGACTACTACTTCTCCCCCTACGAGCTCGATTACGGCCGGATTATCGGCTTCGATCACGACTTCGTCGGCCGCCAGGCGCTCGAGAAGATGGCTGCGAACGGCCAGAGCACGCGGCGCAAGAAGGTCACGTTTGTCTGGAACGGCGACGACTGTGCGGCCGCCTATGGGTCCATTTTTCATCGAGGCCCCGGCGCGAAGTTCATCAATCTGCCGATGTCGCTCTACGACACCTTCCACGCCGATCGCGTCGAGGCGAATGGCAAGGTCGTCGGCATCTCGACCTGGACTGGCTACTCGGCGAACGAACGGGCGATGCTTTCGCTCGGCACCATCGATGCCGCTTTCGCGGCGCCCGGCACCGAGGTGACAGTCGTCTGGGGAGAGGACAAGCCTTCGGCCAAGGTGCAGGTCGAGGCACATGTGCCGTTCAGGATACGGGCGACGGTCATGCCGGCGCCGCTGGTGGAGCAGGCGAGGACGACCTACCGGTCGGATGCCGGACTCAAATAGGAGGCTGTCATGAGGTTTATCGCGTTGATGACGTTCATCGGAGCGAGCAACTTTGCCATGGCCCAGTCCGAGTCCTGGAAAATCGTCGTCGATGCAGAAGGAGGCTGGGGCCAAAACTTCGCGATGGAAGTCGTGTCGTCCGGCGCTTTGGTGATCTCGGTGCGCCGCTCAACCGAGGCGCCACGCTGCATGAAGCTGAGCGACGACGACATTGCCTACGTGGCCCAGCGAATCGCACAGTTGAAGGAGTATGTCGGCGATGACGAGTCGAAGGTTCCCCTGCGTGTGAGTCGGTCAGATCTGATCGTCGACGCCCTTGAAGCCGAGCTGCGTGTCTACCTCTATCCGGCTTCACACGTGCTCACGGCAAATGCGGTTCTGGGGCCGGTGGACCGTTACGCATCAGGCGACGGGTGGCGCCGGTATGAAGCGGGCGGCTGGCGGCCAGAAAGCCCGCCGCAAATCCTCGGCGAGATCCTCGGAAAGGCGTGGGAATGGCAACGGCAACGGGCTGATTTCGGCGCTTGCGTGCCGGCATCCGAGGCTGCTCAGGGAGCTTGAATTCTCTCGACGGCGCGTCCATTTCGATATCCCCTGGGATGTCCGTGAGTGACGATGAATGCGCAGAGCACCGGCCCGGTCGAGCTTCGTTCCGACAGCGCATTGCGCGATGCCTATTCCCGCGCCGTAGTGCACGTTGCGCACGAGGCGCGCAATTCCGTGGCCCATGTCACCGTGAGCCGCAATTCGTCGCGGGCCGGCGCCGGCTCGGGCTTCGCCTTCACCCACGACGGCTTTTTCCTCACCAATAGCCATGTCGTACACGGCGCCGGAAAGATTCGCGCCGCCTTCGCCGACGGCGCCGAGCATCGCGCCCGCCTCGTCGGCGAGGATCCCGATACCGACGTCGCCGTGCTCCGGCTCGAGGACGGCTCGCCGCGCGGCATGGAGCTCGGCGATTCGCGAACCGTGGAGCAGGGCCAGATCGCGATCGCCGTTGGCTCGCCGCTCGGCTTCGAGTTCACAGTCACGGCCGGCATCGTGAGCGCCACCGGCCGCAGCCTCCGCAGCTTCAGCGGGCCGATGATTGACGATGTGATTCAGACCGACACGGCGCTGAATCCCGGCAACTCCGGCGGACCCTTGCTCGACAGCGCGGGCCGAGTCATTGGCATGAACACGGCCGCGATTCCATCGGCGCAGGGCCTGGCTTTCGCAGTCGCGATCAACACAGTCGAGTGGGTGGCTACAGAGCTCATGCGCCACGGGCGCGTTCGGCGCGGGCGCCTCGGCATCGCGGCCGGCACCTTGCCCTTGCCGCGACGTTGGGTTCGCGAAAACGGCTGGCCGGCGGCAACAGCCGTGCAGATCAAGGAAATCGTGCCGGGCGGAGCGGCAGCTCTGGCCGGCCTCAAGGCCGGAGACTGGATCGTCGGCCTCGACGGCACGACCGTGTCCGATCTGTCTGACGTATTGAAGCTGCTCTCGGGCGACGGTGCGGATCGCACGCTCGCGGCAAAGGTCCTGCGCTCGTCAGGTGGCTTGCTAAAGCCCGTGCACGCGCTGCTGACGCCGCGAGCCCGCTCGTGACGCGAGCTCCAGGTATTCGATGACCTGGTCGATCGCCACCAGCCAGTCAAGGTGGTCTTCCGGCCAACTGTTCCCGATTCTCCGGATCTTCGTCACGGCCCGATTGCGCGCTTCGGGGGGAGCGGAGGCCAAGCCCTCGACGAGGCGCTGCAATCTTTCGCGTTCGGGACGCGACAGCGCGAGAAGCGTCGCCAGGAGATCCTCGGAAGCTGGTGTCGTAGATAGCCTATGTACCAGCCTGCGCCTCGTTCCATGAGGTTTTCTACTGAATCGTCGTAGAGAAAAGTTATGACTCCGTTCTTGGATCGGACTGTCCACGGACATACAATGAGTCGGATCAACCCTGTTCATATTCATACACGGATGTAATTCCCAGCATGGTGGCTGTACGCAAGAAAATTGAAACCAGTGAGGTGCTCGCGCAGCGTGTGGTCGACGGCGCTTCGAGCATCGTTCGGCAACTGCGCGTCGTGCCAATGCCCCGGGGTATTACTCCGGAGCGGCTCACTACTCTGGCCGTGATCGAGGAGCAGGGCTCGATTCCCGTTTCCGAGCTTGCGAAACGCGTGGAAGTGCGGTCGCCCACCATGTCGTTCATGGTCTCGGCCCTGGTTAGGGCGGGATTCGTCAAGCGCAAGGACAGCAAGACGGACGGGCGCGGCGTGTTGGTCTCGCTGACCCCGCAAGGTCGTCGTGCGCTCAAGCGGGCCCAACAGAATTCGCTCGAGCGAATCCAGCAGGCGCTGGGCAGTCTGTCCGACGACCAGGTTGCGGCGTTGACCGACCTTGCGCTCAAGCTCAAGGCCCTGTCGCCACACGACCGCTAGGCCAGATTCGAATCGGCATTTCACGCGCCGACCACCCAAAGTTTCGGGGTCCGCCACCGGGCCGTTTCAAAGTCAGTGTCGCTCCTGGTTCGGAAGCCGGACGCTGCTACGTACGTGTTCTTCGGAGACGCTTCGAGCAGCGACACAGTGCAGGGATGCGACGGTGACCGGAATACGGCTGCTACGGGCCCCATTTCGCACAGTCGACCAGCATCCATCACGGCCACCCGATCGCATATCTGGGCGACTTGCGCCAGATCGTGTGAAATCATCAGCAGAGCGATGTTCAGCGTCGCTCGCAGTCGTTGCAGCAGCGTGACCATCGAACTCTGGGTTAGCGGGTCGAGCGACGACAAGGCTTCGTCGAGGATCAGAAGCTTCGGGCGAACGGCCAGGGCGCGGGCTATCGCCACGCGCTGACATTCTCCTCCCGAAAGGCTGCGCGGCTTGCGCTGCCCGAACTCCAGGTGCGGGAGACCGACTGTATCCAGCGCTTCCTGCGCGCGCCGACGTCTCTCGGCTCGCGAAACGCCAGCTTCCCGAATCAAGGGCTCTTCGACGATGTGCAGGATCCGCCACTTCGGATCCAGCGAGGCGAATGGATCCTGAAAAATCATCTGGATCCCGCGACGCAGCTTGCGAATACAGCGTCGATTCAACCCGGTGAGTGCGGTGCCCTGGAATTCCACGGTTCCCGACATCGGCGGGGGCTCCTGCAGCAGGGTACGGGCCAGTGTCGTCTTGCCGGATCCCGTCTGGCCGATGAGCGCGAGGGCCTCGCCCTGGTGGATGTCCAGCGTCACATCGGACAGGACAGGGATCCTCCGGCCGTCGCCGGCCCAGCGAGCGGGCGCGGAAAAATCCTGCGACACGTTGGCCAGGCGAAGCAGCGGGCTCACCGTCATCGAACGGGGCGACGCGACATCTGAAGCCGAGGGAAACGACACGGCGTCGAGGAGCGCCCTTGTATACGCAGCAGCCGGCGACTGGAATACCGACGTTGCCGGGCCGTATTCGACGCACTTGCCCCGCCGCATTACCAGGACCTGGTCGGCCATCGACGAGGCCAGCCGAAGGTCGTGCGTTATCACGATCAGCGCCATATCCAGCCGCCGCTGACACTCCTTGAGCACAGCGAGAATTCCCGCCTGCGAGGCTGCGTCGAGCGACCGCGTGGCTTCGTCCGCAATGAGCAGGCGAGGCCCGCCGGCCAGGGCCATCGCAATCACTGCGCGCTGCTGCATGCCCCCGGACAGTTGATGCGGATAGAGCGAACAGATTCGTTCGGGATCGGGAAACTGCACGAGTCGAAGGAGCTCCAGCGCTTTCGCCTTGACTGACACGTCGCCCGGCTTTGCGTGCGCGCGAACGGCCTCCGAAAGGTGCCGACCGATGCTCATGATGGGATCGAGCGACCGTCCAGGCTCCTGGAACACGATCGCGATCTCGTTGCCGCGCAGTCGCCGATATTCACGCTCCGGCTTGCCGATCAACTCCTCGCCATCGAAGCGCACCGAGCCGGTGACGCTCGCGGTGGGCGGAAGCAATCCCAGCAGTGCACGGCAGGCGAGCGTTTTCCCTGCCCCGGACTCGCCGACGATGGCCAGTGTCCTGCCTTCGTCGATTCGATAACCGATGTCGTCTACAACTCGCACCCGATGTCCCGAGGTGTCGAAAGCAATTCCGAGCCCCCGCACTTCCAGGAGCGGCGCGGTTGCGGACGGGAGCGGCACTATTGCGCGGTCCATCGGCGTCTGAGGGCGTCCGCGAGCAGATTGCACGCGAGAACCGTTACGAAAATGCAGAGACTCGGCAGAAGGATCAGCGAGGGCTGCGAGTGCATCGCCTGCTGGCCGTGAAAAATCATGTTGCCCCAGCTCGGGGCCGGTGGCGGGACTCCGAGGCCGAGGTAACTCAGCGCGCCCTCGACGATGATGGAGATCCCGACTCCCAGAAACAGAAAGGAAGTCAGTTGCGGAACGATATTGGGACCGACGTGGAACGCGAGGATGCGCCAGGCCGGCGCATCGGAAAGGCCTGCCGCGAGCATGAAGGCCTGCTCGCGCAAGCGCAGTGTCGCGGCGCGCGCCACGCGCGCGAAGGCCGGGATCGTGAAACACGATAGCGCGACGATCGTGCCGGGAACGCTGGCGTCGAGCGCCTGCGCGATGACGAGCACCAGCACGAGCGAGGGAAATGCAATGAAGGCGTCGAGGATGCGCATCGAAACCGCGTCGACCGCACCGCCGGCCTGAGCGCTGATCGCGCCGAGCGTCGCTCCGACGACGAGGCCGGCGAGGTTGGCGAGCAGGGCGATCACGAGGCTCGAGCGACCGCCGTAGGCGAGTCGGGACAGCACATCGTTGCCGTTGAGGTCGGTACCGAGAATGTGGCCGTTGCTGAACGGCGGAAGGCCTGCGGCCAGGACGTCGCCACCTGTGGGTGACGGCAGGGAGCCGACGAGGGGCACAAGGAAGCACAAGACGGCGACGAGACACAGGAGACCCGACGGGAGCGCGATCCCCGCGGGCTGTGCAGCGCGCGCGGGTGACGCAGCGACGACAGCGTCAAGCGCGGCCATGGCGAATCCGCGGGTCGAGCGCGGCATAGAGAACGTCCACGGTGAGATTTGCGAGCACCGTCGCCGTGGCGAGCAACAGCACGATCGCCTGAATCACGGTGATGTCACGGAGATTCACGGACTGCAGCAGCAATTGTCCGATCCCCGGCAAGGCGAAAATCTGCTCGACGATGACCGCGCCGCCGAGCAGTGCGCCCAGATGCAGGCCGACGAGCGTCATCAGCCCGAACAGGGAATTGGGCAACGCATGCCGGAGCAGGGCGCGCCAGGGTCCGATCCCTCGCGCCTTCGCGGCCAGCATGTAGTCGTGGCTGTCGATCTGTTCCAGCAGGTCGCCACGCAGAAAGCGCGTGTAGAGCCCGAGCAGCGGAACGGCCAGCGCCGTCGCCGGCAGGATCAGCGAACGGATGCCGCCAATCAGATCGTCGCTGAGCGGCACGTAGCCGATGGACGGCAGAATGCCGAGTTGCACGGCGAAAACCAGGATCAGTAGGGGTGCCAGGACGTATCCCGCCAATGACAGGCCCGTCATACTGAGAATCGCTACGGTGCGATCGACGGCGCCCCCGGGTCGGTACACGGAGATCAACGCGAGCGGAACGGCGGCAGCCAGCGCGAGGGCCAAGGCGAAACTCGTTAGAGCCAGCGTGACGGGCAAGCGCTCCGCGATCAACGACACGACGGACTGCCTGTTGGCGAGCGATACACCGAGATCACCGACTATCGCGCCGCCGATCCACTCGCCATAGCGCACCCAGGGTGGGCGATCGAGCTGCAGTGCCTGCTCCAGGCGTTCGATCTGCTCTGCTGTCGCATTGACGCCAGCCAGCTGCTCAGCGGTGTTGCCGGGAAGCACCTCGATCGCGAAGAACGTGATCAGTGAGACCGCGAACAGCACGGGGGCGACAGACAGACAAAGGCGGGCCGCGAAGCGCATGCAGTCGGGTCATTGATGGTGGAGGCTGACGTCCTGCCAGTGAACCGCCGTGTTGATTGCTATGGGCGGGATCGGAGTCGTCAGACCCGGCCCGCTCACGCCTCGCGTCACGATCTGCGTGGGCGAGAAGGCGAAGAGAAAGGGTGCGTAGCGGTTGTCGCTGATGTGCTTTGCCGCGGTTGTGTATAGGGCGTCGCGGTCATGCATGTCCGTCGCCGATGCCGCATCGGCGAACAATGCGTCGAGCGCCGGATCGGCAACGCCGCTGAACAATTGTCCCGACCCGAAACGGAGTGTCACGCCGCTGCCGGATTCCGGGTCGTAGGAGCCGACGGTCTGCAGCAGCGCCTGCCATTCGCGACTGCGCAAGGCCTGGATGAGCGAACCGATATCCACAGTCTCGATCGAGACATCGATGCCGGCCTCTCGCCACTGGCTCTGCAAGGCGGTGACGACCTGCTCCGCGACGAACGATTGCAGAGTACCGAGCTTGACCTCGACGCCGCCGATCTCGTCAACGAGCGCACGGGCCCGATCGAGATCGTGGCGCGCGTAACCGGGGACTTCCGCGGCGTGAAAGAGCCCGCCGGGTCCGGTGAAGGATTCGGCGGCGGGGTACCAGCCTTTGAATAGCCCCTGACGTATCGCTTCGACGTCAGTGGCGAGGTAGATTGCCTCGCGGGCGCGCGCGTCGTTGAATGGCGCGATCGAGGTGTTCAGCTGAATGACGTAGGGGGCAGTGGGGGGCTGGGGCGTTACCGTGAGCCCTGCTTCTGCCTTCGCCTGCTCGATGATCGCAGTCGAGGTGACGCCTTCGATGACCTGCGCATCGCCGGCAAGCAGTGCGAGGTATGCCGCCTGTTCGCTGGCGATCGACTGAAACACGAGCCTGTCCAGCAGCGGCCGGCCAGCTTGCCAATAGTGCGGGTTGCGCTCGAGCTCGAGCCGCGAGCTCAGTTGGTTACTGACGATGCGAAAAGGTCCTGCGCCGACCGGTCTGACGCGAAACTCGTCCTCGCCCATGGCTGCCAGGGCGGCAGGGGAGGCCGGCCAGTTGACGTTGATCACCGGCAGTCCGTTGATCGCGGCGCTGTAAGGACGGCTGAAATTCAGGGCGACGGTCAGGTTGTCGACGATAACGACGCGGTTCTCTTCCGCCCAGGGCCAGCGGATTGGCGCGCAGGCACAAGGGGCCGCGATATTGCGCTCGATGTTGAACCGCAGCGCTTCCGCGTCGAGCGGCGTGCCATCGGAAAAGCGAACACTGTCACGCAAGTGAATGACGAGTGTGCGACCGTCGTTCGTGATCTCGTAACCTTCGGCGAGCACCCCGACGATCCTGGGATTGGAGCCCTCTGGGTCAGCCGCCAATTGAAACAAGCCGCCGAAGACGGCATTCATCAGCGTCAAGTTGAAGCCGGCCGTTGTATTCGTTGCGGGATCGAGCCCCGCGGGCCAAGCGCCGACTGTGCCGGCGTCCAGCAAAACCGTCAGTTCGCTGCCGTCAGCAGGCGACTGTTCGACTTCATTCGACGCAGGTGCGCTGTCTCCAGAGCAACCCATAAGTCCGACCAATAACGCGGACAGGATCAATTCCGACGAAAGTCGGCCGGTCGGCATCAAGTGAGTCCTCTCCAACTGTTGTAGTTTTAGTAGTTATGCTATACACAGTCAGTTATAGCAGGACGAACAACAATTGCAAACTGTTTTGCTATACGAAACAAATCGGGGATTGAGTGAACGGCGTAGTGCACCGTCAAGCAATGAATGACCTGGCAGGTCGTGTTGCATTCGTCACCGGAGGGTCGAGCGGCATCGGCCTTGGAATCGCTCGCGCCTGCGTTGAAGCCGGGATGAAGGTCGTCGTGACCTATCTGACTGACTCTCATATGGAGGACGCGCACCCATACTTCACCCCCTCGACGGATCGATTTCACGCCATAAAGGTAGATGTTCGCGACCGTGTCGGCCTGCAAGTAGCGGCGGTGGAGGCTGTGGACCGGTTCGGTCCCGTCCATCTCGTTTGCGCGAACGCTGGACTCGGTATCACGGCCCCGATTTCGGAGGCCGGCCCGGACGACTGGAAGGACGCCATCGACGTCAATGTGATGGGTGTCGTCAACACGGTCGCGGCTTTCCTGCCGGGGATGTTGGCCCGGCCCACGGAGCCCGGCCACTTTGTGGCGACGTCCTCCATGAGCGGACTCTTTCACGGCGCAACTGCCGGCCTGTACACGACAACGAAGTATGCAGTCGTCGGCATGATGGAAGCATTGCGCGCGGAGCTGAGTGCAAAGGGCATCGGCGTCTCCGTGTTCTGCCCCGGATTGGTGCAGTCCCGGATCTTTCAGCAGCATCGCCATCGCTCGGGCGTCGGGCGAGGCGCGAACGGCGAATCCGATGCTTTGCGTGAGCGGCGGATCCGGGCGACGGCGGCGGGCATGGACCCGTTGGAGTGCGGCCGGAAGGTGCTGCGCGGCGTGCGCCGGAACGATCTGTACATCCTCACGCACTCGGAGTTTCGCGAAGGATTCAATGACCGAGTTCAGGCAGTGATGCATGCCTTCGACGGCTGTGAGGCCGACGCCGTTCCAGAGGCCAGGGTCGCCGCGGAACGGATCGTGTTGAGACATCCGGTTTACGCCGAAGCGATCGACGCATGAACCTCGGCATCCACCACTTTCGAAAGAAGGACCCGGATTTCACCTGCGTCGTGGATCCGCAGGGGCGGGAATGGTCGCGCGGCGAGTTCGTGTCCAGGGTCAATCGGCTGGCGAGGGCGTTTCGATCCGCCGGTCTCGTTGACGGAGACGTCGTTGCCATCGTGTCGCCGAACTGCGCGGAGTACCTGATCGTGTATTTCGCGGCGATCCAGGCGGCGCTGTCCGTGGTGCCCGTGAACTGGCATCTCGCGGAGCCAGAGCTGCGTTTCCTGATCGAGGACTCGGGTGCGAAGGTCGTCGTGGCGCATGAGTCGCTGGGCGCGAAGCGGCTGGCGCAGTTTCGGGAATTCGGGACGCGCCCGTCGCTGTGGCTTTCCATTGGCCACGGCGACGGCTACGACGAAATCAGTGAATTCTCTGCCGCTGCGGCGGACGCGCCATTGCAACTCGAAACGGAAGGCCGACTCATGGCCTATACATCAGCGACGACGGGCCGCCCGAAGGCCGTCGTGCTCCCTCCGGGTAACACGCGGGGTTCTCTCGAGCGCAAGCTCGAGGCGAACCGCTTCGTCGGTATCTTTCCAGAGGACAACAACGTCAATCTCTGTCCGTCGATGCTCTATCACTCAGCGCCACTGGGCGGCTGCGAGCTGGCATTGATGATGGGTCACAAGCTCGTGCTCGTGGATCAGTGGCAGCCGGAGCTGCTGCTTCGATTGATTGATCGGTACCGCGTGACCACTGCATTCTTCGTGCCCTCGATGTTCATCCGGTTGCTGAAGCTGACGGCCAACGTGCGCGATCGCTACTCCGTGTCGAGCCTCCGGTTCGTCGGCCACGGAGCAGCCGCCTGCCCGGAGCAAGTGAAGCGGGACATGCTGCAGTGGTGGGGGGCGATCATCTGGGAGGCCTACGGTGCGACCGAGGCTCAAGGGACCGTCGCAAGTCCCGCCGAATGGCTCAAATTTCCCGGTACCGTCGGTCGCCCGCTGCCTGGTGCGGCCATCAAGATTCTGGACGGGGACGGAGAGGAGCTCGGCCCAAATCAGATTGGGTCAATTTACCTGCGTCCACATACCGGCGACTTCTTCGAGTACAAGGGTGAGCCGGAAGCAACTCGACGCGCCTACGCTGGAGAATACGTTTGCGTTGGCGACGTCGGCTACGTCAATGACGACGGCTACCTGTTTCTCTGCGACCGGCAAGACAATCTCATCATATCGTCCGGCATGAACATCTATCCGGCCGAGATCGAATCCAGAATCGTCGAGCACCCGGCGGTGCGAGACTGCGCGGTATTGGCGCATGCGCACGAGTTGCTCGGCTCCGTACCGAAGGCCTTCATCGAGCTCGAGCCGGATTTCAAGCCCGGCCCCGAAATGTCCCGGGACATTCTTGGCTTCCTGCAGGCCCGCCTGTCGGCGATGAAGATTCCGAAGCGCATCGAGTACATCGATGCGATCCCGCGAGATCCCAATGGAAAGCTCTACAAGCGTCGATTGCTCCAATAGCGGAGAAGTGCAGAACTTCGCCATGGATTCGACCCGATGGGCGGGGTTTCCGTATCGGTCCGGCGATATCGTCATCGCCAGTTGGGCGCGGTCGGGGACTACGTGGCTTCAGCAGATCGTGGCGCAGCTGCTGCTCGGCCCGAAGCCGGATCTGAATCTCGAACGGCTTTCGCCGTGGGTCGAGCATCGTCTGATGCCACGGTCGTTGCTGCTCCGAAGTCTCGAATCGCAGGAGCACAGGCGGTTCGTGAAGACGCATCTGCCGGCCGATGTGCTGCCTATGTCGGACAAGGCCCGGTATCTGTTCATCGGCAGGGACGGGCGCGATGTCGCGATCAGTCTGTACAACTTTCACAAGAGTCATACGCCGTTGGCCTATCGAATCATGCGGAAGGCGGCGGGTGACGCGGTGCGACCGCTCGAGCCTCCCTCGACGGATTTCGGCGAATACTTCGACGAATGGCTCGAGCGTGACGGATTTCCCTGGTGGCCCTTTTGGTCTCTCATCCGGTCGTGGTGGGAGCTCAGGGGTCGGACCAACGTGTGCCTGCTTCACTACGGTGATCTGTCGAACGATCTGGAGAGCGCGATACGCCGCATCGCCGGCTTTCTCGAGATCAGTGTGCGCGACAGCAACTGGGAAGCGATCGTGGAGCTCTGTCGGCTCCGACAAATGAGGGAAAACAGCGATGCAATGTTCAGCCGGTACTCGACAGGAGTGCTGAACGAAGGCATGAAGACGTTTTTTCGTAAAGGGATGGTTGGCGAGTGGCGGGAAGCGTTGACGAGCGAGCGGAGTGCAGCGTACGAAGCGCGCGCCGTCGGCGAACTCGGCAGCGAATGCTCCCTGTGGCTCGCTGGCCGAACGTAAGACGCGAGGACGAGGGACTCGATTTGGCCCGGACATCAGCCTCCATCGCATTCGTCGGCCAGTCACACGCGGCCCTGTCTGACGAATGTGCACTCGAGTCGCGACTGCACGCGGTTGTCGCTGGAATCGACCGGACGGATATCGTCGTCTGTACCTGCGTCGACGGCGAAATCGCGTTCGCCGCGGCTGGACCGGCAAGGGAAGCGCGACGTTCTGACGCCCCAGTTCGTCCGGGGTGCCTGACCAAACTGTTCACGGCTACGCTGATCGGCCAATTGATCACCGAAGGTGCGATGGGTCTGGAGCAATTGGCAGGTACGTTGATTCCAATCTCCCGGTCCGTGAGTGAATGTCTGGATGGAGTCACTATCCGGCACCTGCTCGATCATACGCATGGTCTGGACGATTCGGCATGCATACACGCTCCACGTGCCCCGGACGGCTTCATCGACTCAGAGGTCTTGATCCGCAGTTGTTCCGAGTTTCGATTGAACCGGCCGGGTGAAATCTACAGCTACTCCAATGCAGGGACCTGGATCGCGGGCGCGATTCTCGAGGCTTGGCACGACTGCCGGTACGAGGAGATCTTGCAGGCACGCCTGTTCGATCCCCTAGGCATCACTCCTGAAGTCATTGCCGCGGACGAACTGAAAACGGCTGAAGTCGGTCTCTGCCCGGCAACTGGCGGAGCGATAGCGATATCCGCTCGCGACCTCGCCCGCTTCTTGGATTCAGGTGGCTCGCGAAAGGAGCTCTGGCCCGATCCAGCGGTAGCTAGCGCGATTACGCCACTTCCAGGCTGGAATCCTTTCGAGCGTGGTGTGTACCGAGGCTGGAAATTCTTTGGCGATGGGTGGTACGGCCATAACTCAATTGCGGACGATGGCAGTACGGTAATGGCACGTTTACATCCCGAAGAGCGTATTTCCGTGGTCGTGTCATCGACTCATCCGCACGCCAATGTCGTGGCCGCGAGACTATTCGGCAAGGCGCTGCCGGGGTATTCGACACTCTGTATTCCGAAGCTCACTTCTCCTGAGGCCGTTGATCCACTAATCCTTCAAACCTGCGCCGGCACCTACAGCAATTCGCGCGATGCGTTCTCCGTGACTGCGCTGGGGTCGGGGATGATCGAACTTGAGTCGCAGAGCGGGAGGAGTGTCCTGAATCCGGCAAGCGATCATGTCTTTATCGCGAGGGGCGCAGACGCGCGCGGTGTTAAGTTCATTCAGTTCCTGCGCCGGCACGGCTCTTCCTTTCGCTATCTCTGGGATGGCCGTCGGCTATACAAAAACGTCAAGGTAGGTGTTCATGACTGACACTAATGCGAAAACGAGCCCGGAATCCGAGCAGGTGAAAGAGTCTCTCGTCTCGAACGACGACCCGACGTCGGAGTCGTCGGGCGATTTGGTGGAGCCGATTATGGGGGCCGATTTCGAGCTAGACGACGACGATCTGGCAATGCTGTTCGCTCTGGGATTGTGTTGACGGCACTCGCAAGTCAAGCCGGGCAGTTGTCGGAGTTCCTGTGCTCGACGATCGCCTTGGTTTGTAATCGATTGGATTCTGAAGTGTCTCCGGCGACGTCGTTTTTGGAACTCAGAATGGACTCCCTGACGTTCGTGTCCGTGCTCGCCCAGATTGAAGCCGTTTACGATGTCGAGTTCCAGTCGAATGAGATGCTCGATTTTCTCTCTGCAGATAGAGTCGGAGAATTGTCACGGAAGATCAGCCGCGTCATAACGGATCTGCAACCTCGTTAGAGGGCCGAGTCGAGTTCATGTGGTACAGCGACGACGCCGAGATCCCTCCGACCATAAGGGACGCCGTCGAGCGAGCGATCGATACGTCGAAAATCGTTGGGCTATGTATCGGGATCAGTCTGAACGGGCAGCGGTTTTTCCTGTCTGCAGGACGATCGTCAGTCGATTCGTTCGATTCGATATCAGTACACACGCGATTCAAGCTGGGTTGCCTGATCAAGGTGCTTGGTGCTGCGGTGGTGCTTGAGTTGTGCGCTCGGAAGGTTATCGATCTCGACTCTCCAATAGGACAGTATCTGCCGGAACTAGCCGGCCATCCCAAGGGATCGGCGATTTCGGTGGCGCACTTGCTTTCGCACACACCAGGCTACATGGCAGTTAATACGATCGCGACAAGAGATGGCCTGAGCTCCAGGAAAACGTTCTACGAGCAACTGCGTCGAGCTGCGCAGCTATTCGAGCCAGGTCAGGTTTTTAGTTACCAAAATTCTGCTGCCGCCTTGCTCGGCGATATTGTTTTGCGCCGGACCGGTGTGACACTTTCAGAAACAATTGGAAGCACCCTCTTTGCGGAAAATGACCGGTTTGCGAGTACGGTACCGTGGCGTGGTGGTGACGGGAGTCACGCGCTAGGCCATGTATGGTCACGATCTGAAGGCCGGTTCGTAAGCTGCGACCGTCCGCTCGAAGTCGATGATCTGATGCAGTCTGCGATGTCCTCAAAGGCCTGTTTGTCCGTATGTGATCTCTTGCCGTTCGTGGAAGGGTTGCTTGGAAGGCCGGGCACAGACTGTCCCGGGCCTACAAGTCTGTCGCACGAGACAATTCTAAAGATGCATGAGCAGGTGGTTAGTATCCCCAGAGGCTCAGAAGGAGCAGCCGCGGGATTTGTACCGCGAGCTTACGGTTATGGTCTGGGTCGATATGCGCGGGGCGTGATGGGGCATGACAGTACGATGCCTGGCGAGGCCACAGGATTCCGAATCATACCTAGTGCACGCTGTGCGGTTGTTGTCGGTCTGAACTCTGACCGCGGGGCTCAGCGCCAGGAAATCTTCGACGCGTTGTTTGACGCTCTAGCGGTTCCAGAAATACCCGAACCAGCGTCTGACTTGCCATTTTCACTCGATGAGTTGGAGGGCACTTACGCCGGCCGCGAGAGCCTTACGGTCGATGTGTGCCGCACAGGGTGCGAGCTGTTGCTTGCCATGGGTTACGAGACGAAGGGTTTAGTCAAGATGTTGGGTGGCATCGACCCGTCAGGGCATTTTCAGCCACGGAAGAGCGCGGGGGTAGTTGGCGAGTTGCGAGACAGGATTTGTTACACGTTCTTTCCGGATCCACATTCAGGCGGTCCATGCCTGATGATGGGTGTCACCGCCTTGAAGCGAACCGGGAGGCGCTGCTCATGATCAGTTCCTCTTGTCAGTTGAGGCGGTTTCGAAGTGGTAGGGGTGGCTATTGAAAGTTGGAAGTACACCTGCTAAACAGTGAGCGCATGCAGAAAGTAGATAGACAGTCTACAGAGGAATGCGCGGGCGAATAGCCCTCGTCAGGTGTTCAGCAGCGACTGGGACGTGCTTCGTCCGAGGGTGATGTATGACGACAGGGGAGCGAGGTAGTTCGGGGTTTGTATCGCGTAGCGTATTGGCAGTGAGTTGTGTTGCTATTGGCATCGTGCTCGCGGTCGCGGGTCAGTCATTGTTTGGATCTGGTCGAGTGTCTGATGACGCGATGTCATCCAATGGCGATGCTAACGACGGTGACAAAGGGCACTCCTCTACAGACTTAGTTGTTTCGAGCGCAGACTTGATTCCCATGCAGGGCGGCGGGCCGGATCGCTTGCCAGGAGGCTGCGATACAGGCGAGCTAGCCTCCTCTGACGACGGAAGTTCATCGTCAGCGCGGATAACGTGCGACCTTTCTCATGCCGCATTCGGCGGACTCTATAGGCAAGTTAATGCGACTGCTTTTCGCGGGAAGACAGTCCGTCTGTCGGGTGAGCTTAAAGCGGAAAGCCTGTTGGCCGTCGGTGCCGTTGATGGCGTCGGATCTGTGTGGGTGCGTGTAGAGGCTCCGAGCGGACCAGTCGTTGACAATGGGCGGAGTCAGGGAGTTCGCGGCTCGACAGAGTGGACGCGCAACGAGGTCAGGGTATTCGTCCCGGAAGATGCAACACTGATATCCATCGGCTATTGGATGCAAGGTCGTGGCCAACTTTCCGCGCGAAATCTTCGATTTGGAGCGCTTTGATTGCAGCAGTTCTACTAATGGTATGGAGCCTCAATCACATGGTTCGCTGTCGTGCGCGGACCTGTCACATCCTTATCAGGGGCACTTGCTTCAGCGCGTACATTCCAAACATTAGACAGAGTTCGTCAGTACGTGAATAGCGAAAAAGGGCCGGCTCGTAGAATCCAGCCTCAACGTCCTCGAGAACGAGGCCGTAGTTTGGGTCGAAGCGACCGCGCTTTTGAAAGAGTAAGCGTGATTTGTCGCGTACGGCGAGAATCACATTTTCTCCCACCGGGCAGAGTTCCAGGTCCCAAGCGTGGACGCCTGTGTAGTGACCTGCTATGTCGGAGAGCTGAACGTCAATATTCGGCAGATCTGGCCGATATGTAGTCCTATTGGGCAACCCGAAGTCTTCAATGATCGAGTCGACTATCGCTCGCAGGACCGCTCGTCGCACGGTTCGATTTGGCTGGTTGACTCCCACGACTGCGGCGATTCCGAGGTCAGGGAGGAAGCGAAAGCCAACCGCCTGCGTTCTGGAGATGCCCTCATAGCCGAGGAAGCCATTACGATAACCGGCCAATCCGAGACAGTAGCTGACAGGAAGAAACGTCTCGGCGGCCGAGTTGGGTACCCTGGGAATTGTGGCCGAATGCTCACGTAGCGCAAGAATGGTTCTTTCATGGAGCGGATTTCTATGAGCCATCTCACCGAAGCGAGTTGACATCAACGCTTCAACCACCGTCAGAAAGTCGAGAATTGACAGTGGGAACATCATCTTCGGCGAGACCTCTCCGTGTCCATTAGCTTCACTAGCCGGTGCAGCCACGCCCAAAGGCCGAAGAACTTCGTCCCAGATCAACTCACGAGCTGTTGATCCCGAAATGCACGCGAGAATCAATCCCAGGAGCGCAGGGGTCGAGTTTTCATGGTTGAAGGTGCTTCCCGGCCAAAAGAGTTGATCAGCTCCTCGTAGGCGAGAGAGAGCGGCTTCCCTGGCCTGCCCGCTCCTGGCGATCGGCGGAAAGTAGAGGAATCCTCGATGTCCCGCAGTATGCGAGATCAAGTGCCTGACGGTTACCTGACGACCAAAGTCTGCATCCTGGAGCTCTGGCAAGTATTGAGCTACAGGTGCGTCGAGGTTCAGCTGACCACGCTCCGCTAGCGTCAAAGCTACTGCCGCTATCAATGGTTTTACGACGCAACTGATTTCAAATGCAAATTTAGCTAAGGAATCGTCGTCACCCTGCCGGCATCTTCTCGGTCCGGCGAAGTGCTCTCGATGACCGCACATGCTTATGGCGACCTGGAAGTCAGAAGTTCCAGTCGTCGCCGCGATTTCTGCGAGTCGGTCTTCCACCGATGCCAATAGTTTCGAGAATGACATGAGATCTGTCACACCTACTAAGTGGCGTCACTGCGCAGTGCGGTCATTGCCGAAAAGTACTGCTCTGCAGATCTGTTCCGATGGGCGAAGCAGACGTTTGTCGAAGTGCGAAGTCGAGCATGGGCGCCGCGCTGCCGAGTGAAAGTCCAGGCAGCCAAGTACTCTTGAGAAAGATAGGTAGAGATGCTATACAGAATATTGAGCGATGACAATGTCCCGGTAGTGCGTAGTTCTCACGACGCTCTGCTCACACGTTCTGTAGGAC
>Ga0315912_10000754_pt1 | contig 49311 bp, 35 predicted proteins | sample VfabasoilMG_FD_204469 | JGI IMG/M metagenome (GOLD analysis project Ga0315912, IMG submission 204469) | Garden soil microbial communities collected in Santa Monica, California, United States - V. faba soil | ecosystem: Environmental > Terrestrial > Soil > Garden | place: USA: California... | reverse complement strand
ACGGAACCGTGCCGGATCGGACCGGCATTTCCTCGGCGACGGCGCTCTCGCCCGACGAACCGATGACCGACACGCTGTGCCTGTTCGTGCACTCCCTGGCGCTCGACCAGCGCCCCGTTCCGCCGCAGCTGCTCGCCCGCGCCGCCGCATGGGCCGCTGCACACCCGCACTGCGGCCGGGCCGTGCGGGATCTCGAGCGCGTGCGGGAGGTGCTCGCCACGGAGCCGGTGCTGCGCACGGGCCCCGACTTCACGCGGCGCGTGCTCGACACGGCCGCGCGGCAGGCCATGCCGGCACGCGTGCTGCCGCTCGTGCGCCGCCTGTCGGTGGCGGCCGCCTTGCTGCTCGGGATCACGCTGGCCTTCGACCTGCACTTCCCCGGCGGGGCCGAGGCCGGCGCCGACCTGGCGCGCCAGCCGCACGTCATGGACACCCTGCGCCCCGATCCCTTCGCGACGCCGCGGCTCGAGCACGGGCTGCGCGCGCTGCTGCCCGACCCGCCGCCACTGGGTGACCCCGCTGCCGCCGAGGTCGATCAGGCCGGGGAGGAGGGCGGACGGACCGCGTCGCCGGAGGGCCCCGGGGCGCTGGACGAGGTGGAGGGCGGGCGGTGAAACGCCTCTCGCTGCCCCTGGCCGTGCTGCTGCTCGGCGCCCTCTGCGCAGCACTCGGCTTCGTCCTCGGGCGCCAGCAGGCCGGCGGCGCGCCGGCGCCCGGGGGCGCCTACCTGCGCACGCTCACCGCGCGGCTCGCCCTGCGTCCCGATCAGGTCCAGCACGTCGAGCAGATCCTGACGCGCCACGACGCCGAGGTGCAGGAACTGGTCGAGAGCCACCGCCAGCAGCTCCAGCAACCCATGGCGGAACGCCTCGAGCACACGGAGAGCGAGATCCTCGCCGTGCTCGACGTGCAGCAACGCGAGCTCTACCAAACCTTGACCCGCGATTGATCCCCTGACGCCGGCATCTACCATCGTCCCGCAGTGAACGCCTCGAGGGGCCGCGACCCGACATGACGCAACTCGCCATCGACTACGGACCGACGCGACTCCGGCTGCTCGAGTACGAGGGCTCGGGTCGCAAGGTGCGCATCATGCGGGTCACGGAGGTCGATCTGCGCGTCCCGGCCGTCGGGGAAGGCGTCGAGGCGGACGACCAGCGTGCGGAGGCCGTCGCACGGGCGGTGAAGGAGGCCGGGCTGACGGTGGATCCCTCCGCCATGGCCTTCGACGCGGGCAACGCGCTCTTCCGCGAGTTCGATCTGCCGTTCACCAGCGAGGAGCAGGTCTCCAAGGTGGTGCGCTTCGAGGCCGAGAGCCACATCCCGCTGGACATCAACGACGTGGTCCTGCAGCACCTCGTGCTGCGGACGACCCGCGATCGCAGCCACATCCTCGCCGCCACGGTCCGCAAGGACGACCTCCTCGACCGGCTCGACGTGCTCGACGAGGCGAACATCGACCCGATGTTCGTCGAGATGGACGTCTTCGCCCTCTACCACGCGCTCGTCGCCACGGGCGTGGCTGCGGAGCACGAGGTCATCGTGGTGGTGAATGCGCAGGAATCCTCGACCAGCCTGCTGTTCCTGGTCGGCGGGGCGCTGTACTCGGTGAGGGCCCTGCGTCTCGGTACCCACCACATCGCCATCGAGGATGCCGCCGCGCCAGCGTCCGATGGCGCGTCGGCCACGACGGCGATCGCGGGCGAAGTCGCGGCCGGGGCCGAAGGCGACGTGGCGCCCCCGCCAGCAGCTGCGGTGGTGAAGAAGGCGGGTGGTCGCGGCAAGGCTGCCGCGGTCGCGGCCGGCGCCGCCGGCCTTGCCACCGCCTCGCCTGCCGGCCCGGCCAGCCAGACGGCCCAGGTCGCGAGAGCGGCCAGGGCAGCCCAGGACGAGCAGCTCGACACCGCACGCGCGCGCGACTACGAGAGCCGGCTGCAGCGCGAGATCCGGCGCACGCTCACCACGCTCACGGGGCTGCCCGAGATCCAGGCGGTCTTCCTGACCGGCTCGGGGAGCCGCGTCGGCGGCTTCGTCGAGGCCGTGAGCGAGGCCTTCGGGGTGAAGGCCGCACCGCTCGACCTGCTCTCACGCGTCGACCACAAGCTCGGTCGCGAGGACGTGGCGCACTTCGGAGCCGACATCGGGGTGGCGCTCGGGGTGGCGTACAAGCTCAACGGGATGGATCTCACGCGCACCGACTTCCGGCGCGAGGAGTGCGCGTACACCCGCAAGTTCGACCAGGTGAAGTCGCCGCTCATCGTGTTGTCGTTCCTGCTGTTCCTCGTGGTGGCGCTGGGCTGCATCGACGCCTTCTATCAGGTGAAGAAGGTCGAGCAGGAGTACCAGTTCCTCATCAGCGACGCGCAGGCCCAGCTGGAGGAGCTGCTGGGTGACAACGAGAAGGCCCGCCAGCTCGCCGAGTCGGCGCCCTTCGGGCCCGAGCGCATGGACGCCATCGCGCGCCGCATCAGCGAGCTGCGCGAGGAGACGGCCCAGCAGCTGGGCCGCAGCGACATCATCCCGCCCCTGCCGTCAGGCCTGCACGCCTGGATCGAGTTCTCGGGGCTCGTGCAGGCGAACGAGGACAAGCTCGGCCGTTTGCGCATCAAGAAGCTGGACATCAACGTCTACGGCAAGAATCCGCAGATCGCCCTGAGCGGCGTCATGGAGAGCGCATCCAAGTACAGCGTGCTCCTGAAGATCTTCGAGGACGACCCGCTCTTCTCCAGCATCAAGCAGGGCGCGACGACACCGACGGATGACGGCATGATCGCCTTCTCGGAGACCGTGCTCGACATCGACCTCGAAGTCCTCGCCGCGCGGGAGAAGAAGGCATGAAGATCGAGTGGGACTTCGAGAAGGGGCTGCTGGCCTTCATGGCGCTGCTCATCCTGGCGGGCATCGGCGTCATCGTCTGGCAACGCGGGCGGGCCGCAGATCTCGTGGCGGCGCAGCCGCGGGCCGAGAACCAGCTGGCGAGCATCGGCGCGACGACGCACGAAGTGCACAAGCTCAGGCGCGCCCTGCTGGACGACGAGATGGCGCAGGGCATGCAGCCCTTCGACTTCCTCGAGAAGCAGATGGTCGAGACGAAGATCGGCAAGGAGTTCCGCATGGAGCCCGCCACGCCGACGAACCACGACGGCTACCGGGACACCGTGTGGGAACTCACGCCCCAGGGCACGGCGAAGGACTTCGACCGCAATCGCCTGGGCACCTTCCTGCTGCACATCGAGGGCAAGACCACGCTCATGAAGGTCACGCGCATCAAGCTCGACGAGTCGAACCGGCGCGGCGCCTCGAGCGACGATTGGAAGCCGACCATCGAGGTCACCGAGCGCCGGGCCTCCTGAGCGCCCGGCGCGGGCGGGCGCCGCCGCGCGCGCGGGCCCCGCGGGAACACGCGGTCCGGCCGACCCGGCCCCGTGCCCCCGACACCGGCGCGGCTTTCTCGCTCATCCGCCGGGGCAGCGGCTGCCGAAAGGACGTGGATCCGGAGGGATCCACGGACTGGCGAGGCGGACGATGTCGCACGGCGAGACGCAGACGAGCCCCCGCGGGCGCAGGCTGACCACTCCCAAGTTGCTGGGCGCCTCCGTCGCCTTCCTGGGCGGCGTGGTGCTCATCAGCTGGTACCTCTACACGCTGGAACTGGTGACCGTCCCGACCCAGTGGGTCGTGATGAAGTACAACTCCGCGGTGGGCTTCGTGCTCACCGGGCTCGCCGTCGTGGCGCACTGCGTCGGGCGGCGACGGACGGCGCTCACCTGTGGTGCGCTCGCCGCGGGCCTGGGCAGCGTGGCGCTGGCCGAGCTGGCGCTGGGCCGGCAGTTCGAGTTCGTGTCGAGCCTCTTCGGGCGCGCGGAGGCGGCCGGCAGCGGACCCCTGATGGCGCCCAACACGGCGCTCTGCTTCTCGCTCGCGGGCGGCCTCGTGCTGGTGGCGAGCATCCGCGGCACGAGCGTCGGCTGGCGCCAACGCGCCATGGGCGTCATGGCCTCACTGCTGGCGGCCGCGGGTTTCGTCGGCCTCATCAGCCACCTGCTGCAGCACCAGTCCTCGGACAGCTGGGCGCGTTTCACGGAGATGGACGTCCAGACGGGCCTGGCGTTCGTCGGCCTCGGCGTGGCCTTCTTCGGGATGGTCGGGCACTTCAGCAACCGTTCGATCCACCGGCGCCTGCCGTCCTGGGCGGCCTGGGCCGCGGGCGGCGGGGTGGGCCTGCTCATCCTGGGCATCTGGGTCGGTCTCACGTCGAGCGAGGAGCGGCTGCGCGCCATGTCGACGACGCGCACGCACGAGGCGGCTGTCACCCACGCCAACCAGCTGTTGCAGGCGCACCTGCGGACCCTCACGCGGCTCTCGCAGCTGCTGGCCCAGACCGAGGGGCGGGCACGCGAGGACGTGCTGCGCGACGTGGACATCTTCGTGGACGACATGGCCGGCCTGGCGGGCGTGGTGTACGTGGACACCAGCGGCCAGCCGCGGCTGTATCGCGGCCCCGGGGTGGCGGGGGAGGATTGGGCCCGGAAGCTGGTGGATGATCCGACCGTGCGTCAGCTGCTGCAGACCAGCCGTCGCACCGGCCGCATCGCCACGAGCGACCCGGCCGTGCTCGACGGACGCCCCGACACCTTCTACGCCTGCGTCCCGGTGCAGGGTGGCGGCTCGGTGCTCGGCCACCTCGTGGCACAGCACGGGGTCGAGCCCTTCTTCGACGAGGTGTTCTCGGACGGCGTCGGCCGTTCGTTCAACGTGGATCTGTCCACGTCCGACGGCCGGGTGTTCTATCAGTCGTACGACGCCAACGCGACGCCGCAGCGGCGCATCTCCAAGCAGCAGGATGCCGAGCAGGCCCTGGGTCGCCTGGCGTTCGGGGACCGGATCTGGACCCTGCAAGGGGCAGCCGACCCGGCCTGGACGACGGGGCGACGCAGCACCAGCAGCACGCTCATCCTGTGGGTCGGCATGTTCCTCGCCGCGTCGATCGCCTTCGCGGTGCGCAAGTCGGAGGTCGTGGCCGAGCGCGCGGCCTCGCTCGAGGTCGCGAACCGCACGATCGCCGAACGCAGCGAGTCGCTGCGGGCGGCCAACGAGTCGCTCGAGGAGCAGGCGCGCAACCTGCGGGCCACCGAGGAGCGCCTGCGTCGCACCGCACGCGAGAAGCGCCGCGTGCTCGACTCGCTGTCGGCCTTCCTCATCGGCGTCGACGGAGAGGGCGTCGTCACCGAGTGGAACTTCGTGTCGAGCGAGCTGTTCGGCCTGCGCAGCAACGAGACGCTCGGTCGGAACTTCGAGGCCCTCAACCTGCCCTGGGACGGCCAGGCCGTGCGCGACGCGGTGAAGCGCTGCGTGACGACGGGCGAGCGCGTGCGACAGGACGACATGAGCGTCGACTTCGGCGCCAAGGAGGCCTGTCGCATCGTGAGCTTCACGGTGAACCCGACGCAGGAGGCCCAGGGCAAGGGCTTCTCGATCATCGGTTCGGACGTGACCGAACGACGCATGCTCGAGATGCAGCTGCACCAGGCGCAGAAGCTCGAATCGGTGGGGACGCTGGCCGCCGGCATCGCGCACGAGATCAACACACCCATGCAGTTCGTGAGCGACAACGTGCGCTTCCTGTCGCAGAGCGTGAACCCGATCATCGGCGTGCTGCAGCTCGTGCCCGGCCTCATCGAGGAGGCCCGCAAGGGACAGCCCGACAACCAGCTGCTCGACATGGTCGAGTCGATGCTGGCCGACGTGGACGTCGACTTCGTGGCCGACGAGATGCCGCGCGCCATCGACGAGACGCTCGAGGGCGTGCAGCGGGTCACGACCATCGTGCGGGCCATGAAGGACTTCTCGCACCCCGGCTCCGAGGGCGTGGCGAGCGCCGACATCAACGAGGCGATCGAGACCACGCTGGCCGTGGCGCGCAACGAGTACAAGTACTACGCCGACGTGCAGACCGAGTTCGGCAACCTGCCGCCGGTCGAGTGTTGGGTGGCCGACCTCAACCAGGTATTCCTGAACCTGCTGGTCAACGCGACCCACGCGATCCGCGAGAAGCTCGGCGACGAGAGCAGCGAGCGCGGCACCATCCACATCTCCACCCGCCAGCTCGACAACCAGGTGGAGGTGCGGTTCCAGGACAGCGGCACCGGCATCCCCGAGGCCATCCAGCCCAAGATCTTCGACCAGTTCTTCACGACCAAGGAGGTCGGGCGCGGCACCGGGCTGGGTCTGGCGATCTGCCGGGCCGTGGTCACCGAGAAGCACCACGGCACCCTCACCTTCGAGACCGAGGCCGGTCGCGGGACGACGTTCATCGTGCGCATCCCCGTCAAGCAGCAGCTCCAGGAGGCCCATGCATCGCATCCTGTTCGTTGACGACGAGCGCCACATCCTCAACGGGTTGCGCAGGCAGCTCCACGGGCTGAGGCGCGAATGGCAGGCCGAGTTCGCGCTCGGCGGTCCCGAGGCGATGGACATGCTGTCGGCCTCGCCCTTCGACGCGGTCGTGACGGACATGCGCATGCCCAAGGTGGATGGCGCCCAGGTGCTGGTGCACGCCATGCTGCAGCAGCCGCTGTGCGCGCGCCTCGTGCTGTCGGGCTACGCAGACCCCGAGCGCCATCGCAGCGCTTCGATCTGCGCCCACCGCTACCTCGACAAGCCGTGTCCGCCCGAGCTGCTCGAGCTGGAGGTACGGCACGCGCTCACCATGCGCGAGGCCGTGCAGTCGCTCGGGGATGGACGCCTGCAGCGCCTGTGGTGCGAGCCGCCTGCGCGCGAGTCGGGCTTCGTGGACCTGCTGCTCGCCCTGGACGGTGCGGCGACCATGCTGCCCACGTCGATCGAACAGCTGTTGCTGGCGCACGAGGAGGTCTGGGCCGCCGTGCGCGACGTGCTCGCCCGCATGCCGGGGGCCGCGGGCCGCCCGCCCGAATCGCCCTCGGCGGGGGCGCGCACGCTCGGCGTGCGCCTGCTGCTGCACGTGCTGCTCGCCGTCCGCTTCCTGCGGCGCTTCGAGCAGGGCACGTCGGGCAGCGGTCGCTTCGGCGACGACGCCGTCCAGCTGGCCGTCGCGTGCCTGGAGGTCGCTCGGGAACGTGGCATCGACGAGGACTCGGCGCTCGATGCCATGGTGGCCGGTCTGTTGCTCGTGCGCTGCGCGCGCGACGCCGCGACGGACTGGCTGGATGCCCTGGCCTACCTGCTGCCCACGAACGGCATGACGGCCGGTTGCATCGCGGCGCTGACGCAGGGCGATCGTCCCGGAGCCCACCTCACCGGCCCGTCGGCGACCGCCACCGGCATCCTGGCGGCAGCCCGGGTGCGCTGCGCCGATCCTGCCGCCGAGTCCCTGCAGGGCTTCCTGGCGGCCCTGGGCTGGCCCACGGATGCACCGGCGTGATCGGCGTTCTGCGCGGACTGCCCGATCCGGCGCATGTCATGCGCCACGGCTGCCGATAGCGCCTCGAAGAAGTCGTCTGGAAGGAGACGGGCTCCATGCCACACAAGCTGCTCATCGTCGACGATGAACCGATGATCTACCAGGCCCTGCGGCGCTCCCTGTATCGCGAGTCGGACTGGAAGACCCTGTACGCGAACGGAGCCGAGGCCGCGCTCGTCACGCTCGAGAGCGAGCACGTGGACGTCGTCATTGCCGACGAGAACATGCCGGGCATGAACGGATCCAAGCTGCTGGGCATCGTGCGGCAGCGCTGGCCGGAGGTCATCCGCATGATGCTCACCGGCGACGCGCGCATCGACGTGGTGATGAACGCCGTGAACCGTGGCGAGATCTACCGCTTCTTCACCAAGCCGTGCAACGAGGCGGAACTCATCGTCTCCATCCGCGACGCGCTCCAGATGCGCGACCTGAAGCAAGGCAGCCGCCAGTTGCTCGAGACGGTCAAGCTGCAGTCCGAACAGCTGCGGCGACTCGAGGATCCGAGCGCGCAGCCGCCCGCTGCCGGAGGCGGAAGCCCGCCCGCAGGCAATCCGCCGCCCGAGCGCCCGGCGCTCTCGTTGGGCGGAACACGCGGCAGCGCCGGCGGCAGCAGCGGCGGCAGCCCGAAGGCCAACGGGGAATACTCGCTGGACGAGGGCGACGACGTGGACTCGCTGCTGAGCCAGATCCGCAAGGAACTCGACAGCCTGACCTGAGGGCCGAGCGCTCGCATACGAGTCGCGGGCTCCCACGCGCCAGGCTCCCTGTGCCTGTCCGCCGGAGGCGGGCCGAAGGGGCGGTCCCTCCACCGTGGACCCGTGCGCTCGGGGGCCAAGGGGCGGCCACCGGCCATTCCCGGCTCCACAAGGCCGCCGCTTCATGAATCGCCTGGGGTGGCCCATCGCCGGGGCGGCCCACCGTTCGGCCGGCCGCGGATCGCCGGCGCCTCGGCCTCCGCCGCTCCCGGCAGAATCTCACTGTCGGCACTCCGCAGCGCCAGGCGTCCGGCACGATCGGCCGGTTTGTGAGAACATCCACGGTCCGCCGGGGTTCCCATGACCGCCGACGGGGTGCCTCGGCGCATGGGATGGCAGGTTCCGGAACGCGGCCTGCCAGGCGCCGCCGGCCCAACGAAGGGACTGATTCACGCAGGGGCAGGAGGTTCGACCATGGAAGCACGATCGACCGGCGCGGCGACTCGTCGCGAGGCACCACGGGCCCGAGGCTTGGCACGGCGGCTCGCACGACCCTGCGCAGCCTGGGTCGCGGGCCTGGCACTCTCGGGCCTGGCAGCGGCACAACACCAGATCAGGCCCCTCGTCGGGCAGGAGCTGGCCGCTCTCGAGCTGAGCGATGGATTGCGGCTGGACCTGGAGCTTCCCGAGCGCCTCTCGGCGCCACTCGAGATCGCCCTGCCGATCGCGGGTGCGTGGCAACGCGTCGAACTCGAGCCGACCAGCGTGCGCGCACCGGGCTTCCAGCTGCTGGTGCCCGCCGCCGACGGTTCGCTGCGCGCGACCGAGCCGCCGCCACCCGCCACCGTCCTGGGACGCGTGCCGGGCAGCCCTGGCAGCCTGGCCGCGGGCTCGCTCGTGGACGGGCAGCTCCACCTCTTGCTGCGCCTCGAAGCCGGGGGGCCGCTCTGGGTCGTCGAGCCCTTGCCCGAAGGTGGACATGCGGTCTACGCGCGCACGTCGGCCGTCGGCTCGGCCGGGACATGCGGGACGCTGACACCCTTCGGCTGGCAGACGCCTCCAGGCAGCCAGGCAGCCGTCATCCCCGGTGACGACCTGCATCTGGCCGAGATCGCCCTCGAGGCCGACTACGAGTACTACCAGCTGCTCTCGAGTTCCGAGGCCAACGTGGTCAATGACCTCGAGAAGATCATCAACCAGGTGCGCCTCATCTACGTGAACGAGGTGGCGATCACCTACGAGGTCACGAGCATCACGGTCCGCACGACACCGAACGACCCGTACACCGTGACCGATGCCATCGCGCTCCTGGACCAGATGCGCACGGCCTGGAACCAGCTGCCCCTGAGCGCCATCCCGCGCGACGTGGCCCACCTGTTCACGGGTCGCGACATGAACGGCTCGGTGGCCGGCATCGCGTACCTCGACGTGCTGTGCAACAAGGCCCTCGCCTACGGCATCGCCCAGTCACGCATCACGAACAACCTGGCCCAGCGGGTCTCCATCACGGCCCACGAACTGGGCCACAACTGGTCGGCGCCGCACTGCGACGGAGACCCGGACTGCGCCATCATGTGCGCCGTCATCGCGGCCTGTCCCGGCACCCTGCAGGAGTTCGGCACCCGGTCGACCAACGCCATCACCACGAAGAAGCTGAACTCCACCTGCCTCTCGATCGAGGTCGTTCCGGGCCTGCCGACGCTCGTGGAGGCGGTGCCCCGCTTCGGGCCGTCGACCGGGGGCGGCGTGCTGGAACTGCACGGCGCCTACCTTCCCACCGATGGCCTGCCCGCCGTGACCATCGGCGGAGCCCCAGCGGAGGTGCTCTCCGCGAGCGACACCCTGGTCACGCTCGTCGTCCCGCCCGGCCCGGGAGGCACGACGGTGGATGTGGTGCTGGAGGGTGGCGTCGCGACGACCACGCTGGAGAAGGGGTACCGCTACGAACTGGCGATCCATCCCGGCGACTCCGTGAGCAGCAGCTTCACGCCGCTCGAGATCGAGCGCTTCTACATCCAGGGCCTGGCCGGCGCCCGCTTCGGCGCCCGGCTGATTCCGCTTGATGTCTCGCAGGGCCTCATCGCGGGCCTGCGACTCGTGGGGCCGAACGAGCAGGTGCTGACCTTCGCCGAGGGTTCGGTGCAGAAGCCCGGCCTTCAGGTCACCCTGCCGGACTTCGTCTTCACCCAGACGGGCGAACACCGGCTGGAGGTGTACGCCATCGGCATCACCCAGGGTGGCTACCAGATCAAGACCAAGGGCAAGCCCGTCAAGGCCTCGAGCGGCATCGTGTCGGTGAGCAGTGCGGCCCCGCTGCCGGAGTTCGGGTTCAGCGCGGCGGAGGGCACGCTGCTCAAGCTGGTGCAGTACAAGAGCCTGCCTCCCAAGGGCGCCTTCGCCCTGGTGGACGGCGAGCCGGCCGCGCTGCTGCCCGCCCTGCTGGCGCTCGTCGGCCCGGAGGGACCCGTCGCCCTCGACGGCCTCATCGAGACGACGCCGGCGCTCAACTTGCAGCGCGTCAAGAACCTCGTGCTGCCCGACACCGGCGCCTACACCCTGCAGCTCGGCGGCCTCGACGGCAGCATCGGCCACGGCAAGGTGAGCGTGAAGCTCAAGCCGCCGAAGGTCGCCAAGCAGGCCTACGTGCTGGAGCCCTAGCCGCCGGCGCTCAGGCCTGCACCGACTGGCCGGGACGCGCCATCGCGGCGTGGAACTCCTGCATCGAGCGCACGCGCAACCCGTTGCGGCGCATGCTCTCGATCGCCGTGGCCGTGATGCTCGCGCCGAAGATCGAGGTGAGCGTCGGGATGTCGCGCATGAGCGCCGTGGTGCGGATGGCCTTCTCGTCGTCGCGCGCGAGCGGGTCGTCGGACGGCGTGTTGATCACGAGCTGCACCTGGTTGTTGGCGATGACGTCGGTCACGTCGGGGCGACCCTCGCCCCGCTTCCAGACGATCTCCGCCGGGATGCCGGCCTCGACCAGGCTGGCGCGCGTGCCTGGCGTGGCGAGGATCTGGAACCCCAGATCGTGGAAGGCGCGCGCGACCTTGATGGCGGCGTACTTGTCGCGGTCGCGCACCGAGATGAGCACGGTGCCTTCGAGCGGCAGCGTGCGGCTGGCGCCGTCGAAGGCCTTGAAGATCGCGCAACCGAGGTCTTCGTCGATGCCCATGACCTCGCCGGTCGATTTCATCTCCGGGCCCAGGATGATGTCGGTGCCCGGGAACTTGACGAACGGGAAGACCGGGGACTTGACCGAGAAGTGGCTCGGGACGATCTCGTGCGTGAAGCCGATCTGCTCCAGGCTCTCGCCCGCCATGACGCGTGCGGCGACGCCGGCCAACGAGGTCCCGATGGCCTTGGACACGAACGGCACCGTGCGGCTGGCTCGCGGGTTCACCTCGAGCACGTAGACCTTGTTGTCCTTGAGCGCGTACTGGATGTTCATCACCCCGCGCACGGCGACGGCCTCGGCCAGCATGCGGGTGTACTCGCGGATGGTGTCCTGCACCTTCTCCGAGAGCGAGAAGGGCGGCAGCACGCAGGTGCTGTCACCCGAGTGGATGCCGGCCGGCTCGACGTGCTCCATGATGCCGCCGATCACGCACAGCGTGCCGTCGTAGACCGCATCCACGTCGATCTCGATCGCGTTCTCGAGGAACTTGTCGATCAGGATCGGGTGCTCGGGCGAGGTCTCGACGATCTTCTCCATCCACTTCAGCAACGAGCGGCGGTCGTAGACGATGTCCATGCCGCGCCCGCCCAGCACGTACGACGGCCGCACGACGACCGGGTAGCCGATGCGGGCCGCGACCTCGTCGGCCTCGTCGATGGTCGACGCGATGCCGCTGCGCGGCTGCGGGATGCCGAGGCGCTCGAGCACCTCGCGGAACCGCTCGCGGTCCTCGACCATGTCGATCGAGTCGGGCGAGGTGCCGAGGATGCGCACCCCTGCGTGCTCGAGGCCCTGCGCGATGTTGAGCGGCGTCTGGCCGCCGAACTGCACGATGGCGCCGTGGATCGGCTGGGTCTCGTGGATGTGCAGCACGTCCTCGACCGTGACGGGCTCGAAGAACAGCTGGTCCGAGGTGTCGAAGTCGGTCGACACGGTCTCGGGGTTGCTGTTGACCATGATGATCTCGAAGCCGCGTTCGCGCAGCCGCATGCAGGCCTGCACGCAGCAGTAGTCGAACTCGATGCCCTGACCGATGCGGTTCGGACCGCCTCCGATGACCATGATCTTGCGCTTGTCGGACGGCTCCTCGACCTCGGACTCCTGCTCGTAGGTCGAGTAGAGGTAGGGCGTGAACGACTCGAACTCGGCCGCGCAGGTGTCGATGCGCTTGAAGACCGGCACGAGGTCGAGCTCGTGCCGCCGCAGGCGCACGCGCGCCGCCTCGGTGCCGAAGACGTGGGCGATCTGCCGGTCGGAGAAGCCGAAGCGCTTCCAGCGCGCGAGCGCGCCGGCCGGCACGTCCTCGAACGAACGGAAGGCCAGCATCTCGTCCTCGAGCGCCACGATCTCGACCAGGTGCTGCAGGAACCAGGGGTCGATGCGCGTGGCAGCGTGGATCTCCTCCAGCGGGATGCCGCTGCGCAGCGCCAGCCGCACCGTGCGCAGGCGATCGGGCAGCGGGCGGCCCAGCATGCGGCGCAGCTCGCGCTTGTCGGGCAGCCGACCGCGGCCGGCGCTGGGCAGGAAGGGGTCGCGGCGGTCGAGGCCGAGCCCCTCGAGGCCGTTCTCCAGGCCGCGCAGCGCCTTCTGCAGCGCCTCCTTGAAGTTGCGCCCGATGGCCATCGTCTCGCCGACCGACTTCATCTGCGTGCCCAGCGTCGGGTCGGCCTCGGGGAACTTCTCGAAGGCGAAGCGCGGCACCTTGACCACGATGTAGTCGATGGTCGGCTCGAAGCAGGCCGGCGTCTCCTGCGTGATGTCGTTCGTGATCTCGTCCAGGCTGAAGCCCACGGCGAGCTTTGCCGCCATCTTGGCGATGGGGAAGCCCGTGGCCTTGGACGCCAGCGCCGAGCTGCGCGAGACGCGCGGATTGACCTCGATGACGATGCGCTGTCCGTTCTGGGGGTTCACCGCGAACTGGATGTTGCTGCCGCCCGTCTCGACGCCGATCTCGCGGATGATCGCGATGGCCTCGTCGCGCATCTCCTGGTACTCGCGGTCCGTGAGCGTCTGCTGCGGCGCGACGGTGATCGAGTCGCCGGTGTGCACGCCCATCGGGTCGAGGTTCTCGATCGAGCACACGATGACCACGTTGTCCTTGCGGTCCCGCATGACCTCGAGCTCGTACTCCTTCCAGCCCGCGATCGACTCCTCGATGAGCACCTCCGAGTTGAGCGAGAGCGCCAGGCCGCGCTTGCAGATGCTCTCGAATTCCTCGTGGTTGTAGGCGATGCCGCCGCCCGAGCCGCCGAGCGTGAAGGCCGGCCGGATGACGCACGGCAGGCCGATGCGCGCCAACACCTCCTTGGCCTCGTCGAGCGTGTAGGCGATGCCCGAAGGCGGCACGGCCGCGCCCACCGCGTCCATGGCCTTCTTGAACAGGTCGCGGTCCTCGGCCTTGCGGATCACCTCGTAGGTGGCGCCGATCATCTCCACGCCGAAGCGCTGCAGCACGCCGGCCTCGTAGAGCTGCACCGTCACGTTGAGCGCCGTCTGCCCGCCCAGGGTCGGCAGGATGGCGTCGGGCCGCTCGCGCTCGATGATCTTGGTGAGCGTCTTCAGGTTCACCGGCTCGATGTACGTGCGGTCGGCGAACTCCGGGTCGGTCATGATCGTGGCCGGGTTGCTGTTGGCCAGGATGACCTCGTAGCCCTCCTCGCGCAGCGCCTTGCAGGCCTGGGTGCCGGAGTAGTCGAACTCGCACGCCTGCCCGATGACGATCGGGCCGGCGCCGACGATGAGGATGCGATGGAGGTCGTCGCGACGCGGCACAGGTGGGGCTCCCGCAGAGGGCCGCCGGCAGGCACCGGCAAATTGCGGCCAGGATAGCGGATCAGCCCGGCGCGCGCGCCCCGGGCGAACCCACCGCCCGCCAGGCGTCGAGCGCGCGGCCGAAATGCTCGGCCACGTCGGTCGGCAGGACGGAGGCCTGGCCGAGCGCCGCGGCGGCGAGGTCGCCCGCGGCGGCGTGCAGATGGACGGCCAGGGCGGCCGCCTCGGCCGGGTCGGGCAGCACGGCCAGCAGGGCGCCGAGCATGCCCGAGAGCACGTCGCCCATGCCGCCCTTGGCCATGCCCGGGTTGCCGGCGGGCTCGACCCGGGTGCGCCGGCCGTCGGTCACCACGCTGGCATGACCCTTGAGCACGAGCACGACACCGTGGCGCGCCGCAAAGGCCTCGGCCCGCGCGCTGCGCTGCTCCTGGGTGGGGACTCCGCCTTCGGGATCGAGGCGTGCGAATTCGCCCGGGTGGGGCGTGAGCACGGTCGGGCCGGGCCGGCGCCGCAGGGCGTCGAGCCCCGAACGGGCCAGGTGGTTCAGGCCGTCGGCGTCCAGCACGAGCGGAGCGCGAACGCCTTCGAGCAGGCTCGTGACGAGAGCTGCGCAACCCGGCGCCTCGCCCAGTCCGGGGCCGAGCACGACGGCCTGCATGCCGCCGGCGAGTCCGAGCAGGGGCGCCGCGGCCGTCGCATCGAAGCCGCCCTCGGCGCCCGCCGGCAGCGCGTGCAGGATGGCGAAGGGCACGGCCGGAAGCACGAGCGGCTCGATGCCCCGCGGGAGTGCCAGGTGCACGAGACCGGCCCCCGCGCGACCCGCTCCCAGCGCCGCCAGGACCGCCGCTCCGGGGTAGGCGCGACAACCCGCCACGATGAGCACGCGACCGTGATCACCCTTGTGCGAACGCACGTCGCGAGGCGGCAGAGGCGGCAGGGGGAGCGGCTGCATGGCGGGTCTCCTGCAAGGCTATACTCGCCCCGCCATGGGCATGAAACGGGTCGAACTCTGCCGGATCATCCGCTCGGACCAGTCGCCCGAGTGCCAGATGTACCTGCGCGAGCTCGAAGGTGGGCGGGTCTTCCCGATCATCATCCACCAGAACGAGATGGCCGAGATCTACCGCAAGGTGCACGGCGTGGCCATGCGCCGGCCCATGACGCACGACCTGTTCGCCGCGCTGGTCGAGGCCGCCGGCCTGCAGCTCGAGAGCGTCGAGGTGACCGAGCTCAAGAACGAGGTCTTCTACGCACGCATGAACTTCGAGCGCCCCGACGGCAACTCGTTCTCCATCGACGCACGCCCGTCGGATGCGGTGGCCATCGCCACGGGCAACCGCACGCCGCTCTTCGCCGCCGAGAAGATCCTCGACGAGATCGGAGTGGTCGAACGCGAAGACGGCCCGAGCGGCGAGATGGAGAGCTGAGCGCCGTTCCCAGGGAGGGGTGGCAGAGTGGTCGATTGCGACGGTCTTGAAAACCGTAGGCCCGTCAGGGCTCGTGGGTTCGAATCCCACCCCCTCCGCCACGCTGCCCGTCGCGTCCTGGGCCGGGCGTCGTTGACATTCGCGACGCACGAGGTGAAGAATCCCTCGCCTCGAGCGGACAGGTGGCAGAGTGGTCGATTGCGGCAGATTGCTAATCTGTTGACGGGGGATTTTCCCCGTCCGAGGGTTCGAATCCCTCCCTGTCCGCCAGTCGATGAGCTCCGCGGAGCCTGTTTCCCGCAGCCCCGACGGCCTTCGCGGCCAGCGCTGTGGCTGCTCGTCGCGCTCTGCGCGCTGACCCCGGCATGCGTCCTGCGCAAGCTGTACGTGCGCAGCGATCCGCCGGGGGCCGAGGTCGTCCTCGACGGGCGATCGGTGGGCACGACGCCCTATGAAGAGGAATTCCAGTGGTACGGCACGCACCGGCTCGAGCTGCGCCTGCCGGGCTACCGGCGGCAGGTGCAACTGCTCCTGGTGGAGCGGCCCTGGTGGCAGGTCTTCCCGTTCTCGTTCTTCACCGAGGTGCTCTGGCCGTACGAGATCCTGGACGAGCACGGCGTGGAGTTCAGCCTCCAGACCCTGCCGGAGCTCAGCTCGGCCGAGGTGGATGCCGCCTGCCGCGCCGCCTATGAGCGGCTCGTGGCCGTGCGGGCCCTGGCGCCCGGCGGCTCGCAGGATGCCCTGGACGACGACGTCGAAGGCGGCGGCCAGCCGTGAACCGGCCCTCCCTGCGCGACGCGCGCATCCTCGTCCTGGGGCTCGGCCGCTTCGGCGGTGGGCTCGGGGTGGCGCGCTGGCTGCTGTCCCAGGGCGCCGAGGTCACGGTGACCGACCGGGCCCCGCGCGAGGCGCTGGCCGAGTCCGCCGCCCTGCTCGAGGCCGAGGGTGCCCGGCTGGTGCTCGGCGGCCACGAGGGCGTGGACCTGGGCACCGCCGACCTGCTGGTCGTCAACCCGGCGGTGCCCATGGAGGCGCCGCTCGTGCGCCAGGCCGCGGCGCGCGGCGTGGCCATCACGAGCGAGATCGCGCTGCTGATGGAGCGCTGGCCCGGCCCGCTCGTGGGCGTGACAGGCAGCAACGGCAAGTCCACCACGGTGGGCCTGGTGCGCGTGCTGCTCGAGGCGGCAGGCAGGCCGGCCGTCGCGGGCGGCAACCTGGGCGGCTCGCTGCTGGACCGTCTCGACCAGGCGGCGAGCGGCACGGTGGCGGTGCTCGAGCTCTCCTCGTACATGCTCGAGCTGCTGCCGCGCCTGGGCCTCGGACCCGAGGTGGCGCTCATCCTCAATCTCACGCCGAACCACCTCGATCGTCACCGCACCATGGAGGCCTACCGCGACGCCAAGGCCGGCATCTTCGCCCGCGCGCGGTCGGTGGTGCTGCCGGCCGGGGACGCTTGGCTGGCGCCGCTGGCGCAGCGCCTCGACCCGCAGGTCGCCGTGCGCTGGTTCGGGGACCGGAGCACGCTCGGCCCCGAGGTCGGCTTCGACCTGGGGCTCGACCTGGCCGCCAACGTGTGCGACGGCCAGGGTCGGGTGCGCCTGGCGAGCGCCGGCGTGCCCCTGCCCGGGCGCATGAACCGCCTCGACGTGGCGGCGGCCGCCCTCACGGCGGGGGCCCTGCTGGGCGACCTCGAGCGCGTCCTGGCGGTCGCGCCTACCGGCCTGGCAGCCTACCGCGCCCCGCCGCACCGCCTGCAGCACGTCGGGCGCCGCGCCGGAGTGGCCTGGATCGACGACTCCGTCTCGACCACCCCCGAATCGACGGCCGCCTCCCTGGAGGCCATCGGGGGCGGCTGCATCCTCATCGCCGGCGGGCGCGACAAGGGCCTGGACGCCACGGCCCTCGTGGCGGCGGCCCGGGTCTGGGCGCGGCACGTGCTCACCGTGGGCGAGCTCGGACCGGTGCTCGCAGCCGCCCTCAACCGAGCGGGAGTGGCTGCCGAAGAGGTGGGAACCGTGCCATCCGCCGTGCGTCGGGCTGCCCAGCTGGCCAGGGCGGGAGACACGGTGCTGCTCTCGCCGGGGTACTCGTCCCATGACCAGTTCGTGCACTTCGAGGAGCGCGGCCGGGTGTTCGCGGCCGAGGTCGCGGGCTTGCCCGCACTTCGTCCCCTGTCGCAGCCCTCGGCCGAGTGCTAGAAAGGGTGGTCCGCCCCCGGCGCCTGCTCATGGGAGAGCAATGATCCACCGCTGTGCACGCTGCGACAGTCCCGCCACGTTCCACCTGACGGACATCAAGAACGGGACCAAGACCGAGCGCCACCTCTGCGAGGAGTGCGCCAAGGCGTTGCAGGTGCCCCAGGCCAAGAAAGAGCTGCAGAACCTGCTCAAGTCCTTCGACCCGGCCCACGCCATGACGCGCAGCCGGCCGTCCAGCAAGGGCTCGCGCGTCTGCCCCGACTGCGGCATCTCCTACGTGGAGTTCCGCCAGAACGGCCGCTTCGGCTGCGCCCGCGACTACGACATCTTCGCCAAGGAGGTCACGGCCCTCCTGGAGCGCATCCACGGCTCGGCGGTGTACTCCGGCAAGACCCCCGACGGCGGCCAGATCATCGACGGTGTGCTGGTCGACGAGGTGACCGAGGTGCGCGCCCGGCTCGCCGCGGCGATCGAGAAGGAGGACTACGAGCAGGCGGCCCGGCTGCGCGACGAGATCCGGCGCATGAGCACGAGCCCCAGCCCCGGTCCGAGCCCCGGGACCGGTCCAAGTCCCGGTCCCGGTCCCGGCGCCAGCGCGAGCACCCCGGGGTCGGGCGGACGGGCCGGCGGCCCGGGTCGCCCCGACGCTGGGGGGGCCTCGTCCGGAGCTGCGGAGACGCACTGAGCGATGCCCGGCGCCGACGATCAACCGAGCTTGTTCCCGGAGGGCCCGGGGTCCGGGGGCGCGATCGAGCTGCCAGACCTGTGGCTCCAGCAGTCGGGGCCGGAGTCCGACGTCGTCGTCTCCTCGCGCATGCGCCTGGCGCGCAACCTCGACGGGTTCCACTTCAAGCCGCGCTTCGCCGAGGGCGAGTGCGACCGGCTCGAGGTGCACCTGAAGCAGGTGCTGCGCGACGTCGACCCCGCGCTGCACTACCACACGCTCACCCAGCTCTCGGCCACCGCGCGCAAAGTGATGTTCGAGCGCCACCTCATCAGCCGCGAGCACGCGGCGGACGAGCATGCGCGCGGAGTCGGCTACACGGGTGACGGCCGCACGAGCATCATGGTCAACGAAGAGGACCACCTGCGCATCCAGGTCTTCGCGCCCGGCCTCGACCTCTCCAGCCTCGACCACCGCGTGAACGACCTGGACGACCGCATCGCGCGGCGCGTCACCTACAGCTTCGACCCGCGTTTCGGCTACCGCACCTCGTGCCCGACGAACACCGGCACGGGCCTGCGCGTGTCGGTCATGCTGCACCTGCCGGCGCTCTCGTTCCGGGCCGAGGTGCGCCCGGGCCGCGGCAGCGAGCAGGACATCGTGCGCATGCAGAACGCCGCCCAGCAGCTCGGGCTCACCGTGCGCGGGCTGTTCGGCGAGAGCAGCCGTGCGGAGGGCGAGTTCTACCAGATCAGCAACCAGGTCACGCTCGGACGCGCGCCGGAGAAGACCATCCGCGACGTGCAGGAGCTGGTCGACCTGGTGGTCGGCTGGGAGCGCCGCAACCGCGAGTCGCACCTGAACGAGAACAAGAGCCGTCTCGAGGACCACGTCTGGCGCGCCTGGGCGGTGCTCACGCACGCGCGGCGCATGACGTCCAGCGAGGCCCTCGGGCACCTGTCCGCCCTGCGTCTCGGCGTGTCGCTCAAGCTCATCGACACCGTGGACGTGGCGTCCATCCAGGGCCTCATGGTGGCCATGCGCCCCGGCCACCTCCAATTCGAGGCCGAGACCGAGCTCTCGGCCGACCAACGCGACGAGAGGCGCGCGCGGCTCATCCGCGAGCGGCTCGCGCACACCTGACGGCTGCGGAGCCGCTGCGGCTCCCCCACGACCTCCTCCCCGAACCCCGCGAGCCCACCATGTTCGACCGCTTCACGGACCGCGCACGCAAGGTGATGAACCTCGCCAAGAGCGAGGCGCAGCGACTCAACCACGAGTACATCGGCACCGAGCACATCCTGCTCGGTCTCGTGCAGGAGGGCAGCGGCGTGGCCGCCAACGTCCTGCGCGGCATGGGCATCGACCTGAAGCGCATCCGCTCCGAGGTCGAGAAGCTGGTCAAGGGCAGCGCGACGATGGTGCCGATGGGCAACCTGCCGTTCACGCCGCGCGCCAAGAAGGTGCTCGAGCTGTCGCTCGAGGAGGCCAGCCAGCTCGGTCACAACTACATCGGCACCGAGCACCTGCTGCTCGGCCTCATCAAGGAGAGCGAGGGCATCGCCGCGCGCGTGCTCACGAACCTCTCGGTGAAGCTCGAGGACGTGCGCGAGGAGGTGCTCGAGTTCCTCGGCGCCCCGCAAGAGGGCGGCGAGGAGGCCGAGGAGGAGCGCGGCGGCGGCGGCGCGGGCGGCGGCGGCGAGGAGGGCGCGGAGGCCGAGCCCGGCACCGCGGCGCGCGGCAAGGGCAAGACGCCGGCGCTCAACGCCTTCGGCCGCGACCTGACCAAGCTGGCGCGCGAGGGCCAGCTCGACCCGGTCATCGGGCGCAAGGAGGAGATCGAGCGCGTCATCCAGATCCTCTCGCGCCGCACCAAGAACAACCCCGTCCTGCTGGGCGAGGCCGGCGTCGGCAAGACCGCCATCGTCGAGGGCCTGGCGCAGGACATCATCGCGGGCGAGGTGCCCGAGATCCTCAAGGGCAAGCGGCTCGTCGTGCTCGACCTGGCCATGATGGTCGCGGGCACCAAGTACCGCGGCCAGTTCGAGGAGCGCATCAAGTCGGTGATGAACGAGGTGCGCCGCGCCAAGAACATCATGCTGTTCATCGACGAGCTGCACACGCTCGTCGGCGCGGGCGGCGCCGAGGGCGCCATCGATGCGAGCAACGTGCTGAAGCCCGCGCTCTCGCGCGGCGAGATCCAGTGCATCGGCGCCACGACGCTCACCGAGTACCGCAAGTACATCGAGAAGGACCCGGCGCTCGAGCGCCGCTTCCAGTCGGTCATGGTCGAGCCGCCGACGCCCGAGCAGACGATCGAGATCCTCAAGGGTCTGCGCGAGCGCTACGAGAAGCACCACAACGTGCAGATCACCGACGGCGCGCTCGAGCTGGCGGTCGAGCTGTCCACCCGCTACATCACGAACCGCTTCCATCCCGACAAGGCCATCGACGTGATGGACGAGGCCGGCGCGCGCGTGCGCCTCAAGGCCATGACCGCCCCGCCGGACCTGAAGGAACTCGAGATCGAGATCCTCAAGCTCGACAAGGAGAAGGAGGAGTGCGTCGCCGACCAGGACTTCGAGCGCGCCGCCTACCTGCGTGACTACGCCGACAAGCTGCGCAAGAAGCGCGACCAGATCGAGCAGGACTGGAAGACCAAGTCGGTCGAGATCGACGGCACCGTGGACGAGGACGTCATCTCGGAGACGGTGAGCAAGATGACGTCCATCCCGCTGACGCGCCTCGACAAGGGCGAGGCGCAGCGGCTGCTCAAGATGGAGCAGGAGCTGCACCGCAGCGTGGTGAGCCAGAACGACGCCATCCAGGCCATCAGCAAGGCCGTGCGCCGCTCGCGCTCGGGCCTGAAGGACCCGCGCCGCCCGATGGGCTGCTTCCTGTTCCTGGGCCCGACCGGCGTGGGCAAGACGCACCTCGCCAAGCAGCTGGCGGCCTTCCTCTTCGGCAGCGAGGAGGCGCTCATCCAGATCGACATGTCGGAGTACATGGAGAAGCACAACGCGAGCCGCCTCGTCGGCGCGCCGCCCGGCTACGTCGGCTACGAGGAGGGCGGCCAGCTCACCGAGAAGATCCGCCGGCGCCCGTACGCCGTCGTGCTGCTGGACGAGATCGAGAAGGCGCACTCCGACATCTACAACATGCTGCTGCAGATCATGGAGGAGGGCCGCCTGACCGACTCGTTCGGCCGGCAGGTCGACTTCCGCAACGTGCTGCTCATCATGACCAGCAACATCGGCGCCGAGATCATCAAGAACCAGACCGGCCTCGGCTTCGCGTCGCGCGACACGGGCAAGAAGTTCGAGCGCATGAAGGACAACCTCATGCACGAGGTCGGGCGCTTCTTCCGGCCCGAGTTCCTGAACCGTCTCGACGACACCATCGTCTTCCAGCCGCTGGTCAAGGATGACCTGGTGAACATCCTCGAGATCGAGATGCGCGGCATCCGCCGCCGGCTCGAGGACCGCGGCCTCAACCTGCGGCTCTCGGACGCGGCCAAGGACTTCCTCATCCAGAACGGCAGCAACCTCGAGATGGGCGCGCGGCCCCTGCGTCGCGCGGTCGAGCGCTTCGTCGAGGACGCGCTCTCGGAGGTGCTGCTCAGGGGCGACCTGGACGACGCCGTGCGCGTCGTGGCTGACGTGAGCACCGACCTGGACGAGGACGGCAAGCCGAAGGGCCTGGTGTTCAAGCCCGAGGCCGCCCCGGCGGAGGCTCCGGCCGCGAGCGGCTCATGAGCCGGCGCCTCCGGGGCGTGTGCGAGCGCGGCGTGCTGCCCCTGGCGGCCGCCGCGCTCGTGCTCCCTCTGGCGGCCGCACCCGCGGCCGCCGCCCGGCAGGACACCCCGCAGGCGGAGGCCCCGCAAGCCGAGGCCCCGCCCCAGCCGCCGCTGGACGCCGACGGCCTGCCCGACCCGGCCTTCTGGGCCTACTCCGAGGGCGACCACGCCGCCGACTGGCTCGACAAGCCGCTGCCCGATGCGGCCGACATCCGCGCCCGGCCTGCCGCCTGGGCGCCGGTGCTCGAAGGGCACGGCCTGCACCTCGACCTCGAGCACCAGGTGGTGGCCCTCAAGGGCGCCACCATCCACGATGCGCGCACGCTCGGCTACCCGATCGAGTACCTCGTCGTGACCGAGATGGGCAGCACGCACGAGGCGCTCGTGCTCGTGCGCGCCCAGCCCTCGCTGCTCGACGCCTGCCTCAAGGCGGCCGGCCTGCGGCCGGGGCAGCCGACGCGCTTCCGGTTGAAGGAGCCGCCGCCCAGCGAGGAGGAACTGGCCTCGGGCCGCGTCTCGCCCTGGCTCATCACGCCCGCCTCCGGGCCGCTCCTGTCGATCGCCATGACCTGGACCGACGACGGCGGCCTGCGGCACGAGCAGAGCCTGGAGTCGTTGCTCGTGGACGCGCGCACCGGCGAGGTGCTGGCCGACCTGGGTTGGATCTACACCGGCAGCGACTTCGCCGAGTACCGGCGCGGCCTCGGGCATCGCCGCTGGTTCAAGGCCGACGTCGAGGGCGACGTGGTCGCCATCTACCTCGCCGGCCTCGAGGTCTGCCTCTTCGAGCGCAACTCGCTCGAAGGCCTGGTGGACGGCTTCTACTTCCCGCACCCCGAGCGCCTGCCGGCGCCCGGCACGCCCGTGACGCTCGTCTTCAGCCCCACGGGGGGCGTGGTGGAGCCGTCCGAGGCCGTGGAGCTGCCGCCCTGGGCGCTGGAGGAGGACGAGGCGGGCGCCGACGCCGCGGAGCCCGACGCCGCGGAGCCCGACGCCGACGCAGCGTCCGCGGAGGGCGGCGACCCCGCGGCTCCGGGAGCACCGTCGGACGACGACGACTCTGCCGCAGGGGACGGCGCGCGCGACGGGTAGGATCGGCGGCACCACGTCCGCCCCCCGCCGGAGCACGCCATGCGCGCGTTTCCCCTGTCCGTCGCCCTCGCTTCCCTCCTCGGACTGCTCTGCGTGGGGCTGCTCGCCGCCGGCCCCGCTCCCGGCGCCGGCGGGGAGGGCCCCGTCGTGCCGCTCGCCCTCTTCGAGATCCAGGGCGGGGGCGCCTTGTTCCACCTGGAGGGCGGCGCGAGCGCCGGGCAGAAGGCCTTCAAGACCAAGATGAACACGGCCTCGATCGGCAGCTGCATCCAGGGCGACTTCGGCTGCAGCAGCCACCTCGATCCCGAGGAGGTGAGCGCCGAGGGCAAGGCCTACCTGTTCGTGCTCGACGAGACGACCTGGGCCATCGCCACCGGCAGCGACCTGGCCACGGCCGCGGCGACGCAGCTCACCGGTCTCATGGACGGCAAGGGCCGCTTCATGTTCGCGGGCCGCCACCTCGCCTCGGGCACCGACCTGCTGGTCGAGGGCAAGGCCGCGCTCGCCAAGGGCACGCTGCTGCCCGTCAAGCTGAGCGGCCAGCTGCGCGCGGTGAGCACGCTGGCGGAGCACTGGTCCGTCGGCAGCTTCAAGACGGTGGCCTCGCTGCCCGTCGTCAACTGAGCGGCCCCCGCGCCCGGGCGACCGCGCCCGGCTGAGGGCCTGCCTGTCCGGCTCCGTGCCCGGCGCTGCGCGCCGGACGGGCTGCGCTCAGCCGCGGTCGCGCAGCACGGCGGCGGGGTCGAGACGCAGCAGGCTGCGCGCGGGCCAGGCGAGCACGAGCAGCGCGAGCGCCGCCACCCAGGCGCTGGCGGCCAACAGGTTCGACGCGCTCACCAGCGGATGGATCACCGAGCTGCCCTCCAGCGCGCCGGGCAGGCGCGCGCCGAGCGCGAAGACGTCGAGGCCGGTGCGTCCGAGCCAGACGTCCGTCACCAGCCAGGCGCTGCCGGCGCCGAGCAGCACGCCGCCGCACGCCAGCAGCGCGACCTCCCAGAGCAGCAACCTCAGCACGGCGCCCGGGCGCAGTCCGATCGCCAGCAGCACGCCGAACTCGCGCCGGCGCTCGAACACCGACATGACGACGGCGTTGAGGATGCCGAGCCCGACCAGCACGAAGAGCACCAGCGTGCGCAGGCGCTCCATGACTCCGAGCATCTCCATGGCGGCCAGCAGCTCCGGCGCGCTCTCGTGCCAGCTCAGCACGACCGGTGCCGGGGCGCCGGGGCCGGCCGCCGCCGACAACGACGACCCGAGGCGCACGGCGACTTCCGGCGCCACGAGCGCGTCGGCCAGGTGCAGCACGATCTCGGTCGCCTCGCCCTCCACCGCGAAGAGCCGGCGCGCATCGGCGCGGCGCAGGTAGACGATGCCGCCGTCGAGCAGCTGCCCGCCGCTCTCGAACAGGCCGGCGACGACGCAGGCCTCGGCGAAGAGCGAGCCGTCGTGGCCCTCGGCCAGCAGCGCGAGGCGGTCGCCGAGCCGCAGGCCGAGGCTCGCCGCGAGGCCGACGCCCACGGCCGCGGGCGGCAGCGGACCGGGCTGCTCGGCCGGCAGGAAGTTGCCTTGCACCACCAGCCCGGGGAGGCGCGTCGCCGCACGCTCGTCCTCGGCCTCGACGCCCAGCACGACGACGCCGGTGCTGCCGTGGTCGCTGCGCGCCAGCGCCTGCCCGCGGATGCGCGCCGAGGCGGCGAGCACCTGCGGGTCGGCCTGCAGCACCTCGAGCCAGCGCCCGACCTGGCCGAGGTCGCGCGCTGCGGGGAGAGCGCCGGGCGTCGCGGACGGCGTGAGGCCACCCGGCGCCGCGGACGGCGTGGGGCCAGCGGTCATCGCCGACGCTCCGGCCGGGAGCACCTGGGCCTGGCCGAGCATGGTGTCGAGGCCCTGCGCCAGGCGTTGGGCGACGAAGCCATCCTGCAGACCCTTGAGGAACACGAGCACGAACAGCCCGGCCGCGATGGCCAGCACCACGAGCAGCGAGCGTCGAGGATGGCGGCGGATGCCGCGCCAGGCGAAGCGCGCCCAGGGCGAGTTCATCGCCGCAGCCCCTGGGGCGTGAACAGGGTGGCGTCGAAGTGCGGGGCCGGGTCGAAGTGCACCAGCTGCAGGGTGGAGCGCGCGCCGGGCGTGTCGGGGCGGCTGGCGAGCCAGTGCTCCGGCAGGGCGCCGCGGCCGCTCATCTCGACCCGCCGCAGCACGCGGCCCTGGGCGTCGAGCTGTTCGAGCACGCGCGGCGCCGCGTCCTGCTCGTCGAGCTGCAGGCGCACGGACGGCGCGGCGGTCGTCGCCTCGCGCTCGCGCAGCTCGAGCGTCACGCGCCGCACGCCGCCCTCGGCCTGGCGGCCGCGCACCGCGCCTTGCCAGTGCTCGGGCCCGGCGGACAGCACCAGCAGTTCGTCGAGCGCGAAGTCGCTGCCGAACAGCCTCCCGCCGCCCAGCGCCGGCGGCAGCGCGAGCAGCAGCTCGGCGCGCGGGAACCAGAGGTGCAGGGCGCCGTCGGCCAGGAGCACGCGCAGGCCCTTCTCGCGCACCGGGCCGTCGGCCACGAGCAGCCAGTCGTCGGGCGCCGCGTGGTAGATGCGCAGCAGCAGCTCGCGGGGAGCCCGGCCCGGCCGTTCGACGCGCAGGGTCGCGGCGGCCGCGAAGGAGCGCGCCGCGAGGCGTTCGCGCAGCCGCGTGAGGAGCGTCGCGGCTTCCGCCTCCGCGCTGTCTCCGGCTGGCGCGGCGCCCTCGCTGGCGTCGACGAGGCTCTCGGCCGCTGGGACGGCGTGGGTGTCGTGCCCGCCGGCCGTCTGGGCGCCGGCAGTCGGCGACGTCGCGAGCACGCCGAGCACCAGCAGCAGGGCCGCCGGCAGCCCGCCGGACAGCGCGCCGGACAGGGCCCCGGCCCACGCGCTTCCACCCCCGACCCTTGCACGCGGCAGGCTCATGGCAGCGCGCGCCCGTCGTCGAGGCGCAGCACGCGACTGGCCCGATCGAGCAGACGCGGGTCGTGCGTGGCCACGACCGCGGCCAGCTGGCGCTCGCTGACGAGCGCCGCGAAGAGTTCCACCAGCGCACGCGCCGAATCGCCGTCGAGGTGCGCCGTGGGCTCGTCGGCCACGAGCAGCGCCGGCTCGCCCGCCAGCGCCCGGGCGACGGCCACGCGCTGCTGCTGCCCGCTCGAGAGCGCATCGGGGAAGCGCTCGGCCAGCTCGTCCACACCCAGGCGCTGCAAGGCGTCCGTCACGCGGCGGCGGCGCTCGTCACGCGGCAGGCCGCGCACCTGCAGGGGCAGCTCGACGTTCTCGGCTGCGCGCAGCGAGGCACACAGGTTGTGCTCGGCGAACACCAGGCCGACGCGGCGCAGGCGCAGGTCGGCGCGCTGGCCGCGGTCGAGCCCGTCCCAGCGCTGGCCCAGCAGGGCCACGTGCCCGCTGTCCGGCAGCTCGAGGCCGGCGAGCAGGTGCAGCAGCGTGGTCTTGCCGGAACCCGACGGCCCGGAGAGCACGAGCAGCTCTCCCGCCTGCAGCTCGAGGTCGATGCCGTCCACGGCCTGCACGCGCTGTCCGGAGCGCCCCAGGCGGTAGGCGCGCACGAGGCCGCGTGCCTGCAGCACGGCCGTCAGGTGGCCGCCTCCAGGCGCGCGCGCTCGGCCTCGACCACGGCCGGGTCGATCTTGGCGAACAGGATGCCGGGCTCGCCGAGCACGTGGCCGGCGGGCAGCTCCTCGAAGCGCCAGAGGTCGGGCTGCCCGGCCGGCAGCACCGCGGCGGTGCGCGGCACCTGCACCTGCGCGCTCAGCGGTGGCAGGGCGAGCATGCGGCGCAGGCGGTCGGAGGCGCCGGGCATGAACGGCCACATGCCCACCGACAGCGCCGACAGGATCTGCAGGTGCGCCCAGAGCGCGGTGCGGCAGTCGCGCAGGTCGTCGAGCTTGCGCGACTTCCAGGGCGCGTGGGCGTCGAACCACAGGTTGCCCAGGCGTGCCGGGGCCAGGAAGCGCTCGGCGGCGCGCCGGAACTCGTAGCGGGCGAGGTGCCAGGCCAGCGTGGGTTCAGCGCTGCTGCCGGGCCCGAAGAAGGCCGTGCAGCGGCGGCGCGCCTCGGGCACCGTGACCACCGCGCGGCTCGTCACGCTGCCGTCCGCGCCGAGCACCGGGATGACGTGCTCGAAGGCCTCGTCCGGCTCGGGCACCCGTCCGTCGAGCTTGCTCGCCACGAACTTGAGCACGCGGCTGGCGTAGTTGCCGACCGTGTCGGCCAGCTCGGCGTTCACCACGCGGGCCAGCTCGGCGAAGCGGAACTGCGTGTCGGCCGTCTCGGGCATCGAGACCGTGAGGTACCAGCGCAGCGCATCGACGCCGAAGCGCTCGAGCAGGCGCTCGTTGTCCACGGTGCGCTTGTCGCTGGTCGAGAACTTGCCGCCCTCGAGGTTGTAGAACTCGTTGGCCGGCACGTTCTCGGGCAGCACCCAGCGCTCGCCCTTGCCGGGCCCGAGGAAGTCGTCACCAGGCCGCGCCTCGCCCTGCCAGCCGAGCATCGCGGGGAAGACCACGCAGTGGAACGGGATGTTGTCCTTGCCGATGAAGTGCACGAGGCGCGGGCCGGGCCAGGTGATCTCGCCGGCCGACTCCATCGGCGCGCTGTAGTCGTTCGAGGTGGGCGAGATCCAGAAGCGGCGCCAGGCGTCGTCCACACCGGCGATCTGGCGCGCCCACTCGACGGTGGCCGAGACGTAGCCGATGGGCGCGTCGAACCACACGTACAGCACCTTGTCCTCGTGACCGGCGATGGGCTTGCCGTCCAGGTCGCGCGCCGGCAGGGGCACCCCCCAGCGCAGATCACGCGTGATCGGTCGCGCGCGCAACCCGTCGCCTTCGACGAGCAGTTTGTCGAACACCATGGTCTCGACGTTGGGCTTGATGCGCCCGCCGCGGAAGGCATTCACGAGCCAGCGCGCGAAGAGCGGCTGCTCGCGTTCCAGGCGCTCCCTGTCCGAGAAGGGCGAGAGGTCCAGCTCGTACTGCATGGTGTCGCGCACCTGCGGCGTGCTGCGGCAGGTGACGCAACGCGGTTCGAGCAGCTTCACGGCGTCCAGCCACGAGCCGCACTGCTTGCACTCGTCGCCGCGCGCCTGGCCGCCGCACAGGTAGCAGATGCCCTCGACGTAGCGGTCGGGCAGGAAGCGGACGCAGGTGGTGCAGTAGTGCTGCTGCGTGCCGTGCGGCGCGATGGCCCCGGCGCGCAGCAGCCGCAGGAAGAACTCCTGGCTCAGCGCGTAGTGCGGGTCGGTGTTGCTGGTGCGGCTGAAGTGGTCGAACGAGATGCCGAAGCGCTCGAAGGTCGCGCGGATGTCCTCGTGCCAGCGCGTCACGTAGTCGCGGTAGGGCAGGCCCTCCTGCTCGGCCTTGACGGTGATGGCGACGCCGTGCTCGTCGGTGCCGCAGATGAAGAGCACGTCGGCGCCGCGCAGGCGCTGGAAGCGCACGAACAGGTCGGCCGGCAGGTAGGCGCCGACGAGGTGCCCGAGGTGGATCGGGCCGTTGGCATAAGGCAGCGCCGAGGTGACGAGCAGCGGCCGGCCGTCGCGCGCGGCGCCGGGCGGGTGCGGCGCGGGGCCGGCGGGGGCGTGCGGGTCGCGGGCGGGCATCGGGCCCAGGTTACGCATTGCCGTCGCGCCTGAGAATGCCGCGCGGGGCCGCGCTCCCACGCCCTGCCGCGGAACAGGTCGCGCAGGTTAGCCTCGCGGGCATGCTCTGGTTCTGGGTCGGCTTCCTGCTGTTCGTCTTCGCGCTCCTGGCGTTCGACCTCGGGGTGGCCAGCCGCAGGAGCACGGTGCCCACGATCGGCAAGGCGCTGGCCTGGACCGGCTTCTACGTGGCGCTCGCGCTGCTCTTCAACCTGCTGGTGTACGCCATGTACGAACACCACTGGCTCGGAGCGGGTGGCGGTCCCGGCCCGGCGCTGGCGGGCGGAGCGGGCGCCGGCAGCGCGGGCCTGCCCGGCGGGGAGGCGGCCGGCCCGGGCGGCACGCCGCGCATCGACGGCAAGCAGGCCGCGCTCGAGTTCTTCATGGCCTGGCTGCTCGAGAAGTCGCTCAGCCTCGACAACATCTTCGTCATCGCGCTCATCTTCTCGTACTTCCGCATCCCCACCGAGCACCAGCACCGCGTGCTGTTCTGGGGCATCCTGGGCGCCCTGCTGCTGCGCGGGCTGCTCATCGGCTTCGGCGCCGCGCTCATGGCGCGCTTCAGCTGGATGATCTACGTCTTCGGCGGCCTGCTGCTGCTCACGGCGGTCAAGATGCTGGTGGCGCAGAGCGACAAGCTCGAGCCCGAGAGCAACCCGCTGGTGCGCATCGCGCGGCGCATCCACCCCGTGACGACCACGCTGCACGGCTCGCACTTCTTCGTGCGCGAGGGCGGCGTGCGCGCCATGACGCCGCTCTTCCTCACGCTGCTGGTGGTCGAGAGCACCGACGTGCTGTTCGCGCTCGACTCGATCCCGGCGGTCTTCGCGGTCACGTCCGACCCCTTCCTCGTCTTCACCTCGAACATCTTCGCCATCCTCGGGCTGCGCGCGCTCTACTTCGTGCTGGCCGGCTTCCTCGAGAAGTTCCGCTACATGAAGATGAGCCTGGTCTTCGTGCTGGCCTACGTCGGCGTGAAGATGATGCTCAGCCACAGCCACCCGATCCCCAACCTGGTCTCGCTGGCGATCATCGGCGGCCTGCTGGCGGTGGGCGTCGCGGCCTCGGTCGCCGCCAGCCACCGCGAGACGGCCCGGCTCATCTCGCCCATCGCCGACGAACTGGAGGAGCTGGGCCTCGTCACGCTGCGCCAGGGACGCCGCGTGGTGATCTTCGTCATCGGCTCCACGCTGCTCGCGCTGGGCGTGCTCATGCTCGTGACGCCCGGCCCGGGCCTGCCGGCGATGCTGCTCGGCCTCGGCCTGCTGGGCCTCGAGTTCGCCTGGGCCCGGCGTTGGATGAAGACCACGCGCAGGAAGGCGCTCGAGATCGAGAACGTGGTGCGCCGCCGCACGGGCCTCAAGGAGCGCGTGCCGGGCACGGACCTCGCACCCGAGGACCCGGCAGCCGCCGCGGGTCGACCGTCCGAGCACGCGACGCACGCCGGTCATCCGGGGCCCGGGCAACGGCCGCGGGGACCCTCGGCGCACTCCGCGAGCGAGCCGGGAGAGGGGTAGGGGGGCGCCTACCCCTTGTCCGGCTCCCCCAGGAACTCCAGCGTCATCCCCACGATCCCGAACGGCGCCAGCAACGGCAGCAAACTCAGCGGCACGCCCGCACCCAGCAGCAGCCCCGCGTGCCGCCAGCCCCAGCGCGCACGGCGCATGCCGGGGTACAGCTTGCGCGCGAGCGTCACGTCCACGAGCCCCAGGCCCGCATAGTAGAAGCCCGCGAGCGCGAAGAGCGGCGCGCCGATGGCGGTGAAGCTGAGCAGGAACAGCGGCGTGAGCACGAGCGCCTGGCGGATGACGAGCGAGAGCGCGGCGCCCATCGAACGCAGGAGGTCCATCGGCAGCGCGGTCCACGGCCGGCCGGGGTCCTTGCCGCCGAAGTACAGCGACTCGACCTTCTCCGAGAGCAGGTCGTAGAAGGGTGAGTTGACGATGCCGGCCAGCAGCAGCGTGGCGATGAAGGCGGCCAGGATGCCCACGCTGTAGAGCAGCGTCTGCAGCAGCCAGTCGGCACCGATGCGCGCCCATTCGAGCCAGGCCGGCCAGGGCTGCGACAGGTCGGGCAGCCAGTCGCCGAGCGTGTTCACGCAGAAGATCACGGCGAGCACGAAGAACGCCGTGTTGATGATCAGCGGCACGATGACCCAGCCCCAGAGCCGCGGGTGCAGCGCGAGGTAGCCCATGCCGCGGAAGGGCGCGCCGAGGCCGCGCAACAGGCCCGGCAGCCTGGGGCGCGCCGGGCGCACGCCGGCCGGAGTGCCGCAGCGCACGCACACGGCCGCGCCTCCCGTGGCCGTGCCGCAGCCTTGGCAGCGCACGCCCTTCAGGTCGGGGGCGTGCGTGCGGCCGATGCGCCCAGGGCCGGCGGCCTCGACACTCATCCTGGTAGCGCTCCGTCCCGCCTCAGCCGCCCCGTCCGGTCCATGACGACTTGCTACCATACGCGGCTCGCTGGCGGGACGGAGGTCATCGTCTCGTCGGGCCCCGCGCCCGACCCGCAGCCCTGCAAGCTCCCGCCCTTCCCCGCCCGCAGTGCCCGTGGCGCCGCGCGCGGACCCTCCCACCTCCAGAGCGCGCCATGAGCGTCTTCCGCGGCCTCGACTACTACCATCTCGACGACCTGCTCACCGAAGAGGAGATCATGGCGCGCGACATGACGCGCGATTTCGTGAGCGACGCGGTCATGCCGATCATCGGCGACGCCTACGAGGCGGGCGAGTTCCCGCGGGCGCTCATCCGGCAGGTGGGCGAACTCGGCATGCTGGGCGCCAACCTGCCCACGGAGTACGGCTGCGCGGGGCTCGGGCCGGTGGCCTACGGCCTCATCTGCCAGGAGCTGGAGCGCGGTGACTCAGGGCTGCGCAGCTTCGTCTCGGTGCAGGGCAGCCTGGCGATGTGGCCCATCTTCGCCTACGGCAGCGAGGAGCAGAAGAAGCGCTGGCTGCCCAAGATGGCCAAGGGCGAGCTCATCGGCTGCTTCGGCCTGACCGAGCCCGACCACGGCAGCGACCCGGGCGGCATGATCACGCGCGCCAAGAAGGACGGCAGCCATTGGGTGCTCAACGGCGCCAAGATGTGGATCACCAACGGCACCATCGCCGACGTGGCCGTGGTGTGGGCCAAGACCGACGACGACAGCATCCAGGGCTTCCTCGTCGAGAAGGGCACCCAGGGCTTCTCGGCGCCGGAGCAGAAGCGCAAGTTCTCGCTGCGCGCCTCGGTCACGAGCGAACTCGTGCTGCAGGACGTGCGCGTGCCCGACAGCAACCGCCTGCCCGGCGTGTCCGGCCTCAAGGGGCCGCTCGGCTGCCTGACGCAGGCGCGCTACGGCATCGCCTGGGGCGGCATCGGCGCGGCCATGGCCTGCTACGACGAGGTGCTTCACTACACCAAGGGGCGCGAGCAGTTCGGCAAGCCGCTCGCGAGCTTCCAGCTCATCCAGGCCAACCTGGCCGAGATGGTGACCGAGATCACCAAGGCGCAGCTCGTCGCCTGGCGCCTCGGCAAGCTGAAGGAGGCCGGCAAGGCGCGCCCGCAGCACGTGAGCCTGGCCAAGCGCAACAACATCAAGATGGCGCTCGACATCGCGCGCATGGCGCGCGACATGCTCGGCGCCAACGGCGTCACGGCCGAGTACCAGTCGATGCGCCACATGTGCAACCTCGAGTCGGTCTACACCTACGAGGGCACGCACAACATCCACACGCTCATCCTCGGGCAGGACGTGACGGGCATCTCCGCCTTCTCGTGAGCGGGGCGCGCGGCGTGACTGACACTCGCGACACGCGCGGTCCGGCCGGCGCGAGCGGTGCGACCGGCGAGGAAGGCGAGACCGGCGCGGGCGGCGCGACGGGCGAGCAGGCACCGCGGCTCGACGCGCTGCAGGGTGTGTTCATCGTCGGCGTCGCGCGGTCGGGGACCTCGCTGCTCAAGGCGCTGCTGGACGGGCACCCCGAGCTGTGGGTGCCGCCGGCCGAGTCCTTCGCCATCGACTGGTGCCGCGCGCCGGACCCCGCCGCGGCCTTCCTGGCGCTGCCGCGCTACGCGCAGATGTTCCCCGAGGACAGCAGGGAGCGCCGGCTCGTGCGCCTGGCCTTCGCTGCGCGCCAGCCGATCTCCACGCCGGCCCAGGGCGTGACGGCCTTCCTGCATGCCATGGCGGCGGTGCGGCCGCCGCAGCCCGGGGCGCGGCGCTGGGTCGAGAAGACGCCCAAGCACCTGCGCGCCGCGCCGCACTTCCTGGCCGAGTTCGGGCCCGGCACGCGCGTGCTGGCCGTGGTGCGCGACCCGCGCGCCGTGCTCGCCAGCCAGGCGCGACGCTGGGACCGCGGCCGGACGCCGGCCGGCATGCGGCACTTCGCGCGCCGCTGGGCCACCGGCGACCGCCTCGTGCGGACGGGGCTGCGCCAGTGGCCGCAGCAGTTCCTCGCGGTGCGCTACGAGGACCTGGTCGCCGCGCCCGCACCGGTCATGCAGAGCGTGGCCCGGCACCTGGGCATCGCCTGGAACGAGGTGCTCGTGCAGCCGACGCGCGAGGCCCGGCCGTGGGGGGGCAACTCGAGCTACGGCACCGACCCGCAGGGCGCTGCGCAGGTCAGCGGGAACTCGCGCGAGCGCTACCTCGACGAGCTGCCGCCCGCCCTCGTGCGCGACGTGGCCCGCCTGCTCGCGCCGCGCATGCGGCACTGGGGCTACGACCCCCAGGTGGCGGCCGCGGGGCCCCGGCGCTGGTGGCTCGAACTCTCGGCGGCGCGGGCCGCGCGGGCCGGGCTCGCGACCTCTCCGGACCGCAGCGCCGACGCTTCCGACGGCTGACGGTAGACGGCTGACGGCTGACGGCCGAGGGCTGACGGCCGACGGCCGAGGCCTGAGGCGCGGCGCCCTGCCGCACGATCGTCCCGGCGAACGCCGCTCAGGACGAGCGGTGCCTGCTCCGGGGACCCGCCACGCGGCACTCCGGAACTGTAGCCCGGCTCCATTTTTCCGAGCGGCGTGCCGAAGAAGGGTCGATGCGCTGCCTGCCGCCTCTTGCCCTGCTGCTCCTCGCGCTGTTCTCGGGCAGCCTCGGGGCGCAGGCGGCGGACGAGCCCCCGGCGGAGACGCCGGCCGCGAGCCCAGCCGCGAGTCCTGCGGCGAGTCCGCCCGCGAGCCCAGCCCCGAGTCCCGCGGCGGACGACGAGCCCTCCGCCGCGGCGGCTGCCGGAGCACGCGTGCCCCCCGCGGGGACGGCCCCGGCGTCGGCGCAGGAAGCGACACCTCCCGAAGCGCCGCCCGCAGCACCCGCCGACACCGCGCCGGCGACCCCGACCGCGGCGCCGGCGGCACGCGCCGAGACGCTCAGCGTGGCCACGGTCACGGCCGAGATCGAACGGCTGCGCGCCAACCTCACGCTGGCCGACTCCGAGCGCGACGCCCTGCTCGAGCCGTGGCAGCGCACGCTCGCCGAACTGCAGCGCGCTGCGGGCTGGGAGGCCCAGGCCGACGCCGAGCGCCGCGCCCAGGAGGATGCCCCCGCCCTGCTCGCGGCCCTGCAGGCCGAGCTGCAACTCGACCTCGGCGAGCCGGCTCCCGAGGTGCCGCCGGGCGCCACCTTCAGCCAGCTCGAACAGCTCCTGGCGCAGGCCGAGGCCGAGCTGCTCGCGGCCAGGCACCAGCTCGACGAGCTCGAGGTGAAGCAGCGCAGCCGCGTCGAGCAGCGCGCCCTGCTGCCCGACCTGCTGGCCAACGCGCGCAACCGTCGTGACGACGCCGAGACCACGCTCGGCGCACTCGGGCGCGAGGACGTCTCGGAGGCCGTGCGCGCCGAGCGCCTGCTGGCCGAGGCGCGCCTGCGGGCGACGCGCGCCGAGATCCTGGCCTACGAACAGGAGCTGGAGGACGACGCCGGCATCGCCGAGCTGTTCATCGCCCAGCGCACCAAGGCCGTGCGCCGCGTGTCGCGCGCCGAACGCCTGGTCAAGAACTGGCGCACGATCGTGAATGCCTCGCGCCGGCTGGACGCGCAGAACGACGCCAAGGCCGCGCAGGTGGCGCTGGCCGACGCGCGCCAGGGCATCGACATCCTCAAGCCCCTGGCCGACCGCAACCTCGAGCTGGCCGAGCTGCGGCAGAGCCGCCTCGGGGAGCGCATCGAGGAGATCACCACGCGCCTGGACCAGGTGCGCGCCGACCTCGCCGCGCTCGAGGAGCAGAAGCGCAGCGTCGAGGACAAGTACGACGCGGTGAAGGCCGCCGGGGCCACGCCGGCCATCGGCCTGCTGCTGAAGGAGCACCGCGACCGCCTGCTCGACGTGCGCGAGCACCGCGCGGCGCTCGCCGCCCGCGAGCTGGAGATGGGCGAGATCCAGCTGCAGCAGATCGACTTCGACCAGGAGCACCGTCGCCTGGTGGACCTCGACCGCTGCGTGGACGAGTTCATGGAGGCGCTGCCGACGCCCGTGCAGCCCGACGAGGTGCCGGGGCTGCGCGCCGCCGTGCGCGAGCAGTTCCGGCTGCGCAGCGAGATCCTGCAGCGCCTGCTCAACGACTACAGCACGTACCTCGGCCACCTGGTCGACCTCAAGCTGGCCGAGACGCGCCTCGTGGACCTGGCCGACGAGTTCAAGCGCTACATCGACGAGCGCGTGCTCTGGGTGCGCATCGCGCCGCCGCTGCACGCCGACCTGCCGGAGACCTGGACCAAGACGGCCGAGGCCCTGGCCTGGCTGCTGGCCGCCGACGACTGGGCACTGCTCGTGCGCCGCGTGCCGTCGGTGCTGGAGGCCGACCCGCTGCGCATGGCGGCGCACATCCTGCTCGTCGGCATCCTGATCTTCATCCGGCCCGCGCTGCGACGGCGCATCGCGGACGACGCCTACCTGCTCGGCCGCATCCGCACCGACCGCTTCACGCACACGGTGCGCACGACGCTGCTCACGGCCCTGCTGGCGCTCGGGCCGCCGATGCTGCTGTGGCTCGCCGCCTTCTTCGCCGAGGAGGCCGCGGCCGGCGACGTGCCGCTGGGGCGCGCCGTGGCCGCCGGCCTGCGCGCCGCCGCGCTGGGCTACCTGCCGGGCGAGTTCCTCTGGACCATGTCGCGCCGCCGCGGCCTGGCCGAGGCGCACTTCCGCTGGCCGATCGAGAGCCTCAAGCTCATGCGCCGGCACCTGCAGTGGCTGCTGGTGCTCGGTCTGCCCGTGCTGTTCGTGAGCGGGGCCCTGGCGTGGCTGGGTGACGGCGTGTACTCCGAGTCGCTCGGGCGCCTGGCCTTCATGACGGGGGAGCTGCTGCTCGCGGTCTTCGCCTGGCGCGTGCTGCGGCCCGCCACGGGCGTGTTCCGCCCGCTGCTCGAACGGCAGCCCGGCAGCTGGACGAGCCGCCTGCGCTGGTTGTGGTTCCCGCTTGCCGTGGGCATGCCGCTGGCGCTGCTCGTCATGGCCGAGATGGGCTACATGTACACGGCCCAGCAGCTGCACCTGCGCGCGACGCAGACGGCCTTCCTCGTGTCGGGCCTGGTGCTCGTGCACGCGCTGCTCACGCGCTGGCTGTTCGTGGCGCGCCGGCAGCTCGGCCTGGTGCAGCACCGGAAGCGGCGCCTCGCGGCGCAGGCCGAGGGCGGCGCCTCGACGCTCTCCGACGAGATCCCCGACGAGGCCGAGATCGACATCCCCTCGGTCTCGGCGCAGAGCCAGCGGCTCGTGCAGACCTTCGTCGGCTTCGCGCTGGTGGCCGGCATCCTCGTGAGCTGGATGGGCGTGCTGCCGGCCCTCAGCTACTTCGACGAGCCGCTCTGGACGACCACGAGCGAGCAGTTGAACGAGGACGGCGTGAGCGCCCTGCGCGAGGTGCCCGTCACGCTGCAGGACGTGCTGCTCGCGGCCATGTCGCTGCTGCTGACGGTCGTCGCCGCCCGCAACCTGCCGGGCCTGCTCGAATTCACCGTGCTGCAACGGCTGCCGCTCGAGCGCGCCGGGCGCTACGCCATCACCACCATCTCACGCTACCTCATCACGATCATCGGCCTGGCGCTCATGTTCGGCGCGCTGGGCATCGGCTGGGACACGGTGCAGTGGCTGGCGGCCGGCATCTCGGTCGGTCTCGGCTTCGGCCTGCAGGAGATCTTCGCCAACTTCGTGGCCGGCCTGATCCTGCTGTTCGAGCGCCCGATCCGGGTGGGCGACACCGTCACCGTGGGCACGGCCACCGGCACCGTGAACCGCATCCACATGCGCGCCACGACCATCGTGAGCTGGGACCGCACCGAGCTGGTGGTGCCGAACAAGGAGTTCATCACGCACCAGATCACGAACTGGACGCTGTCCGACTCGGTGCTGCGCGTGGTCATCAAGGTGGGCGTGGCCTACGGCTCGGACACGCGCAAGGTGGAGGAGATCCTCTATCGCGTCGCGGCGCAGCATCCCGACGTGCTGAAGGACCCCAAGCCGCGCGTCGTCTTCGCCACTTTCGGCGACAGCAGCCTCGACTTCGAGCTGCGCCTGTACGTGGACGACCCCGAGCTCTTCCGCACGATCAGCCACCCGATCAACCTCGCCATCGACCGCGAATTCCGCGCCGCGGGCATCGAGATCGCCTTCCCGCAGCGCGACCTGCACCTGCGCAGCTCGAGCATCCCCATCCCGTACATCCCGGTGGACGTGGCGCACCTGCCCGGGCGGGACCGGCCGACGCAGCCGGCCTGAGGGGCGCCGGGCGGGGCGTGGGCGACGACCTCGCACGCGACCTGCCGCCCCGCGTCCGTTAGGCTGTGCCGCACCTTCGCCCGCGCGTGCGGGCGCCAACACCGGCCGGTCGCCGCGACGAGCGGCCGGCGCGCGACGCGACGAGGACGACACCGACGATGCGGGCGATCTTGCTGGCGGCAGGCCGGGGGCGGCGGCTGGAGGCCTCGGGCTGGCTGCAACCCAAGTGCCTGCTGCCCTTCCAGGACACGACCATCCTGGACAACATGCTCGACGCGCTCGTGTGGCACGGCGTGCGCGAGGTGACGCTCGTGGTCGGCTACATGCAGCAGCTCGTGCGCGCCGCCGTGGCGCGGCGCGGCGACCTCGTGGCGCGCTGGGTGGAGAACCCGGACTACGAGACCACGAACACCATCAACTCGCTGTGGCGCGCGCGCGCCGACATGGCCGGCGACTTCCTCTACTTCAATGCCGACGTGCTGTTCCACCACGAGGTCGTGGGGCGCCTGCTCGCGGCGCGCGGCAGCAGCCTGGCCATCGACAGGAAGCGCTGCGCCGAGGAGGAGGTGAAGGTCGTCGAGGACGAGCACGGCCGCATCCTCGAGATCGGCAAGGCGCTCGACCCGGGCCGCTGCCGCGGCGAGTTCATCGGCATCGGTCGCTTCGACGCCGACATGAACAAGGACTTCGTCGCCAGCCTGCAGCGCCACAACGTCGAGCTGAAGAACACGAACCTGTTCTTCGAGGCCGCGCTGCACGACATCCTGCCGCTGCACGCGCTGCACGAGGTGGACGTCTCCGACCTGCCGGCGATCGAGATCGACTTCCCGGCCGACCTGGAGCAGGCGCGCACGCACATCGCGCCGCGTGTGCTCGACGCGACGGGCCGCGGTGGCGCGAGCGGCGGGGGCGTGCCAGAGCGCGCCGCCCCCGGCACGGCCCCAGCGTCCGAGCGCACCTCCGCCGCTCCGCGTCGCGGCAAGGGCCAGCGGGGCCAGGCCGGGCCGTGAAGGTCGTCGCGTTCCGGGCCAAGCGGCCCATGAACTACGAGATGTTCCGCTCGATCCACGCGCGGCTCAACGCGGACCCGCGCCTGCGCGTGGTGCTCTACGGCAAATCGGCCGGCCGCTCGGATGCGGGGCTCTTCGACCAGACGGGCGCACTGCCCGCGCGCCGTCGCCCCAACTGGATGGTGAAGTTCACCGCGCCCGACGTGCTCTTCTCTGCCGACTTCCTGCTCGCCACCCAGCGCGCGAAGCTGAGTATCCAGATCTTCCACGGCGTCTCGATCAAGAACTACTTCTTGAACGAGCACATCCACGACTACGACCTCGTGTTCGCGACCGGACCGTACATGATCCGGCGCTACGTGGAGCGCGGCTTCTTCGAGGCCGGCGACCCGCGCCTGCGGCACGTGGGGCTGCCCAAGACCGACCGGCTCACCGACGGCACGCTCGACCGCGCCGCCTTCCTGGAGGCCGAGGGCCTCGACCCCGCGTTGCCCACCGTGCTCTACGCGCCGAGCTGGTCGGAGGAATCGTCGCTCGACAAGATGGGCGAGCCGCTGCTGCGCACGCTCGCCGGCCTGTCGTGCAACGTGCTCGTCAAGCTGCACGACAACGCCTACGACCCGCGCTTCGCGCAACGCGACTGGCGTGCGCTGCTCGACGAACTGCGCGGCCCGCGTTTCGCCGCGCCGGCCACCTTCGACGTCATCCCGCCCATGCACGCGGCCGACCTCATGATCACCGACATCTCCTCGGTGGCCTTCGAGTGGCTGCAGCGCGACCGGCCGCTCATCTTCATGGTCTTCGAGAACCAGCTCGCGCGCTGGGAGGGCAAGGCCGACCTCGACACCTGGGGCCGCAAGATCGGCATCGAATGCGACGACGTGGCAGCGCTGCCGCGGCTCATCGAGAGCGAGCTGGCGGACCCGATGCGGCTCTCGCCGGTGCGGCGCGCGGCCTGCGCCGACATCTACTTCCACGTCGGCTGCGCGACGGGCGCGGCGATGAAGGAGTTCTACGCGGCGCTGGGGATGGAGGCGCCGGGGCGGGGGGCGGGCGGGCCGGTGCCCGACCCCGTCCGCAGGGACGGCGGCCAGCCTGCCGGAGAGCGCGGCGGCCAAGCTGCCGGAGAGCACGGTTCGCGCGGCTAGAATCCCCACCCGTGAGCGCGACCCTATCCGCCCTCGGCACATCGACCGCCCCGATCTTCATCGTCGGGCACCCGCGCTCCGGCACCACGCTGCTGCGGCTCATGCTCAATGCGCACTCGCGCATCGTCATCCCGCCCGAGGCGCACATCGCCAGCTTCCTGCGGCGCTGCGAGGGCACCTACGGCCCGCTGGTCAACGAGGCCAACCGGCGCCAGGTGGTCGAGCGCCTGGTGCACAAGCGGCGCATGGAGGAGTGGGGCTTCGAGGCCGAGGCCATGTTCGCGCGCGCCATGGAGGCCGAGCCGCCGACGCCCGGGGGCGTGTTCGCCGCGCTCATGTCGCTCTGGACCGACAAGGCCGGCAAGCCACGCTGGGGCGAGAAGACGCCCGGCACCTATCGCTTCCTGCCCGACGTCGAGGCCTGGTTCCCGGACTGCCAGGTGATCCACATCGTGCGCGACGGGCGCGACGTGGCGGTGAGCTGCCTCACGCCGCCCTTCGCCGACCTGTACGACAAGGGCAACGTGTACGAGGTGGCGGTGCGCTGGCGGCACGCCATCCACTGCTGCCGCCGCGCGCGCAGCCGCCTCGGGCCCGAGCGCTTCTTCGAGCTGCGCTACGAGGACCTCACCGCCGACCCCGAGGCCATGGTGCGCCGCCTGTGCACCTTCCTGCACGAGCGCTTCGAGCCCGCCATGCTCGACTACCACCGCGAGGCGGGCCGCCACGTCGCGCGCGGCGACAAGAGCTTCCACCAGCGCACACAGGGCCAGGTCGACCGCGCGCGCGTCGAGCGCTGGCGCCAGGACGCGCAGCCCGATTTCATCGCCTGCTTCGAAGGCATCGCCGGCCGCGAGCTGCGCGACTTCGGCTACGCGCTCTCGGGCATCACGCCGCCCACACGCCAGCAACTGCGCATCGCCTACGAGAAGTTCCGCCCGCGCCGGCTCATGAAGAACTACAAGCCGCCGAGCGGCGAGAGCCCCGAGAAGCGGTCGAAGTCGACGAGCGCCTGAGCCAGCCGAGCGCGACCGAACCACGCGCCGGAAAGAGTCGAGCCCCCGACCGAGGGAGTCGCACGACGATGGCAGGCGCCCCGCAACCCTCGAGCTTCAGCGGCGGACCGCGCAGCGGCCCGCCCGCTGCAGGCTCGACCCTCCCCCACCCCACGTCACGCCCGCCTCGTGCGCGTCACGACCGCCCAAGACCGTCCCCCCTACTTCACCTTCAGGCTGAACTTGTACACCCCGCCCTCGCTGTCGGGGTTGCTGAGCGTCAACCGGTAGGTGCGCGCGGTGTTCACGATGACGGACTTCTGGCTGACCTTGGTGCCCGCGGGGTTCGTGAGCTTGGGCTTGGTCGCCAGCAGTTCACCGGGTGCGTCGCCCACACCGGGCTGGTCGTCGAGGTCGAAGTCGACCGTGGTGCCCTTGGCGCCGGTCATCGCGAGCGCGAGCACCTGGCCCGAGCCCAGCGTGATGTCCACCACGTGCTCGTCGAGGCTGTCGAGGAACTCGCCCTGCCACGAGAGCGCGAGGCCGCCCTCGGTGGCGTCGAAGCCGTGCACGGGCACGCCGGGCGTGCCGGGCGCACCGACGAGGCCGTGGCTCATGAAGGCGCCGAGCAGGCGGCCGGCCCAGCGACGACCGGCCGGGCTGCCGTCGTCGAGGGCGGCGGCCAGCGCGGAGAAGCAGGCGCCGAAGTAGGCGCCGTAGGCCTCGGCGGCGTTCTCGCCGTCCACGCTGGGGTGCCCGGTCTCGGCCGTGCTCTGCGGCCAGGCGTCGAGCGTCGTGAACACCAGGCGGTCCATGCGCTTGGGTGAGAGCGCCTTGCGGGCGCGCCAGAGCGCGGCGCCGAAGATCTCGCCGGCCTCGTGCTCCTCCGGCAGCAGGGTCGAGATGCCAAGCGTGTCGAAGAGGTCGCCCTCCAGCGTGTCGGCCTCGGACAGGTCGCGCAGGGTGTCGCCCACGAGGCCCAGCTCGGCGCCGTGCAGCGCGAGCACGCGGCCGATGCCGGGGTTCTTGAGCGAGGCGGCGGCGGCGTAGTCGGCCAGCGCCTCGTTCACCGCGCGCGGCGGCGTGTCGAGGTCGGACTGCCCGAACACGTGCCCCGCGCGATCCACGACCAGGTGCGTGTACTCGTGGCAGACGACGGAAGGGTCGCGCGCGAAGTCGTCCATCACGTCGCCTGTGACGTTGCTGAACTCGCCGAAGACGAAGAAGCCCTCGGGGTAGTCGCCCTCGCCGTCCGGATCGGCGGCCGAGTAGAAAGCGTTCGGGTAGCCCTCGTCGCCGTCGCCGAAGTTCACGAAAGCCACCACGCTCGTGTCGCCTTCGAACCCGCCGAGCAGCTTGCTGAACCAGGCGCCCTGCCAGCTGAGCCAGGCATAGGTGTTCACGTGGTCGAACAGCTGGTACTCCGGCATCACGCCGCCCACCAGCCCGAGGGCGTCGTCGGCGAAGGGGAAGTCGAGGTCCGCCGAGAGCACGAAGTCGCCGCTGTCGTCCACCACCTGGCAGTAGCGGCCGACGAGCGCGCCCGCCGGCGCGGCGACCGGGTGCACCTCCTCGATCGCGAGCTGCTTGAGGACGGTCGTGCTCTCAGCGGCCGCCAGTGCGTTCTTGACGCTCGTGTAGGCGCTGCCGGAGCCGAAGCCGGTCAAGAACGGATGGCTCTCGCCGTCGAAGACGAAGGTGCCTCCGTGCACCGTGTTCTCGACGATGCCCAGCACGCGGCCGTCGAGGGCATCGAGCTCCACGGCCAGCGGGATGCGCCCCGGGAGCAGCTCGACGCGCTGCACGAGCTGGATGCCGCCGTCCACCGCGCGGGCGACGGGCAGCACCCTCGGGGCGGCGCGCCATGCTGCCGGGTCGAGCCCCGTCGCGGCCAAGGCCGCCAGCGCGGCCGCCTCGGCGTGCTCGGCGTCGAGACGCGGCAGCGGCGTCGCCTCGGCCGCCGGGTCGACGACGCCGTGCACCAGCACCACGCGGCCCTGGCCGTCGAAGCGCAGCCACAACCCGTGGCCGTGCAGTGCGTGGCCATGCACCGTCTGCTGCAGGGACACGCGCGTGCCGTCGCCGGCGCTGTGCACCGCGCCGGCCGTGAACTGCGTCCCGGGGCGCACGCCGAAACCGGCTCCGAGCTGCTGCACGCAGGCGAAGGCGCGCTCGACGGGCGTGTCGCCCGGCACGTCGAGGACACCTTGCCAGCGGTTCCAGCGCTCGCTGCCCGGCAGCCGCCCGATGCGCGTCGTGCTGCCCGCAGGGGGCGCCGCGGCCTGCGCCAGGTCATGCGCGTCCTGCGGCGTCGTGCGGGGGGCGAGCAGTGAGGTGGCCAGCAGCACGACGACGGCGGGACGGTGCATGCGAGGGCTCCAGGACCAGGGGTGCGATCGCGAACAGGAGCCGGCGCGGCGGCGAGCAAACCCGTGCCGCGCGTCCGCCCGCCGGGCCCTCCGGTCGCAGCGGCGCACCGCGGCCCTCAGGCCGGGGCGGACCGCCGCCGGATTCATCGAGCCCGCGCGTTCTCCGACTTGAGCCGCAGCGCGACGGCCTCCTCGATGGCCGCGAGCGTGGCGCGCGCGACGACGTCCCAGCCGTAGTGGGCGGCCACGCGCGGCGGCCCGCGGCGCGACAGCTCCTGGCGCAGGGCCGTGTCGGCCGCCATGCGGCGCAGGCCGGCCACGAAGTCGTCGCGCTCGCCCGGGTCGAAGAGCAGGCCACAGTCCCCGAGCGTCTCGCGCAGCGCGGCGCGGTCGCTGCTCAGCACCGGCGTGCCGCAGGCCTGGGCCTCGAGCACCGGCAGGCCGAAGCCTTCGTGCAGCGACGAGCAGACGTAGAAGGCCGCGCCGGCCAGCAGGGCCGGCAGCTCCTCGTCGGCCACCCAGCCCGGCAGGTGCAGCCGACGCTCGGGCAGGCCGAGGCGCGCGGCGTGCGCGGCGAGCGCCTCGCGATCGGCGTCGCGCGGACCGCCGAGCACGAGCATCCACTCGTCGGGCAGGCCTGCGGCCGCGAAGGCCTCGAGCAGGCCGTGCGGGTTCTTGCGCGTCGAGTACTCGCCGATCATGAGCACGTACGGTCGGCCGAGCAGCCCGTGCGCGCCGAGCACGCGCTGCAGCACGTCCTCCGGGGGGCGGCGGAAGCGCTCCACGTCCACGCCCAGCGGCACGACGCGCACCTTCTCCGGCGCCAGCCCCACGTGGTGCTGCAGGGCGGCGCGGCCCTGGGCGCTGTAGGAGAGCACGAGCGTGGCGCGCGCCACCGTCTCGCGGATGCGCTGCTGGCGCGTGCGGCGCCACTCCTCGCTGGACAACTCGGGGAACTCGAAGACGTTGAGGTCGTGCAGCATCACGGTGCGCGCGAAGCCGCCGACGGCCGGCAGGCGCACGCCGACGCCGTGCAGCGCATCGAGCGGCGCGCCGAGCAGCAACCGATGCAGGCCGTCCACGAGCAGCCGCGGGCGCACGCCGGGCAGCATGTCGGCGAGCAGCCGGCGCGACAGCCAGCGGTTGCTGCGCACGGCGAGCACGTAGTCGTGCTGGGGGGCCACGCGCGCGCAGGCCTGCACGAGCGCCCAGCCGTAGGTGGCGATGCCCCCGCGCCGCGCCTTGGCGCACGAGGTGACGTCGAAGGCCAGCCTCACGTGCAGCGGGCTCGACGCGGGTCCGCGTCCCGCCGCGGCACGGACAGTACCGGCTGCCGCGTCCCGAGGAGCGCGCGGCTCCGCCGTCTCACGGCCGCGGCTTGCGTCCTGCGGCTGCGCGCGGGCCGGCGCCGGACGCCGGCGAGACGGGCGAGGCGGGCGAGCCCGAAGCCAGGGGCGGCTTCGGCGCATTTGGCGGGCTGCCCGGGGCCGGCGATTTCGGCGCGGCCGGCGGGCTACCTGCGGCCTGCGTCTTGCCGCCGCGCTGCTCGCGCTGTTCGAGCTGCATCGCCGCCTGCACGAAGCCCTGGAAGAGCGGGTGCGGCGCGGTCGGCTTGCTCTTGAACTCGGGGTGGAACTGCACGGCCACGTACCACGGGTGGCTCGGGATCTCGATGATCTCGACCAGGTCCTGCTCGCTGTCCTTGCCCGTGAAGGCCATGCCGGCCGCGGCGAACTGGCTGCGGTAGGCGTTGTTGAACTCCCAGCGGTGGCGATGGCGCTCGCTCACGGTGTCGGCGCCGTAGGCCAGGCGTGCGCGGCCGGCCGAGAGGCGGCAGGAGCGCGCGCCGAGCCGCATCGTGCCGCCCTTGGCCGTGATCTTGGCCTGGCTGTCGAGCAGGCAGATCACCGGGTGCGGCGTGTCGGGGTCGATCTCGGTGCTGTTGGCGCCGGCCAGCCCGCAGACGTGCCGCGCGAACTCGATGACCGCCATGTGCATGCCGTAGCACAGGCCGAAGTAGGGCACGCCGTGCTCGCGGGCGTAGCGCGCGGCGAGCACCTTGCCCTCGATGCCGCGGCCGCCGAAGCCGCCCGGCACGCAGATGCCGTGCATGCCGCCCAGCATGGCCTCGACGTTGTTCGCGTCGATCTCGTCGGACGACAGCTTGTGCAGCCGCACGCGCACCTGGTTGGCGATGCCGGCGTGCGCCATGGCCTCGTAGATCGACTTGTAGGCGTCGTTGAGGCCCATGTACTTGCCGACCACGGCGATGTCGATCGTGCGCGTGGCCGAGCGCACGGTGTGCACGATGCGCTCCCAGGCCGAGAGGTCCGGTTCGCGCAGCGTCAGGCCCAGCATCTCGCCGATGAGCCGGTGGATGCCCTCGGCCGCCAGCATGAGCGGCACCTCGTAGATGGTGCTCTCGACGTCGCCCTCCTCGAGCACGCGCTCGGGGCGCACGTTGCAGAAGAGCGAGATCTTGCGGCGCATCTCGTCGGTCATCGGGTGCTCGGTGCGGCACACCAGGATGTCCGGCTGGATGCCGATCTCGCGCAGCTTGCCGACCGACTGCTGCGTGGGCTTGGTCTTCAGCTCGCCGCTCGCTGCGAGGTGCACGAGCAGCGTGAGGTGGATGAACAGGCACTCGTGCGGCGGGTGCTCGATGCTGTACTGCCGGATGGCCTCCAGGAACGGCAGGCTCTCGATGTCGCCCACCGTGCCGCCGATCTCGGTGATGACCACGTCCACGTCGTCGCCGCACAGCCGGTCGATGCCGGCCTTGATCTCGTCGGTGATGTGCGGGATGACCTGCACCGTCTGCCCGAGGTAGCGGCCGGCGCGCTCCTTGGCGATGACCGAGCTGTAGATCTTGCCGGTGGTGTAGTTGCAGTCGGCGGTGAGCGGCGCGTGCGTGAAGCGCTCGTAGTGGCCGAGGTCGAGGTCCATCTCCGAGCCGTCGTCCAGCACGTAGACCTCGCCGTGCTGGTAGGGGTTCATCGTGCCCGGGTCGACGTTGATGTACGGGTCGAACTTCTGCATGCGCACGCGCAGCCCGCCGTTCTCGAGCAGGCAGCCGACGGAGGCCGCGGTGAGCCCCTTGCCGAGCGACGAGACCACGCCGCCGGTGACGAAGATGTGCTTGGTCATGAAGGGTGAGGACCGGCCGGGAGGCGCGAGCAGTGCCGCACGAAGCGAGCGTAGTCGTCGGGAGTGTCGATTCCCAGGGCATCATTGGCCGTGAGCACCACGCCCAGCGACATGCCCATCTCGAGCGCCCGCAGCTGTTCCAGGCGCTCGCGCCGCTCCAGGCCCGAGGGCGGCGCGGCGGCGAAGCGCAGCAGCGCCGCCCGCCGGAAGGCGTAGACGCCGACGTGCAGGTGGGCGCCCTCGGGCGCGCTGCCGTGCGGGATCGGGCTGCGCGAGAAATAGAGCGCGCGGCCGGCGGCGTCGAAGACCACCTTGACGTTGTGCGGGTCGGCGAAGGCCGCGGCCTCGTCGGCGGCGAAGGGCCGCGCCAGGGTGGCGATGTCGTCCGTACCCTGCTCCAGCCGCTCCACCAGCCGGTCGAGGTCGTCGGGCTCCACCTCCGGCTCGTCGCCCTGCACGTTGACGAGCACATCGGCCTGCAAGCGCGCGGCCACCTCGGCCACGCGGTCGGTGCCGGAGGGGTGGTCGGCGCGCGTCATCACGGCGCGCCCGCCGAAGCCCTCGACCGCGCGCCGGATGCGTTCGTCGTCGGTGGCCACCAGCACCTCGTCCAGGCGTCGCGCCGCCCGCACCCGCTCCCAGACGTGCTGGATGAGCGGCCGGCCGGTCTCGGCCAGGAGCGGCTTGCCGGGGAGGCGCTGGCTGGCCCAGCGCGCCGGGATGACGGCCGCCGCGCGCAGCCGGCGGGGGGCGGCGGCGCTCAACGCGCGTCCTCGAACAGCGCGCGACCGCGCGGATTGTCGACGAACTGCAGGCCGCCCACGTGCTGGTAGTACTCGCCCATGACGAGCTTGATGCGGATGAAGGCCCGGCGCTCCTCGACCCCGGCCTCCGGCGCCGGCTCCGGGAACACGCGCTGCCGCCCGTCCTGGTCCACGAGCAGGTAGCCCTGCGCGCCATGCGGGTCGTCCGGGCCGCCGCTGCGGCCGAAGGCGGCCAGCCCGGCGTTGTCGAGCGAGGCCAGCAGCTCGCCCACGAGCTGGTCGGGGGCCAGCTTGAGGTTGGGGTCGGGCCGGGCCTTGGAGTAGATGTCGGCCAGCTCGGGGTAGGTCTCGTTGGCCAGGGCCAGCTCGACGCCGTCCTCCGGGTCGTAGAGGCGCACCACGACGCGGCTGCCGGCGGGCACGGGCACCGAGGGCACGCTGGCGCAGGCGGCGAGGACGCAGGCGGCCAGGCAGCCGAGCACCAGCAGGAGGGCTCGCGAGGGCATCATCTCCGGGGAGCACCGTGGGGCGGTGCGACAGCGCTCCTCGGCGGGCGCTGTCAAAAGGTCGAGATATAGGACAAGCTCGGAAAGCGTGTCAAGAACGGTTGATGAGTCGCCTGCCGCGGTCGCGCGTGCCGAGCCGCAGCCGCCCTCCCGCGCCGAGTTGGAGCGACATCCCGCCCAGGTGCTGAAAGACGATGGCCCGGGGGCCCCGCGCGTCGTGCGCTACGCCCTGCCGGACGCGCCGGTGGTGCTCAAGGAGTGGATCCCCACCCGCAGCCGCCTCGTGAACTGGTGGGGCCGCAACCTGCTGCGGCGCGAGATCCGCAACTACCGCCTGCTGGAGGGCGTGGCCGGCATCCCGCGCTTCCTGGGTGCCTACGGCGACCAGGCCTTCCTCATGGCCTGGGTGGACGGGGAGCCCCTGCGCCGGCGCCTGCCGCGCGCCCTCAAGGACAGCGCGCTGCTGGGCCTCGAACGCACCATGGCCGGGCTGCACGCGCGCCGCTTCGTGCACCTCGACCTGCACCAGAAGCTCAACGCGCTCGTGGCGCCCGACGGCGAGGTCTGGCTGGTGGACCTGGGGCAGGGCCTGGACTGCCGCCGGGGGCTGCTGCGCCGGCTGCTCTTCCCGCTGCTGGCGCGCATCGACCGCCGCGCGCTGGTCAAGTTCCGCGCGCGCTACGCCCCGCACATGCTGCCCGAGGACGAACGCGAGGCGCTCGTCGAGCAGCACCGCGAGAGCCGCGGCAAGGCCTGGAAGCACCTGCATCGGCGGCTGCGCCGCCATCTGCTGCGCGAGCGCGACTGAGGCGGCCGGCCCGCGCCCGGGCCTCGTGACGCGTGTTGCGGACATGCGCCCGCCCCTTGCCCCGCAGCGGTTTTGTCTTTGAATCGACCCCCGCGCGCTCCTAGTCTCACCCGTCGCGGTTGTCGAGTCGAGTGGGCACGTCGTGTCACGTACCGGCGTGCATCGTTCTTGTCTGGGAGGGTGTGCCGTGGATGGCGTCGAGCGCGTCATGGTGCTCGGGATCCTGGCGGTCATCATCGCCATCCTGAGTTTCGCGTGGAACGCGACCGAGGACGGGCCGCTGCCGGCCGTGCTCGGCGGGACGAACAACAACGCGATCGCACTCTCCAGCCACGCGCCGGCGGCGCCGGTCGTCGTGATGCCGCGGCCCGACATCGGGTCGCGCCTGCAGGACGGCGAGCGCGTCGCGCAGGACCAGGACCGGCTGCGCAACCAGCTCCTCGGACGGGCGCCGGAGGTCGGCGCGCCGCCCTTCGGCGCCAACCCGGTCAAGGGCGAGACGCAGCTCGAGGGACCGGCGGGGCAATTCGCGCAGGCCCAGCCCCCGCTGAACCTGCCGACCCTGCCCGGGCGCGGCGTCATGGCGCCCGACGTGGTGTCGCCCGTGTCGTCCGACGGGTCGCCCGGCATGGACGCGGCGACGGACAGCGAGCGCGCGGCCGACCCGGCCGACGAGTCGCTCGCGTCGCTGGTGCCCACCTACGACAGCCAGGGCCGTCGCATCGAGTACGAGCCCGTGCGCCTCGGCTCCGACCCGAACCTGATCGCGGCGGGCAAGTCGGGCGGGTCGGGCGGCGCGCAGCCGGCGGCCGGCAGCGCGGGCTTCAAGCTCTACACCGTGACCGAGGGCGACACGCTCTGGAACATCGCCACGCGGCATGCGCTCGGTGGCGACGTCAAGCGCACCCTGGAGCGCATCCAGGGCCTCAACCCCGAGCTGGA
>Ga0315912_10000753_pt1 | contig 49419 bp, 38 predicted proteins | sample VfabasoilMG_FD_204469 | JGI IMG/M metagenome (GOLD analysis project Ga0315912, IMG submission 204469) | Garden soil microbial communities collected in Santa Monica, California, United States - V. faba soil | ecosystem: Environmental > Terrestrial > Soil > Garden | place: USA: California... | reverse complement strand
ATGACGGCGGCACGGGCGCAGCGCCGCAGACGTCGATCAAACATGCCGGTGTACCCTGGGAGCTCGGCATCGCCGAGACGCACCAGGTGCTGGTGAAGAACGACCTGCGCGGCCGCGTTTCGTTGCAAGCGGACGGGCAGATGCGCACCGGTCGCGACGTGGTGATCGCTGCGCTGCTGGGGGCCGAGGAGTTCGGCTTTGCCACGGCGCCTCTCGTGGCATCGGGCTGCATCCTGATGCGCAAGTGCCATCTCAATACCTGCCCCGTGGGCATCGCGACGCAGAACCCAGAGCTGCGCAAGAAGTTCGAGGGCAAGCCCGAGCACGTGATCCGCTTCATGTTCTACGTGGCGGAAGAAGCCCGGCAGCTGATGGCCAAGCTCGGTTTCCGCACCATCAATGAGATGGTCGGGCGCGTCGATCGGCTCAAGACCCGCAACGTCTCCGACCATTGGAAGACGTCCCGCCTGGATTTCTCCAAGGTGTTGTTCAAGGCGGAGGCAGCTCCGGGCGTCAGCGTCTACAAGACGCAGGAGCAGGATCACGGCGTCGATGTCGCCTTTGACCAGCAGCTGATCGAGCGCTGTAAGCCCGCGCTGGAGCGGCGCGAGCCTCAGCAGCTGGAGCTTTCGATCCGCAACATCCACCGCACCGTGGGCACCATGCTCGCCGGGGAGATCACTCGTCGTCACGGCCCGACGGGTCTGCCTGACGGCACGATCCGCATTCAATTCGAAGGCACGGCCGGGCAGAGCTTCGGTGCCTTCCTGGTGCGCGGCATGGACTTCACGCTATCGGGCGATGCCAACGACTACGTCGGCAAGGCCATGTCGGGTGGGCGCTTGGCGATCCACCCTCCGCGCGGTTCGACGTATGAGGCAGACCAGAGCACGCTGGTCGGCAATACGGTGTTGTACGGAGCCACGGGTGGGCGCGCCTTCTTCAACGGTACTGCCGGAGAGCGCTTCGGCGTCCGCAACAGTGGTGCAACCACGGTCGTGGAGGGCGTGGGCGACCACGGCTGTGAGTACATGACCGGCGGCCTGGTGGTGATCCTGGGCGAAACTGGGCGAAACTTCGGCGCCGGCATGAGCGGCGGGCTTGCCTATGTCCTGGATGAAGCCGGCCAGTTTGCCACTCTGTGCAACACCGAGATGGTGACGCTGGAGCCGCTCGGCGACGCGGAGGACATTGCCACTCTGCGTGCTCTGATCGAGGAGCACGTCAGCTGCACGGGCAGCAAGAAGGGGCGCCGCTTGCTCGACAACTGGACCGCCAGCGTGCGCTCCTTCGTCAAGGTATTCCCCAACGAGTGGCGACGCGTGCTCAAGGAGCGCGCGGAGCTTGCCCCGGAACGCAAGCTTCCCCTTCGCACCGAAAGAGAGCCGCGGCAGGCTGCCGGCGGCTAGAGTCCCGGCAGACACCGCGACGAGAGTTGCAAGAGTGACCGGCACGCCGACAGGGTCGGCGGGTTCCGGGCGAGATACCTGACAGAACGAGTTTACCCCGCGGGGGCCCCACCCCCGCTCGAGCTACCCCGCGGGGGCCCCACCCCCGCTCAGTTAGAGGACAGACCATCGTGGGAAAGATCACTGGCTTCATGGAGTACGATCGGGAAGAGCCGATCAAGCTTCCCGTCAAGAAGCGCCTCCAGAGCTACACGGAGTTCGAGCAGCCCGTCAGCGAAGAAAACCTGCAGAAGCAGGGCGCCCGCTGCATGGATTGCGGCATTCCATTCTGCAACACAGGCTGTCCGCTCGGCAATCTGATCCCCGACTGGAATGACCACGTCTATCGCGCGGACTGGCAGGCCGCGTCGGCGTCTCTGCACGAGACGAACAACTTTCCCGAGGTGACGGGGCGCGTGTGCCCGGCGCCGTGCGAGGCCGCCTGTGTGCTCAACATCAACGCCGAGCCCGTGGCGATCAAGCTGATCGAGAAGTCCATTGCGGAGTTTGCGTTTGATGGCGGGCTGATCCAGCCGGAGCCGCCCAAGGTGCGCACCGGCAAGCGGGTCGCGGTGATCGGCTCGGGGCCGGCGGGGCTGGCCGCAGCGCAACAGCTCAATCGCGCGGGGCACGAGGTCGTGGTCTTCGAGCGCGACGACCGAATCGGTGGGCTACTCACCTACGGCATTCCCGACTTCAAGTTGGAGCTGCGCATCGTAGAGCGGCGCATCCAACAACTGCGCGACGAGGGCGTGCAGTTTCGCGTCGGCGTGGATATCGGCAAGGACATCACCGGGCAACAGCTGCAGGACCAGTTTCACGCCATCTGCGTGTGTATCGGTTCGCGCGTGCCGCGGGATCTGGAGGTCCCGGGCCGGCAGCTCCAGGGCATCCACTTTGCCATGGACTTCCTGACGCAGCAGAACCGGCGTGACGCTGGCGACGTGCTCGATCCCAAGTCCGATATCCTGGCCGGCGGCAAACGCGTCGTCGTGATCGGTGGCGGCGACACCGGCAGCGACTGCATCGGCACCTCGAATCGGCAGGGCGCCGTCAGCGTGGCAAACCTGGAGCTCATGCCGCGGCCACCGGACGACCCGGCGCCACACACCCCTTGGCCGCTCTGGCCGCTGATGTACCGCACCTCGAGCTCTCACGAGGAGGGCGTCGAGCGGAACTTTGCCGTGGCCACCGCCGAGTTCTTGGGCGTGGACGGTAAGGTCAGCTCACTTCGCTGCGTACGGCTCGAAGCCAAGGGCAGCAAGCTCGAGCCGGTGGCGGGCAGCGAGTTCGAGCTAGCCGCAGATCTCGTGCTCCTGGCGATGGGCTTCGTGTATCCGGAGCGGCACGGGATCGTCGAGCAGTTGGGGTTGGAGCTGACGGATCGCGGCAACATCAAGGTCAACCGTAACCTGATGACCGGCGTGCCCGGGGTTTTTGCAGCCGGTGACGCGCAGCGCGGTCAATCGCTGGTGGTGTGGGCCATCGCCGACGGGCGCCGTGCGGCGCGCGAGCTCGATCGCTACCTCATGGGCCGTTCGGAGCTACTGACCCCCAAGCTGGCCGGCATCCTCCGGTAACCCCGCAGGACACCGAGCCTCAGGCCTCTTTGGCGGCCTCGGCGTCTGGGCGGTTCAAACTATCCGGATCGACACCGCTCTGGCGCAGGCCAAAGATGATGCTCTCGCGCACGGCACGGACCAACTCCTCCGCGCGCCCTCGGCCGTAGCTGGGCGCGTCGATCGGAGGGCGAATGACCACGCGCACGGTCTGATCCTTGTGCACCCGGTTGTCCTTGGCGCGGTGCACGCGCAAGGTCCCGTCCACGCACACCGGTAAGATCCTGAGGCCGGCATCGATGGCCAGATTGAACCCACCGCGCTTGAACTTGCCGAGGCTGCCATCCAGGCTGCGAGTGCCTTCGGGGGCGATCCAGACGCTGGTCTGATCCGCGAGCAACCGCTCGCGCGCTGCGTTCAGGCTGCGCATCGCCTTGGTGTGGCGAGCCCGATCCACCTCGACAAAGCCGGAATAGCGCATGGCCAGGCCCATGATCGGAATCTTGAACAGCTCGCGCTTGGCGACCATGCGCACCGGAATGCCGAGCGCCTGGAAGACGACGGGGATGTCGAAGTGCGACTGGTGATTGCTCATCACCACGAAGCTCTCACTTCCCACCAGGTGCTCACGCCCTTGCGTCTCCACCGTCACGCGAGCGGCCCGCAAGAGCTGCCTCGACCAGCTATCGAGCCGCTGGTCGCAAACGCGAGCGTCCACTCTGCCGAGCAGCCCGTCCACGATGGTCGGCACACAGATCTTGGCCGTCTCGTACGCAGCCCTGGCCAGAACACCTGCGGATAACACGACGCCTACCCTGCCTGTTTCATCGAGGCGGCGAGGATAGTCGCAGCCTGTGCCGGGGTCAAAGCCACGGGGTGGCCCCCGAGTCGCGTACCTCTCCGACCGAAAGGATTTTGACGGGGGGCTGTGGCTGGCCGTGGATGGACCCGGGCGGGGGCGATTTGTCGTTGACCCACCAGACGTCAAACGCCACGAGCTGATCGGCAGGGTGCTTCGTGCGCAGTTGGTAGCGCTCGAGGTATTCCCGAAAGTGCTGCCGATAGGCGGCGTAGCGGGCGAAGTACATCTTCAGATGGTAGTCGCACCAGAACTGATTGTGGCCCCAGCCAACGCGCGTCTCGGGGTTGAAATCCGGCGCTTGACCCGTGAGCGGATCGATCTTGCGCCCGTCGCTGGTGCGGCCGTCGACCACCAGTCTGCCATCTTCATAGGGCGGCTCTGGGGCAAACATGCGCCAGCCCTGATACAATCGGAAGGTATCGACCACCGCCAGCAGCGGGGCGGGCTGCGTCACCTGGATCCGTTTGCGCGCCCAGTCGTTGTCGGTCGCCAGCTGGTTGAACGCCATCACCACGGAGGCGACGACCAGCAACTCGCGCACCAGGATGCCAGAGTGCTTCCAGGCATCCGGCCACAGCCGCCTCACCGTCTCAGCGGGCGGCGCAGCGAGCGGCGCCGGGGCATGCTGCTCGACGCCGCAAACTCCGAGCCCGAGCCGCGCCGAGACCTGATGCCGCCGCTCTGCCACCAGGTCGTAGCCCCAGCGGCCGAGCTGAGCCAGGCCGGGAACCCGCAAGAGGAGCCCCAGGCCGAACGCCGAAAAGGGCAGTGCACTCAGGATCGCTGAAACGGCGCGCTCCCGCTCCCAATGCTGACCGTCCGGCGCGAGCACCACCACCGTCTGATCGAGCAACTGGTCGCTCAGCCCCGCTGGAATGCGCTCGCGCTCGTCGTTGCCGACAAATTGCAAGCGCTCGAAGCCGTCGAGCCGGGCCAGAACGCGACAGATCTGAAAGCAGATCCCGCAATCGGCGTCGTAGATCAGCGTCAGCTTCGCCCGCCCGTGCTGGAAGCGCCGGCGCAACCAGCTCCAGTCCGCCGCCGAGAGCGGCCAGATGAAGAAGATGGTCATGATGTACGAGAAGGGCCCGAGGCGCGAAGTGGCCGCGATGCCCCCGTGCAGGCCGAGCGCGAACAAGAAGGCGAGGCGGCGGAGCCACGCCTGCTGAAACGGCACGAGCAGGATCCCACACAGCGTACCCTCCACCACGAGCGTCGCGTACGTGAAGCCAGAGAGCAGCCACGTGGGCGCGTGCTCGCGCGCGAAGATCCCGAACCAGGTCACGATGCGGTCCTGATGCAGAAACCAGTGCAACGCCGAACCGTTGCGCCAGCCCACGCCCGATTTGTGGACGACGTTGAAAAAGTAGATGGCGCTCCACTGCAAGAGCAGCGCAAATACCACGAGCGAATAGAAGTTCTGCGCGGCTTGCGGGCGCTCGGCGCGCTGATTCAAGTCGGCGCTGCGCTGCTCGCGCCGCGAGCGCAAGGATGCGATCAGCGCGTCGACCGATATGCGACGCCCGAGCGGCAGAAACAGCGCCCAGAACGTGAGCAGGTTGACGACGACGGTGCCGCCGTTCTCGACCAAGAGATTGCGCGAGTCGAGGCTGGTGATGAGCACCAGCGAGAGCACGTGGAAGAGCCGCGTGCGATAGCCGACCGTGAAGGTGAGAAAAACGAGCAGTGTGAGCGCGAACGCGACGCTGACCTCCGGCAGGGTCGAGCACGCGTGGTACAGCGAGAAGACCCCTCTGCCCAGCGGCCGAAACAGCGAGAAGTGGTTCGGCAGGACCCCGTCGTTGGTATAGAAGTCGCTCGCGTTGGCCCAGCAGTTCAGCAGCTGAACCGAGAGCACGATGCCCAGCGCGATCCGGAAAATGCCCAGCCAACGCAGATCGGCTCGGCAATAATGCTCCTCGAACCACACCGTGGCCCGCCGTAGCCGGCCAATCGGACCGTGTACCTCTCGTTCCGTCACGCGCGCTGGACTCTAGTGTCCCGTGTCCACGGTTCGCCATGAATTTCGCGGCTCCGGCGCCCGCCGAGGGGCGCAGAAATTCCCGGCGAATCAGCCCCCTTTTGCTTTGGAACGCAGCCGGGGGCTAGACCGAGCAAGCTCCGCTCTTTGGGTTTTTTCCGTCGAATGTTCTAGGCTGCGCCGCACAGTGACCCGCAGTGCCGGCGGCTTCAGCGTTGGTCACCGCGTCCTCGAAAGCCCACATGCAAGTACAGTGCGGACAGTGCCCAGCCAAGTACGCCGTCGCGGATGACCGTATCCGCGACAAGAAGGTCCGGATCCGCTGCCGGCGCTGCAACGCCGCCATTGTCGTCGACGGCCGCGTCGAGCCCCCGCTCGTCACCTCGACGCCCGCACGCCCCTCCGCGCGTCCGCTCTCCAGTATGCCGCCGGAGCCCGCGCCGCCGCCGTCCAGCCCGGATCTCGGCTCCTCCGCGCCGCGTCCGGTCGCTCACACCATCATGGGGGGGCTCGAAGCGCCCATCGCACGCAAGCTGGTGCAGGAGCACGTAGCCCAGACCCGCTCCTCCCCCCCGCCCAAGCCCACGCGCAGCGACCCGCGCGCCGCTGGTTCCGTGCTGTTGCCGGAGCCGCGCGCCGGTCGGCCCGCGCCCGATCGAGGCTTCACCGATCCTCCTGTCGGGGGAGAGCCCGACCGTTGGCGCGTGGCATTGACGCAGCAGGATCTTCGCTGGATGACCACCGACGAGATCCTGCAGGCGTTCCGCGCGGGGGCCGTCAAACCAGAGACGTTCGTGTATCGCACGGGCATGCCGACCTGGGTCACCCTGATGGAGGTCGGTGAGATCGCCCAGGCACTCTTCGACGCTGGCCTGGCGGCTCCCGGAGCTGTCGGCACGGCGGGCGCCCGCAACGAGGCGCGCGACCCAAGGCCGTCGAGCCCACCGCCCCGACTCTCCTCGCTGCCCCCGCCCCGCAAGGCGACCCGCAACCGCGGCGCGCCCACGTTCCCGCGCCAGGGGGTGGCGGAGGACGGCGCCGAGTCGGAGGAATCTCTGCCCTTCGCGCTGGTCTCCGAGCGGGCCAACGGTAGCAGGAAGGCCGCGGAATCCCCGGCATTTCGCTTCGATGCCAGCGCCGACCCGGCCGCTTCGGAGCCCTCCTCTTCGGAGGACACGGCCCTCGCCACACCGCTCGTGCCCACCACCGCGGAGGCTCTGGCGAGCAGCACCGCGCTGCCGGCGAACGACTCGCCCGAACCGAGGCCAGCAGCGGTCGCCGCAGCAACTCCGTCGCTCGCGGCGCCAGCGGCGAACACGACGGCACCCGAGAGCGGCACGGCACTCTGGATCTGGGTCCTCTTGGCGCTGTTATTGGCGGTCGGCGCGGCGCTATTTTTCGGCCCTCGCTTCGGCCTGCGACTGCCCTGACCGCTCAGCGCCCGATGCGCAGGATCGTGCCTTCGCCGACGCCGGGGCGAAGCGTACCGATGAAACCGAACGGACGCAGTGCGTTCCAACGCTCCGTGCATTCGCGCAATGAACCGGGCTGGTCCGAGCGAACCAGCGGCGCGCCAATACGCAGATAGCCAATTTTTTCAGCCTGCTTGTCCGGTGTCGCATCCGCGGCAGATGCAGCGAGCAAAGTGCACGTTCTTCCACGGGACGCGACAGCGGCCCACCGGGGCGATGAGGGACATGTCCAGGCAGGAGCGCCGCAGCAACGCGCGGGCGACACACCGCGGTCCCACGCCCGATTCACTTCTCGAAGCCTCGTTGACTTCGGCGAAAATGCCCACGCCCGACAGGGCGGCCTAGAAAGCGTCGGGCGGGCTCGGCGCGCACATACCCCCACTCGCGGGGTGCCCTATTTCGCCAAATCGCGTTAGAACGGCTCTCGACCCCTGGCGCATCTTTCCCCGCCGCCACCCAGGGTCACAGCTCGTCCCCCTGGGCAGCAAACGAATCTCGAGACGTCCCACCCTCAATCGGTACCAAAATTGATGTCGACCAAGAACTCTCTGACCATCACCGACAACCGCACCAGCAAAACCGTTGAACTTCCGATCACCGACGGCACCATTTCGACGATGGGGCTTCGCGCCATCAAGGTCGACGAGAAGGACTTCGGCCTGATGGGATACGACCCGGCGTTCATGAACACCGCCTCGTGTCGCTCGTCGATCACGTTCATCGATGGGGACGAGGGCATCCTGCGGCATCGGGGTTACCCGATCGAGCAGCTCGCCGAGAAGTGCTCGTATCTGGAGGTGGCGTACCTGCTCTTCAATGGCGACCTGCCGACGCCAGCGGAGCTGAAGACGTTTGCGGCGGAGATCAGCGCCGAGAGCTCCCTGCACGAGAACATGAAGGGGTTCATTCAGAGCTTTCTGCCGAATGCACATCCGATGGGCATGCTGATCGGCGCGATGGGGGCTCTGGGCACCTTCTATCCGGAGGCCAAGCAGGTTCTGGACGCGAAGGTACGCCGCCAGCAGATCGCGCGCATCATTGCGCAGATCCCGATCATCGCCGCCTGGAGCTACCGCCATGGCGCCGGCAAGCCCTTCATCAGCCCCGACCCGGAGCTGGGCTATACCGCGAACTTCCTGAGCATGATGAAACGTGGCTCGGAGGCTCGCTACCAGGCGCATCCCGACATCGTCAAAGCGCTCGACGTGCTCTTCATCCTGCACGCCGATCACGAGCAGAACTGTTCGACCAACACGATGCGCGCCATCGGCAGCTCGCAGGCGGATCCGTTCTCCGCCGTGGCGGGAGCTGCGGCCGCGCTGTACGGGCCGCTGCACGGCGGGGCCAACGAGGCCGTGCTGCACATGCTCAATGAGATCGGGACGATGGACAACGTCCCCCAGTTCATCAAGGACATCAAAGGTGGTAGCTCCGGGCGCCGGCTGATGGGCTTCGGCCATCGCGTCTACAAGAACTACGATCCGCGCGCCAAGGTCATCAAAGGCCTGGCGGACAAGGTCTTCGACATCCTCGGCAAATCGAACCCACTGTTGCAGATCGCTCGCGAGCTGGAGCGCATCGCGCTGCAGGACGAGTACTTCGGCAAGCGCAAGCTCTACCCGAACGTCGACTTCTATTCGGGGCTCATCTACCAGGCCCTGGAGATCCCGATCGATCTGTTCCCCGTGATGTTCGCGATTCCGCGCGCGTCGGGCTGGCTCGCCCAGTGGGAAGAGCTGCTCCTGGACAAGGAGCAGAAGATCGCTCGTCCCCGGCAGATCTACACGGGCATCGAGCTGCGCGACATCAAGCGCTGAAGAGTGACGTCACTCGGGGGCTGCTGCAGCCCCCCCTTGGGCCTCGGCGTGCGGACTCGGTCTGGCCCGTCGAGGCCTTCTCGTATCAGCGCCGCGCTCTTCAGCGCGCCGCGATCTGCGATTCACAATGTTGATTTACGCCTGCAAATACGATTGGATACCGTCACATACCTCATCCTGATCCGAGGCGCTCAGGGCGAAGTACAGGGGCAGCCGCAACAGGCGCGCGGCGAGATCTTCGGTGATCGGCAGGGAGCCGTCTTCGTAGCCCCACTTTCGGCCCATGGGGGATAGGTGCAGAGGGACGTAGTGGGACACGGCCTGGATGCCGTCCTGGCGCAGGCGGGTCGCCAGGCCTTCGCGGACGGCTTCGCTGGCGAGCAGGATGTAGAACATGTGGTAGTTCTGTCGGCAGTGCTCGGGAACGCGCGGACCGCGCAGGAGCCCTGCACGCTCGAGCGGGGCGAGGCGCTCGGCATAGCCCTCGGCAATGGCGCGCCGACGCTGCAGGATGGGCTCGAGTTGCTCGAGCTGAGCCAGCAAGAAGGCGCAGCTGATCTCGCTCGGCAAGAACGAGGAGCCGATGTCCACCCACGTGTACTTGTCGATCTCGCCGCGAAAGAACTTCTGCCGATTCGTGCCCTTGTCACGAATGATCTCGGCTCGTTCGAGGAGCGCCCGGTTGTTGATGCTGAGCGTGCCCCCCTCCCCGGCCACGTAGTTCTTGGTGTCATGGAAGGAGTAGGCGCCCAGATCGCCGATCGAGCCCAGGGCGCGATCGCGATAGTAAGCGTGCACGCCCTGCGCGGCGTCCTCCACCACCAAGAGGCCGTGCTTCCTGGCGATCTCACCGAGCACATCCATCTCGCAGCCGACGCCCGCGTAGTGCACCGGCACGATGGCCTTGGTGCGCGGCGTGATGGCCGCCTCGACCAGCGTCTCATCTAGATTGAGCGTGTCCGGGCGAATATCCACGAAGACGGGTCGAGCGCCCGCGCGCAGGAACGCGTTGGCCGTGGACACGAAGGTGTAGGACGGCAGGATCACTTCGTCGCCGGGCTGGATGTCGCAGAGCAGCGCTGCCATCTCTAGCCCCGCGGTGCAGGAGGGCATCATCAGCACCTTGGGGATGGAGAACCGCTCCTCCAGGATGCGTGCGCACGCCTTGGTGAAACGTCCATCGGCGGCGATCTCGCCCGCCGTGATCGCCCGGGTGACGTATTCGTTCTCTTTGCCCGAGACGTACGGCTTATTAAACGGGATTCGATGGGCCATGACGCTGTACGATTGACTCCTTCTCGAGCCATCCTCGGGTGGCCCACCTGTCCGGGCAAGTTCGCCGTCAGCAGAGCACGCGGCGCTGCCGAGTGCCACGACTCCCAGCAGTAACGGATCTCGGACCGGTCGCTAAAGAGTCATGCCGTTGACGTGCGAGACCCGTTCCGGATGACCGACTCCCGGGCTGGATGGCTCGGCCTCGACCCCCAAGCAGGCCGCCAGGGCCTCCGCGCCACGCCGGTGATGAAATTCGCGCGCGACCTTTTGCCGGGAGCACTGGCTCAGCCGGCGCGATAGGGCTGGGTCCGCCAGGATCCGCTGCATGGCAGCCGCCAGTGCCGCCGGGTCCTGTGCGGGGACCATCAGGGCATCGACTTCCGGCTCAATCAGCTCTCGCATGCCGCCCACGTCGGTCACGACCACCGGTGTTTCCATGGCCATGGCCTCCATGGCGGCCACGGAGATCCCCTCGTCCAGACTCGCCAAAACGAACAGGTGGGCCGCCTCGAGCTTTTGCCGATGGATGTGCTCGGAGACCGCCCCCAGGAGCTCGACCGAGGCCTCGATCCCGAGCTCCCGCAGCTGAGCCTCGAGCCCCTGGCGATACCCCGTCACACCCTCTTCCGAGCCCGCAATCTCGAGCCGCACCTGGTGCCCCTGCTGCACGAGCTGGGCGATCGCAAGCAGCAGAAATCTGTGCCCTTTGACGGGATGCAGGCGCCCGCACGTATAGATGCGGCAGACCTCGCCTGCCTGCCAGGGCCGGTACGGGGTGCTGCGGCGCGCCTGATCGAGGTCGACCCCCATCGGCGCGATCAGAATTTTCTCCGGTGCAACGTCCCCGAGTTGCTCCTCCACCTCGGCCAGCAGCTTGCGCGACATGACCAGAGCGAAGGAGGCGCCGCGCCACTTCTCTCGCTGATTGGGGCCGTACCCCTCGAGCGAGGCGAGCAAGGTCAGGCTGTAGTCGATGCCGGTGAGGTGCGAGGCAAACGCGGCCACATACGCTGCGTCCCCCGCCGACAGCACGTGCAGCTGCGACCAGCCGCGCTCGCGCGCCAGCGCCGCAAAGCGCCCGCCCACGAGCACCAGCGCCGCGAGCCTCAGCCGCTGTTTCACGCTCACGTCTCTGGTCTCGAGCGGTACGAGCAGGCAGCGCGCCAGCGCCTTGGGACCTCCGCGCCAGAGCGCGCCCAGGGAGAGCCCGACGTCGCGCAAGGAAAACGGCACGAGGTAGTGCGTCAGGCTCATCGCGCGCTCCGACCAATCGTGGCAGATCAGCTGGGGCCGGCGCGTCGAGACCAGATCCGCCTCGATACCGAGGTCCAGGAGCGCGCGCCGCTCGCGCCAGATCCAGGTGTGGGTTTGTCCGGGAAACTCTGGCACCAAGTAGCCGATGCGGGTCTTCATGCGCGCTCGATCAGCCTGGGCCGCCCGCGGGCGAGGGTCAAGTTCGCCGCGCCAGGAGCCCGCGCAGCCCCCCGGGCGCGGGCGCCGGGTGGCAAGCGTGGACGCTGCGCGAGAGCAGCGCCGAAAATAGCCGCGGGTGGCGGCTCAGGTAGCCGATCGCCCAGCGCCGCCAGGCGGGCCTGCCCGCCAGGCTCAAAAGCAGACCCGTCGTGCGGTAATATGTTGCCGTCAGTCGCCGGTGGTCGGCGGGGTAGCGCTCGAGCTCACCTGCGGCGACCCGCTCGACCAGCGCCCGCGCACAGGCGAAGCCGAGCGCGAGCCCCTCGCCCGTGAGCGCGTCCAGATATCCGGCAGCATCCCCCACGAGTGCCACGCCCGGAGCCAGCACGGCGCGCACCCGTTGCTCGAGGGGCCCGGCACCTCGCGGCCGCTCGCAGGCGACCGCCCCGGCCAGGCGCTCCTCGAGCGCGGGGAACAACGCCGTCCAACGCCCCGTCGCCAGCGCTCGGCCGTGACTGAGCACGGCCACGCCGACCAGATCCGCAGCCAGCGGCGTGACGTAGGCCTCGGCCTGCTCGTGCCAGTGCACCTCCACCCAGTCCGACCACGGCTCGACACGGAAATGGCGCTGCACACCGAAGCGCGGGGCGCGGCGCGGCGGAAGTTCGTAGCCGAGCTTGCGCCGGATCGGACTGCGCAGGCCGTCCGCCGCCACGAGCAAGCGCGCCTGGTAGCTCACGCTGCCGCCCGGCGACGCGCTGGCGTCGACCTGCACGACGCCGTCTCGATAGCGAAAGTTGCGCACGGTCTGACCGTTGCGCACGGGCACGTCGAGCTCGGCGGCACGTTCGGAGAGGCGCTGCATGAGCAGATCGCGGCTGAGGGCGCGTCCCCGTCGCTCGAGGAAGCTGGCGCTGGCCACGAGGTCTCCGTCGAGGAAGCGCACGCCGCGAAACTCGCGCGCGCCCGAGAGCGATACGCCGAGCTGCTCGAGCGCCGAAACGGCGCCCGGCATCAGCCCTTCGCCGCAGGCTTTGACGGGCAGACCCTGCGCCTGCTCCAGCACGAGTGCGGACAGGCCCAGGCGCCGCGCTGCGAGGGCCGTCACCAGCCCCACGGGCCCGCCACCCGCGATCACCAGATCCCAGACGCTCACGCCGTGCTCATGCGCGACCCGGCCAGAAGCGGCGGCGATCTCCGAGGCGAGCCGCGTAGCTGCCATGGAGGAGCAAGGCTCGTTCCTCGCAGCGCACGCGGACCCAAAGCAAGAGCGCGTTGCAGGCACTAAACAGCGCGGCCGTGAGGAACGCCGAATGGATGAGCGGCACCGCCACGCCCTCGACCACCACGGCCAGATAGTTGGGATGGCGCAGAAATCGAAAGGGGCCGCCGACCTCGACGGGTACCCCCGGCAATACGATCACACCGACGTTCCAGCGCCGGCCCAGGCTCGCGATCGTCCAGTAGCGCAGCCCCTGGCTGGCCAGCGCCAGGCCGAGGCAAGGCCAGCCCCAGAGCGGGGAGAACGGGCGTGCCGACAGCCAGACCTCCAGCGCGCAACCGCCGAGAAAAGCCGTGTGCAGCGCCTTCATCCAGGGCAGGTGGCCGCGGCCGTATTCGACGCCGCCACGCGCCCGCGCCCAGGCAGCGTTGCGGCGGCTCAGCCACAGTTCCACGCCTCGCTCGAGCGCGACCAGCGCGAGAAACATGAAGTAGCGGCGTTCACTCACCACTGTACCAGGACCATCTCCGAGCAGAAGCCGGGACCCATCGCCAGGAGCAGCGCACGTTCCCCGGGAGCGGGGTGCCGCTCGCGCCAGACGTCGCGCAGCACCATCAAGACCGAGGCGCTCGACAGGTTGCCGTTGGTCCGCAGCTGGCTCCAGCTAAATTCCAGGTCGCGTGCCGAAAGACCCAGGCACTCCTGAAAGGCCTCGAGTACCTTGGGCCCCCCGGTGTGTAGAACCCAGTGCTGCACCTCGGCTCGCGACAGCCCGTGGTCGGCGAGAAAGCGGTCCACATCCACGGGTACATGTCGTCGCACCAGGTCGGGCACCCCTGCCGAGAGCTGGATGCGCAGCCCCTGGCTGCCGATGTCCCAGCCCATCACCTCCTCCGTACCTGGATAGAACACGGAGCGGGACGCCACGACGCGCGGCCCCCGCGCAGGCAAGCTACTGCCGGCGATCACCACGGCAGCGGCGCCATCTCCAAACAGGCTGCTCGCGATCAGATTGGGAACCGAGAGGTCGTCGTCCTGCCAGGTGAGGCTGCACAACTCGACGGCCAGGAGCGCGACGTAGCTCTCGGGATAGGCCTTCGCCCAATCGGCGGCGCGAGCCAGACCGGCCGCGCCGGCGACGCAGCCAAGCCCAAAGATGGGCGTGCGGCGGAGCGCCGGACTGAGCCCGAGGCGATTGACGAGCCGCGCGTCGATCGACGGGGTGGCCACGCCGGTGACGGAGACAAAAAACAGATGCCCGAGCTGGGCGGCGTCGATCTCGGCCTCGGCGAGCGCGCTCGACAGGGCCTGCGCCCCGAGCTCGGTCGCAACGCGGATGTACTCTTTGTTGCGCGCCGAGAAGCCCCGGATGCGTGTGTACTCCTCCTTGGGCAGGGCCAGATGCCGCCCCGCCACCCCGGTTCGACCATTCAGCGCCTCCAGCCGCGCCAGCGCCTGCGGTGACCCACCCCACTGTTGGCCGAGTTGAGCGAGGAGCTCTTCCTGGCGGTAATAGTGTTCGGGGAATGCCGTGGCGACGGATGCGATGCGCAAGGAGGCTTTCTTTGGCCCGGGGTAAGCGACGGGGCTTCCTCAGCGGGTAGCGCGCCCCACGGCGGACGTCGAGGCCCGCCCGCAGCGCCCGCCACGAGTGAGAGCGCTTGGGGGGCTCCACGACCCGGCGACCGGAGCCGCTCCAGGGCACGCCGGGGCAAAAAAGCATCCCGAGATCGCGAGCCAGGCCCTAGGCTGCAGACATGCAGCGATTTCTCCGCATGGCCTGCGCGGCCAACGGTTTTCTGGCGGTGGCGCTGGGCGCGTTCGGGGCCCATGGGCTGAAGTCGCGTTTGGCGCCTCTGGCCGACGCGGCGCGACGCCTGGAGTGGTGGGAAACGGCGTCCCAGTACCACCTGTTCCATGCCCTCGCGCTCGGGCTCGTCGCGACCTGGGCCGAGCGCATGCCGAGCCGAGGGCTGCGGTTCGCGGGATACGCATTCTCGACCGGGATCATTCTGTTCTCGGGTAGTCTGTACGCCATGACGCTGAGCGGGCAAACGGGCCTCGGCGCCATCACGCCGTTCGGCGGCGCCGCGCTCTTGCTCGGCTGGGGCGCGTTGTTCTTTAGCGCAGCGCGCGGCAGGTCGCTGGAGACGGGCTCCAGTCCAGCTCGCTGAGCCCTCCACTTCACCTGGAGTTCGCACGGTGCTATGCCTGCGCCAGGCCCAGAGGGCCCGCAGCCAAGGACACGAACAGAGATGAGTGGGCATTCCAAATGGGCGACGATCAAACGCAAAAAAGGCGCGGTCGACGCCGCGCGCGGCAAGGTGTTCACGCGCCACACCCGAGAGATCGCGATCGCTGCCCGCATGGGCGGCGGGGACCCTGGCGGTAACGCTCGCCTGCGCAAGGCCATGTCGGCCGCGAAGGCAGACCAGATGCCCAACGACAGGATCGACCGCGCCATCAAGCGAGGTACGGGCGAGATCGAGGGCGTGAGCTACGAAGAGGTGTTGTACGAGGGCACCGGCCCCGGTGGGACGCTCTTTCTCGTCGAAGGCACCACGGACAACAAGAACCGGACCGTGGCGGAGCTGCGCAAGATTTTCGACAAGCACAACGGTTCCCTGGGCACCAGCGGTACTGCCGCGTGGGCGTTCGATCGCAAGGGAGCGCTGGTGATCGGGGGCGCCGCGACCGAGGAGCAGATCATGGAGTCTGCCGTGGAAGCGGGCGCCGACGACTACGAGAACGACGGCGAAAACTGGACCGTGTACACCCCGGTCGACCTGATGGAGGAGATCGGCTCCGCCGTGGAAGCTGCCAAGCTGCAGCTCGTGAGCAGCAAGCTGGTCCAGGTTCCCAAGACCTGGAAAGAGCTGCGCGGGCGCGAGGCCGAGGTGGGCTTGAATCTGGTCGATACGCTCGACGAGCACGACGACGTCGCCACGGTCTACGTCGACTTCGACGTGCCCGAAGAGGAGCTCCGCCGCATCGCCAGCGAGCAGGGCTGAGGCTGCGCTGCGGCAGCGGGGGTCTCGAACAGGCCCCCGCACGACGTGCCTGTCCCGGAGCTGCGCTCGGGGGGGCGCTAGACGAGAAAGCGCAGCGAGTGTGCCGAGAAATAGCTGAAGACGGCGTGCGCAAAGAGCGCCGGAGCAAGCCGCCCGGTGCGCTCGGCGACGAAGCTCCAGCACAACCCACAACCGAGCGCCGCCAACACCAGCAGCGGATTGTTGCCGGCGGCCTCGTCCTGGAGCGTGAAGAACGTGGGCAGGTGGGCCACGCCGTACAACAGGGCGCAGACCATCCACGCCCGCCGTGCGCCTAGCCGTTCGCGCAGCTCGAACTGTACCCAGCCTCGCCACACGATCTCCTCGCAGGCGACGACGCCGAGCAGGCACGCGCCGCTGGCGACCGAGTCCGGATCGCCGGCGAGCAAGAAGACCTGGAAAAGCCAAGCTCGCTGATCGCTGCCGCCGTACAGCCATTGTTTGCTGAGCAACCAGGCGGCACCGAGCAGACCGAGACCGAGCAGGATGCCGAGCGAAGCGTCGCCCCGTCGCAAGCTCCAGAGCGCCCCCAGCCGCTGCTGTCGCGAGAGGCGCAACAGCCCGCCCGCTGCGAGCAGCAGGTACGGCACGCCGAGGCCGAGCCACATCAGCGGACTGCCGGCGAGGGCCGGACGAAGCGCGTAGCTCACGGCCGCTGCCACCACGCCGAGCACCAAGCCGATCCAGACCACCACTACTTTTGACTCAGCTGCGCCGAGAGAAAGGCGACGATGTCGTCCGCCACGGCAGCCTTGGACCCGGGCCCGAGCGGCTGCTGCGAGGCGGCCGTCACGAGGATTGCACGAGTCTCATCGGTGCCGAGCGCGTCCTGTGCCGAGTTGGCCACGATCGCGTCCACTCGCTTCTGAACGAGCTTGTCGCGGCCCGCCGTCACGAGCTGGTCGCCCTGCGCCGTCTCCACGGCAAAGCCGAGCAAGAAGGGTTTCCGCCCCACCCGGGCCGCGCCCACCTCCGCCAGCAGATCGGGGTTGGGCTCGAGGTCGAGCTGGAGTGGCGCTGCAGAGCGCTTCAGCTTACTGGAGGAGCGCTGCCGGGGGCGATAGTCCGACACCGCCGCGCACATCACCAGCGCATCGGCGCCGCCCGTGCCCGCGGCGAGTGCTTGGTGCAGAGCCGCTTGCATCTCCAGCGCACTGCGCACGTCGACGCGTTGCACGCCGGCCGGAGTCGGCAGCGTCACAGGACCGGCGATCAGAGTCACCTGCCCTCCGCAGCGTGCGGCGCTCGCGGCGATCGCAAAGCCCATCTTGCCCGAGGAGCGATTGGTGAGAAAGCGCACAGGGTCGAGGTCTTCCACGGTCGGACCCGCCGTCACCACGATCTTCCGGCCCGCGAGACTCGAAACCACCGCCGTGGACGAGGCCGCGCCGCCCGAGGCGCTGCAGCGACCCGTCGACAACTCCTGCTCGATTGCCTCCAAGAGTTGCTCGGGCTCGAGCAGCCGCCCGATCCCCACCTCACCGGATGCGACCTCCCCGAGCGCGGGGCCCAGGAGCCGCCAATCCGTCAGACTACGTATGCGTTCCACGTTTGCCTGGGTCAGCGCGTGGGCCCACATGTTGGGGTGCATGGCGGGTGCGATCAGCACCGGGCACCGGGCACAGGACACGGTGGCAGTGATCATGTCGTCCGCACGCCCGTGAGCGAGCCGAGCCAACAGATCGGCCGTGGCCGGGACGATGGCGATCAGGTCGCTGCGTTGCGCGAGCTCCACATGGGGCTCGCCGGGACCGTGAAACAGGTCGGTCTGCACCGGACGCCCCGTCAGGCCCTCCAGCGTTGCGCGCCCGAGAAAGCGCTGCGCCGAGCGGGTCATTACGCCTTCGACACTCGCACCCGCGCGGACCAGCAGGCGCACCAGCAGCGCGGCTTTGTACGCGGCAATGCTGCCGCTCACACACAATGTAATCCGCTTGCCCACCAGTGGCGTCACGGCGAGCACCCCCTCCGGCAGTTTCTCGCTGCTACTCAAGACCGGACCAGCCTACGCTGGGGCCGGCCGAAGAGGCAATTGGACGTGCCGCACCGCAGACAAGATTCTTGTGCATCGCTAAACCGGGGAACTATGACTCGGCGGTGCACGCCCAGCCTCCGGAGCGCGCCCATCGTCGGTGGAGCAGCACCGCTCCGGGTCACCTGCCGTCATCGCTTGCACTCGGGGGACCGGCCCTCCATACCCTGCCCCTGGCCCATCTGGTAGAATCCGAGCCGGTTATCGCATGGTAGTCACCAACCAGCAGGCCGTTGCCCGGCCTCGGATCGTCGGTCGCTACGCACTGTTTGACGAAATCGCTGCGGGCGGAATGGCGACGATCCACCTCGGGCGGCTCGTGGGGCCGGTCGGCTTTTCGCGCACCGTCGCCATCAAGACGCTGCACCCGCAGTTCGCCAAGGATCCCGAGTTCGTCGAGATGTTTCTGGAGGAGGCCCGCCTGGCCTCGCGCATCCAGCATCCGAACGTGATCAGTACGCTCGACGTGGCGACCGGCGAGGGCGAAGTGTTCTTGGTCATGGAATATGTGGCCGGCGAGTCGCTCGCCAAGCTGGTGCGAAGCGCGCTCAAAAAGGGCGAGCTCATGCCGGTGGAGATCGCCACGAGCGTACTGGCCGGCATGCTGCACGGGCTGCATGCCACCCACGAAGCCAAAAACGAGCAACTCGAGGCCATGCACATCGTGCATCGAGACGTCTCGCCCCAGAACGTACTGGTCGGCCTCGACGGCGTGGCCCGCATCTTCGACTTCGGGGTGGCCAAGGCGGCCGCCATGCGCTCGCAGGTGACGAGTGACGGGCAGATGAAGGGCAAGCTGAGCTACATGTCGCCCGAGCAGCTCAACAGCCGCGAGGTCGATCGGCGTACCGACGTGTTCGCTGCCGGCGTCGTGGCCTGGGAGTGCTTGACGGGCAAGCGGTTGTTCGCCGGCTCGGATCCCGGTGAGGTGCTCGCCAAGGTCCTGACGCTGGATATCGCCGCTCCGATCGAGGTCCAGAGCAGCATTCCTCGCTCGCTCAGCGATACCGTCATGCGGGCGCTCGAGCGATCTCCGGAACAGCGCTGGCAGACCGCTCGCGACTTCGCGATCGAACTGGAGCGCAGCACGCCGCTCGCCGCCCCGCATGTGGTGGGTGATTGGGTGGAGCTCAACGCCAGCGATGCGGTGCAAGACCGCCGCCACCGCGTGGAGAGCGTGGAACGCGCCTCGGTCGATCTCGGGCACATCTCCATTCCGGCTCAGGCGAGCGCTGCCCACGCCATTGCTGCTCACGCGCTGGCCACCAGTGTGCTGGCATCGAGCGCGCCTCCGGCAGCTCTGTCGGCGGCGGCCGTGCCCGGCGCGGTGGAGGCGCAGCCCGCCTCAGGCCCTCGCGATGCCTTGCTCGCCCCCGAAACGTCGGATCTCGCGAACGCGGGCACGTCCCGTTCTTCCAACCTGACGGTGAGCAGCAGCGCCGCCGCGAAAAATCCGGTGCCCGCGCGCCGCCTCGCCGTGCTGCTCGGTCTGTCCGGGTGCGCCGCGGCGCTGATCGGGGTAGGGCTCTGGCACTGGCACGACGGCGGTTTCGACGAGCCAGATTCCCTGCCCTCGCCCGCTGCGAGCTTGCCGGAGCCGCCTTCGGACCTGCGCGCCGTGCCCACGCGCGAGCCGCCTCGCGCCGCCGACCCCACCAAGCCCGCCGACTCGACGCCCGAGCCGAGCGGAGGCGCGCCACCGCCGGTGCTGCAGATTGATTCCCTCCCGGAGCAAGATGCGCCCGACGCGGGGGCGGCGAGCGATCCCTCGCGCGCCGAGGGGCCCGATCATCACGCTGCAGCCGGGCATCGCGGCAAGCGCGCCGGCAAGCGGCTCCCGCCGGCCAAGCCCACACCGAGCGTGCCCGTGGCTCCTCCGCCCCGAGATCCGAAGCCCGGGGCTGCTGCTGCGGCCGCAGCCAGCGCGCCCGCCACGGCTCCCAAGGTGGCGGCTCCCGGCGCTCCGAAGCCCGAGTGTGACCCACCGTGGTACATCGACCCCAAAGGTGTTCAGCGGTTGAAACCCAATTGCCTCTAGCCGTCCGGATCGAAGGATTCGCGTGTTCGTGTGCGCTCGGTCTCCGGCGAGGCGGCGTGGTCTTGGCGAAGCGCTCGGCCTCACGTATACCGAGACGATCGGCATGCTGAGGCACATGGCAAGACGTTCGCCGAGGACAGCTCTGTTCACTCGGGGTCTGCGCTCCTGGGGCCTGGCGCTCTGCGCGCCGTTCGCCGGGCTGGGAGTAGCCCACGCCGAGGATGCCGCCCCCCCGACCAAGACCAGCTGTGCCGAGGCCTACGAGTCGTCGCAAGAGACGCGGGCCTCGGGCCACCTGCAGGAGGCCCGCACAGGCCTGGCCTTCTGCGCTCAGACCGAGTGTCCAGCGTTCGTGCAGAAGGATTGCGCGCGCTGGCTGGAGGAGGTCGAGCGTGAGTTGCCGAGCGTCGTGATCAGCGTGGCCGGTCTGGACCCGGAGGCCACGCGAGAGGCGACCTTGAAGATCGACGGCCTCGCCCGGACCGATGCCCTGGCGGGCACGCCGATCAGCCTCAATCCCGGCAAGCACGAGCTGACGCTGGAAAGCCCCGGCGAGCCCGCGGTCGTGCGCCAGATCGTGGCGCTGCAAGGCGTGCAGAATCGTGCCGTGGAGATCCGGGTGGGAGCTGCGGCGGCGACGCTGGAACCGAGGACGGAGCCCACGTTGGCTGTGGACGCCGCGGGCGCAGGTACCTCCCCGCTGCGCTCGTATGCCTACGTGGCGTGGGGTGTGGGCGCGGTTGGCCTCGGCGTGTTTGGTGTGCTCGGCACGCTCGGTCGGGCCGATGAAGCGAGCTTGCGCGAGGACTGCCCGATGCAGGCCTCCGTTCCCGAGCAGGTCGCTCCGGGGGTCTGCGCCGAAAGCGAGATCGAAGAGCGGAAGTCGCAGTACCAGACCGAAAACTTGATCGCCGACATCGGGCTCATCACGGGCATCCTCGGAGCAGCCGGCGGCACGGCCCTGTTCATCTTGTCGGCGACCAAGTCGCCCTCCACCCCGGCGACCGGCGCCCCCTCTACGGCCGGCCTGCGCCTGGACCTGGGACCTACGCGCGGCGGCGCTCGGGCGAGCCTCAGCGGCGCATTCTGAAGCGTGCAGCGCGGCTGCACGCGCCTTAGATTGTCGACATGACGGCGTTGCACATCGACATCTGGTCCGACATCGCCTGCCCCTGGTGCTACGTGGGCAAGCGCAGGTTCGAGGCCGCGCTGCGCGGCTTCCCGGAGCGCGATTCCGTGCGCATCCGCTGGCGCGCCTTCGAGCTGAATCCCACGGCGGCCCGCCAGACCCAAACGGGCCCCTACGCGGAGCGCCTGGCAAAGAAGTACGGCACCTCGCTCGGCGAGGCCCAGAGCCGCATCGACCGCCTGGTAGAGCTCGCGCAGGCCGACGGCCTGCGCTTGGATTTCGAGCGCATCCGTCCGGGAAATACCTTTGACGCGCATCGCATCGTGCATTTCGCCGCCGAGCGCGGCCTGCAGGATGCCACCAAAGAGCGTTTCTTGCGCGGCTACCTGAGCGAGGGCGAGGCCATCGGAGAGCCGGACGTGCTGGTCCGGCTGGCGGCCGAGGTCGGGCTGCCCGCCGCAGACGTTCGAGACGTCCTGGCGAGCGACGCTCATGCCGATGCGGTGCGTACGGACGAGCGGATCGCCCAGGAGCTCGGCATTCGCGGCGTGCCCTTCTTCGTGCTGGGAGAACGCTACGCCGTGTCGGGGGCGCAGCCCGTCGCGCTGTTCTCGAGCGCGCTGCGCCAGGCCCAGGACGAGCTCGCAGCGGTGGCTACCCCATTCGAGGAGGGAGCCGCCTGCGGTCCAGAGGGATGCTGAGCTCGCGCTTCGGGTACCTCGCCGGGTGGTTGGCGGGGCTCGCGCTGCTCGGCTGCGCGAAGCGCCCCGAGCCGGTCCTGCGCCAAGGGCTGCCCTGGTACGAGGATGCGCCCGATGCGGCGCTGGCGGCCGCTCGCGCAGAGAACAAGCTGGTGCTCGTCGATCTCTGGGCGCCCTGGTGTCACAGCTGCCTGTCGATGCAGAACTTCGTGCTCACCGCGGAGAACCTGCCGCAGATCACGAGCCACTTCGTGTTGCTCGCCGTGGACACGGAGCGCGCCGACAATGCGCCCTTCCTGCAGGCACTGCCGGTCGCCGTGTGGCCCACCTTCTACGTGCTGAACCCGGAGCGGCAGGTGTTCGGTCGCTGGTTGGGCTCGGCCGCCCCGGCACAGCTGGCACGCTTTCTTTCCGAGAGCGAGCGCGCGGCGCAGCTCGAGGGCAGCGAGCGACTGCCCGATAGCGATCCGGCAGCCCAGCTGCACCTGGGAGACGGTCTGGCGATGCGGGGCGAGCACGTGCTGGCCGCGGACGCCTACGCCCGCGCGCTCCAGCTCGCGCCCCTCGATTGGCCGCGGCGCCCCGAGACGCTGGTGGCACAGATCACGGCGCTGTCCAAGGCCAGGGCGGACAAGCGCTGCCTCGAGCTCGCGAGCGCGGGCATGCAACACACCGGTAGCGCTGCGAGCGCCTCCGACTTTGCATCCTATGCCCTGGGATGCGCCGAGCGTGTCCCGGCGGACGATGCTCTCGCTCCGCAGGTGAGGCGCGCGGTCGAGCAGAGGCTGACCCCACTTTGCCAGCAGGGCACCTCGGAGCTGGCTCCCGATGATCGCGCCGATGCGTGCGCCAACCTGGCCGAAGCGCGTAGCGCCCTGGGAGATGCGCCCGGCGCACGCGCCGCGACGCTGCAGCGGCTCGATGTGCTCGAGCGCGCTGCCGCCGGCAAACCGGATGCGGTGGCGATCGCCTACGACTGGGCGCTCACCGGGACGCTGATCGAGCTGGGGCGCGCCGCTGAAGCGCTGGAGCGCGCGATCGTGCGCGAACGGGCGCTGCCCGACAACTACAACCCACCGCAGTACCAGGCGCGCGCCTACAAAGAGCTCGGACGTTACGACGAGGGCCTGCGCGCGATCGAGCGAGCGATCCAGCTCGCGTATGGGCCGCGGCGGCTCTCCTTCCTGACCCTGAAGGCGGACCTGCTGCTGCTGGCGAAGCGCAACGACGAAGCGCGGCGGGTCGTCGAGGAGCAGCTCGCCGGCTATCGCGCCCTGCCCGATGGACAGAAGCAGCCCGCCGCCGAGGCCCGCATCGCGGAGCGGCTCGCCAGCTGGCGCTAGCCGCCCCCGTACGCAAAACGGGGCTCAATCCTGCGGCGCGAACAGCCCGATGGGATAACGCAGGACTCGCCCGTCGAGGGAGATGTCGACCAGCAGCACGTCCTCGCGCGCGGGCGGAGCGGGGCTCTGCAGGGTCAGATCGAGGAGGCCCTCGCTGCCGGCGGCCAGCGTGATCGGCAAGCTGCGGTCGAGCTCGAAGCCCGCGCTGTCCAGGCGGAAGCGCGGCTCGGCGAGCACGATCGGACCGCTGCAGGCGTTCTGCACGCGCACGCTGCGCCTCACGGCGCCGCTAAAGTCGAGATCGAAGCCCGGGTCGAGCGTCACGCACTCGTGGCGCGGGCTCGGCTCGAGCGTGTCCACGAGCTCCACCGCGCGATAGATGAGATCGACCGGCGTGGACCGGACGCTGTCCGTCTGCGCCTGCAGGCGCAGCTCGTCGCCGTTGCGGACGGGCACGCTCAGCGTGAACGAGCCGTCGCTCCGTGCGGTGGTGGTCACGGCGGGATCGCGCGTATCGATGTCGATCACCCGCACGCTGGCGCCGGGAGTCGCGGCACCGGGCTGCCCTTCGATGGGCAGCAAGCGCGGTTCGGACAGCACCGAGATGCCGACGGGCGCGACCCCGATCAGTCCAGGATCGAGCGATGGCGGCTCGGGCATGGGGGTCGCACCGCAACGCGTCAGGCCCAGCACGAGCGCGAGCAAGGCCCCGCAGCGAACGCTGCGGGGTTGTCGTCGAGTGTTGGGCCTGCGCTTCACTTCAGATACTCGCGCTCAGATGCATTCCGGATCCTGCCCCTTGCAGGGGTCGTCCGCCGGCCGCGAGCACACCCCGTCGGGTGCCTCGATGAAGGCCGCGCAGACGGTGGGCCCCGCAGCAGACGTGCATTCGGGGTCCTGCGCCCTGCACGGGTCATCTGCGGGGCGCGAGCACACGCCGTCCGGGGCCTCGATGTACAGCAAACAGGCGACGGGCTCGTCCAACGAGCAGTCCGGATCCTGCGCCTTGCACGGGTCGTCGGGCGAACGCGAGCACACGCCGTCCGACTCCTCGATGAAGAGCGCGCACACGGTCGGCTCATCCAAGGAACAGTCCGGATCCTGCGCCTTGCACGGGTCGTCGGGCGAACGCGAGCACACGCCGTCCGACTCCTCGATGAAGAGCGCGCACACGACGGGGTCCTCCGCGGCTCTGCACTGATCGGCCGGGACGCACGGGCCGTAGCAGCGGCCGAGGACCGTCGGCACCTCTCCCTCGGCGCATTCGGGCGCCGCCCTCCGGCACAACACCTGACTCACGTCGCAGTCGTAGCCCTCGCCTCCTGCGTCGGCGCTACAGTCGGGATCCTGGAAGCGGCAGGGATCGCTGTCGGGACGGCCGCAGACGCCATCGGCGACCTCGCTGATCAACGTGCACGCCACGGGTGCATCCGGATCGGTGGGAGGGGTCGAGCTGGCGCTTCCACCGCCAGCGTTCGAGGCCGCGTCGGCGCTGTCGTCCCCGCGCAACTCCGCCTGGCTGGAGCCCGCGCTCGTATCCTCCAGCTCCGTTGAATCCGACTCGGCCGCACCGCAGCCGACGGCGGCGAGGGCGAGCCAGCACAGAGCGATACCGGTCCGGGATGAATTTCGCATGAGCACTACTTCTGTCTCCTTGGTCTAAGGTCTGCCAGCACTAGTGCAAGCTCGGTGCCGAAGTCTGATTCGGATCATAACTTAGAAATATTCGATAGTTATCACCCCAGTGGATTGTTCCAAAATGTTCCAATACGTTCGTTTAGCGTCGCTCGTGGTACACTGGGAGTGTGCCGCTTCAGGTCGGAGACCACGTCAGCCATCGCTATCGCGTCCTGCGACCTCTCGGGCAGGGCGGCATGGCGAGGGTGTTCCTGGTGGAGGACGAGCCCACGGCCCAACGCCTCGTCCTGAAGGAGCTCCGCGCTCCCAACGCGGAGCTGGTCGCCGCTTTCCGCGCGGAGTTCGCGCTGCTGGCCGGGCTCACCCATGCCCGTCTGACCCGGGTGCACGACTTCGGAGCCACGCAGCTGCGCGGGCAGTGGCTGCACTACTACACGGCCGCCTGGATCGACGGCACGACGCTGCGGGAGCATGCCCGCCGGGAGCCCGAGCGCTGGCTGGGGCCGCTCGCAGACGCTCTCGAAGGGCTGCTCGCATTGCACGATCTGGGCGTCGTGCATGGCGATTTTACGCCGGACAACGTTCTGGTCGAAGCCAGCGGGGGCGGCGTGTTGATCGATCTCGGCTGCGCGCGCCCGCGCGCTCAGAGCTCCGAATCGATCGCCGGCACGCCGGGTTTTCTCGCGCCGGAGCTGCTGGCGAGCGGCACGGCCGATGTGGCCAGCGATCTGTATGCGGTGGGCGTCAGCCTGCAGCAGCTCGCTGGCAGCCGGCCCCGCCGGGAGCTGAGCGAGCTGATCTCGCGCCTGCTGGCGGATGACCCCCACGAGCGACCGAACGGCGTGCGCAGTGTGCTCGCCGCGCTCGGCCAACACGCGGCGGCGGGCCGCAGCCCAGCGGCACGATCGCTGCGCCTGGTGGGGCGCGAGGCCGAGCGGGCTCAATTCGACGCCTGGCTCGCTGCGCTCGTCGACGGGCGCGGCGGTCCCCGCACGCTCGCCCTGCAGGGCCGGCGCGGCTCGGGCAAGTCGCGGCTCCTGCGCGAGCTCGCCGCCAGCGCCGAGCTACGGCTCCGGGTGCTGCGCGCCCACGCGCGCGAGGCCGGTGCCGTAGCCTGGCTACTGGACGCGGCGACCGGGACCCGCGAGCCGCGGACGGGGGCGCGCGGTGCTCTCGGCGCCGCCGAGTCGCTCGCCCGGCGCGCCGAGCCCTGTGTGCTCGTGCTGGAGGATGCAGACCTGGCGAGCCCCGCCGAGGTGGAGTGGTTGGCGCAGTTCGCACGCTCGCTGGACGAACGGGCGCGGGTGGGCCTGATCGTCTCCGGCGTGGAGCCATTGCCCGGGCTCGCCGCCGAGCTCGTGGAACGTGTCGAGCTTCGTGCGCTGGACGCCGCGGCGCTCGGCGAGTGGACGAGCCATGCGTTTTCGGAGCGCCGCCTCGCGGAGTTGGCGAGAGAGAGCGAGGGCCTGCCCGCGCGCATCGAAGTCGCGCTCAGTCAGTGGAGCGGTGAGGGGGCTCCCCTGCCCCGAGCGCGCACGGAGACGCACGGGCTGAGCGCCGCCCTGGCGGGCCTGAGCGAGGCAGAGCTCGGGCAGCTGGCGCTCGTCCTGGCGCTGGACGGCGGACTCGAGCCCCACGACTTTGGGCTCGATAGCAGGCAGCTGGGCTTTGGCTTCGAGCGCGGGTTGTTGCAGCGGGAACGCTCCAGCATTCAGTTGAGCGCGCTGGTCGACCGCGCGGAGCTCGAGCGCAGGGTGGGCCCCCTGCTGCTCCAACAGCGCCATCGCGAGGTGGCGTCCCTGCTGCTCTCCGGCAGCCTGAAGAGCCCGTCGCCGGTGCTGCGCGAAGCAGAGATCCTCCGGCATTTGATCCTGGGCGATCGAGCGCAGGAGGCGGCGGCCCGGCTCGCCAGCGCCGCCCCGCTCTGGCGCCGAGAACCGGCCCCATTTCTGCGGCGGGTCGCCCGCCTCGACGCGCCCGGACTGCCCCACGAGGCGCGCCTGACCCTGCTCGAGCTGGCGCTGCTCGGCAACGAACCGCGGCTGGCCCTGCGCCTGGCCGCGTGCCTGCTGCGCCGACGGCCCGCCCTGCCGGCAGCGCAGCAGGCGCGGCTCGCGGGCACCGAGGCCCTGACCCGCCTCGGGCGGGGAGCGCGCGCAGCACGCTTGCTCGAACGGCTGCTCGAGGCGGGCCCCGTTGCCGAGCTACGTCCGCGGCTGCTCGCTGCCCTGGCACGGGCGCGCATCGGACGCGGCGACTACACGGGTGCCGAGCAAGCGGCTCGCGCGGCGCTCGCCCTGGGCAACGCGGAGCCGCAGACCACGGCGCTCGAAGAGGCGCTCGGGGTGGCCGCCCTGTACGCGGGTCGGAGCGCGGAGGCACGAGCCCACTTTGCCGAAGCACTCGCGCGCGGCGCGGAGCTCACGCCGCGGGACCATTGTCGCCTGCTCGGCTATCGCGCCCTGTGCGCCTTCCGCGCTGGACAGCTCACTCTCGCGCGCGACGACCAGGCTCAGGCGCTCTTGCTCGCCGAACGGGCCGGGCTCGATGACTTGCTCGGCACCTGCCATCTGAATCTGGGCACCACCCTGCAGCAAGCGGGAGAGCTGGGCGAGGCGCTCGAGCACTACGAGCGAGGCCTGGCGGTGGCGCGTGCCGTCGGTCGCGAGAGCACCGAGCTCGGACTCCGCTACAACGCCATCAATCTGCGGGTCGAGATCGGCGACTTCGAGAGCGTCCAGACCGACATCGAAACCCTCGAGCAGCGCGCGGCCCGGGCCCAGCTCCAGCATTTCGCGCCGGCGTTGGCGCTGATCCGGAGCGAGATTGCGCTCACGCGAGCTGACCTGGAGAGCGCCGAGCGAGCGCTCGGCAGCGCAGCGCATGATTTCTCGGATCTGGGCCTGGAGCGCGAGCAGCTCGAGGTCGAACTGGGCTACGCCGAGCTGGAGCTGGCGCGCGGACAGCCCGCGGCGGCGCTCACCCGCAGCGAGCGCGTCCACGAACGAGCTCGGGCTCTGGACGCGACGGATCTCGTGCTGCGCGCGGAGCTCGAGCTCGTGCGGATCGGCGCTCGCCAGCGCGACCCGGCAGCGCTGGAACGGGCCGAGGCGGCGCAGGAGCTCGCCGAGCGTTCCGGCCAGTGCCTGCTCGCCGCGCGTCTCGCCACCGAGCTGTGCCTGGCGGCCGAGGCGTGTGGCGCTCCGCGGCTGGTCGAGCGCTTCGATGCCGCCCGCAAGCTCTGGGACCGGCTCGCCGCGCAGCTGCCGGAGCCACTGCGGCGCGTCTTCTGGGGGGATCCGCGCCGCGCAGGCCTGTTGCGCTTCACCCGCGCCGCGCCCGTGCCCGGCGTGGCCCGCGCGGACGATGCGTCGGCGCTGCGACGCCTCCTGTCGCTCAGCCGGCGCATCAACTCCTCCTTGTCGCTCGAACGGGTGCTCGAGTACGCGGTCGAGGCCGCCGTCGACCTGTGCAGCGCCGAGCGCGGCTTCTTGTTGCTCCGCGACGCCGACGGCAGCGCCCGGCTCTGCACGCGCTTCGGCGCCGATCCGCACGCACTGCCCAGCTCCAACATCGTCGAGCGCGTGCTCGGCAGCGGCGACGCGCTGCTCACCACGGACGCGGAGAGCGACGCGCGCCTGACCGGCTTTGGCTCCGTGCATGCGCAGCGCCTGAAGGCCGTATTGTGCGTGCCGGTAGCGACCCCTTCGGAACTGCTCGGCGCCCTCTACGTGGACAGCCGCCTGGCACGCACGCGGCTGAATGACACGGCGCGGGACCTGCTGTCGGCGCTCGCAGACCACGTCGCCGTCGCGCTCGGCAACGCTCGCCTGCACGCCGCGCTCGAGCAGCGCAGTCGCGAGCTGGAAGCCGAGAAGCGCACCGTAGAGCGCTTGAGTCAGAGCAAGGACCGCGAGCTCGAGCGCCTGCGCGAGCAGATCGAGGCGCAACGTCGGACGCTGGAGTTTCGCTACGACTACAAGCAGATCGCCGGTCGCGGCGAGCGCATGAGCCGGGTGCTGCGCGAGCTCGATCGCATCATCGACTCCGACGTCAGCGTGCTGATCCACGGCGAGAGCGGCACGGGCAAGGAACTCATCGCGCGGGCCATCCACGTGCACGGCGCCCGCAAGGACGCGCCCTTCGTCGCCGTCAACTGCGCCAGCATTCCCGATACCTTGCTCGAATCCGAGTTGTTCGGACACACCAAGGGAGCGTTCACCGGCGCCGACCGGGACAAGACAGGGCTCTTGCTCAGCGCCAACGCTGGCACGTTATTCCTGGACGAGCTGGCCGAGCTGTCCTTGGCCACACAGGCCAAGTTGTTGCGCGTGCTGCAGGAGCGCGAAGTGCGCCCGCTGGGTGCCGAGCGAGCGCGAGCCTTCGACGTGCGGTTGGTCTGCGCCACACATCGCCAGCTCGCGCGCGAGGTCGAGGCGGGCCGCTTTCGCGAGGACCTGTTCTATCGCGTCGCCGTGGTCGAGATCGAGTTGCCGGCGCTGCGCGACAGGATCGAAGATCTACCCGAGATCAGCCGAACGATTCTGGCGCGGATCGCGGCCAGCTCGGGCCGAGCGCCGCCGGAGCTCGGCCCCGACGCCTTGCGCGCCCTGGCCACCTACCCGTTCCCCGGCAACGTGCGCGAACTGGAGAACATCCTGACGCGCGCCGTGGTGCTGTCTGGACATGAGCGCCTGGGCGCCGCCGATCTGGATCTGGCGCGGGCCCCTGCCCGCTCCCGCCACAGCCGCACGCGGGCCGAGTTCGAGGCCGAGGAGCGGGAGCGCATCCTGCAGGCCCTGCGCGGCGCGCGCTGGAACGTCAGCGTCGTCTCGCGCTCGCTCGGTATCCCGCGCAACACGTTGTATCGGAAGCTCGAGCGCTACGGGCTCACCCGCGAGGAGGCCCCGGATCTGACCTAAAAGCCGAGGGCTCGCCCGCCCTGGTACACGATGAAGCTCATCACCCAGGCGAGGCTCGTCATGTAGCCAAACATGAACACGGGCCAACGCCAGCTCTGCGTCTCCCGGCGCACCACCGCCAGCGTGCTCATGCACTGGCAGGCCAGCGCGAAGAAGACCATGAGCGACAGCCCGACCAGCGGCGTGTAGACGGGGCGACCGTTTGCGTGCGTCTCGGCGCGCATGCGCTCCCGGAGCGGCGCCAGCTGATCGTCGCCGATCTCCCCCAGCCCGTAGACCATGCCCAGCACGGACACGAAGACCTCGCGGGCGGCAAACGCGCCGATGATGCCCACGCCGATCTTCCAGTCGAAGCCGAGCGGCGCCAGCGCGGGCTCCAGCACCTTGCCGAGACGACCGCCAAAACTCTGCTCGAGCGCCGAGGCCTCCCGAGCGCCTTCGCTGGCCACGTCCGCTCCCGGTGGGTTGACCGCGGGAGCGCCCGCGGCGACCTCGGGTGGGCTGGACGCGGTCACTGGGCTAGTGACGGCAGGCCCCGCCACGAGTGCCGCATCCGGGGCGGGCTTGGGATAGCTGAGCAGCACCCACATCACGATCGTAAAGCCCAGGATCACCGTGCCGGCCTCGCGCAAGAAGGAGCGGGCGCGCAGCCACACCATCTTCAGCACGCTCGGCACGCCGGGCCAGCGATACGGCGGTAGCTCCAGAATCAATGGCACCGATGGCCCGCGCACCAGCGTGCGCCCCAGCACCGCCGCGGCGATCAGGGCGATGCTGGTCGAGAACACGTACATCGCAACCATCAAAAGCCCTTGCACCGGCACGAAGCCGAAGACATGGCTCGGTGGAAACAGCGCACCGATCAGCAACGTATAGACCGGCAAGCGCGCCGAACACGACATCAGCGGCACCACGAGCATGGTCAGCAGCCGGTCGCGGCGGCGCTCCATGGTGCGCGTCGCCATGATCGCTGGCACCGCGCACGCGAAGCCACTCATCATGGGCACGAAAGCGCGACCGTGCAGGCCAACGGCACGCAGCGCCCGATCCATCAGGTAGGCGACCCGGGCCATATAGCCCGAGTCCTCGAGCAGACCGATGAACAGAAAGAGCAGGCAAATCTGCGGCAGGAACACCACCACGTTGCCGACGCCGTCGATCACTCCAAAGGTGATCAGATCGCGTAGGAAGCCGCCCGGCAGGTAGTTCACCACCAGGCCGTGCAGCGACCCAAACAGATCTTCGATCCCGCTCATCAGTGGGTCCGCCCAGGCGAACAGCGACTGAAAAACGACGAGCATGATCGCGAGGAACACGGCAAAGCCATAGGCGGGATGCAAGAGCGCCCGGTCGATGCGTTCGGTGACGGAAACACCGTGCCTGGCCGGTGCATTGGCGCCCACGCCCGCCAGCCCCGCCAGCGTCAGCTCGAGGCAACGATAGCGGCTCTCGATGATCTCCCGATCGGTATCTCGACTGCCGGCACGTTCCAGCACCTCGGCGCAGCGCTGGCGCAACTCGGCAGGGATACCCACGAGCTCGTCGTCGGGGTCGAGGCTGGTGAGCGCCCACAGGGACAGCGCCCGATCGCGTTCCACGCTGCCGCGCCAGGCGCGCGGCAGCGCGTCGGCCACCGCATCGGCGTCGCGGATCAGCTCGGCGGGGTAGCTCACGTGCAGCTTGGGCGGCAGCGGGCGTTCGAGGCGCGCCGCGATCGCCCGTTGCAAGTCCTCGAGCCCACCGCCCGCTCGCGCGTTGGTCGCCACGCAGGTCACGCCCAGACGCTGGCCGAGCGCCTCGGCGTCCGGCGCGCGCTCGCCGGCCTCGTCCACCATGTTGAGCGCGACCAGGAGCGGCACGCGCAGCTCGATCAGCTGCAATACCAGGTATAGGTTGCGGACGAGTTGCCCAGCATCGACCACGACCACGACCAGATCGGGGCGCGGATTGTCGCCCCAGCCGAGCACCGCCTGCAGCGCGATCTGCTCCTCGCTGGAACGCGCGCTGAGCGAGTAGGCACCGGGCACGTCGGCGACGAGCGCGCGCCGCCCGCCCGGCAGGGCCATTTCGGCGGTGCGCCGCTCGACGGTGACGCCCGGATAGTTACCGACGCGCTCGTTGCGCCGTGCCAGGCGGTTGAACAGGCTGGTCTTGCCGACGTTGGGGTTGCCCACCAGGAGCAACAGCGGCAGCGGCTCGGACCGGTCGCTGGCGCGGCGCTCCAACTCGGTATCGGCGGCGTCAGTGACCTCTCCCGCAGCGCGGGCGACGCTCATGGAGAGCTTTTGGCGAGGCCCGGGACCCTAGACTTGCGCGCCGCGGGAACCAGAGACTGCCGCGCCGCGGGGACCTGTGACTGCCTGGCTGAAGGAGGCACCCAGGAGGCGGACCGGCGCATCTCGGCCGGCACGGAGTGCCGCGCATCGGCGCGCTCGACCTCGACCTGCTGCGCCTCCGAGGCGCGGATCGACAGATTGCAGCCGCGGGCCGTCAACTCGAGCGGATCGCCGAAGGGCGCCACCCGCAGCACTTCCACGCGGGTCCCCGGAATGATCCCCAGCTCCATCAGGCGGCGGCGAAACGACCTCGCCCCTCCGACCTTCTCGACTACCACCGCAGTCCCCGGGACAACCTGATCGAGAGTGAGCATCAACAGCGCCTTGGTAGTCTAAATGATAACCGCTTTCAAAACCGTCGCAGCGGAAATCAGTAGGCCTACCAGTCGGCCTTGGCTGGCGGGCGGTGGAGCATCGACGACGAACCTCTGCCGCGTGGGTTGAGTCACCGCGACTCTGGATAGTAATACCCACGCCGCATGACCGAGCCCACGCCGTCGCCGCGCATCTCCATCGTCATCCCCGTCTACAACGAGGAGGCGATCCTACGCTCCGCCATCACGGACCTGCGCGAGCGCCTGTCGCCGCTCGGCTGGGACTACGAGATCATCCTCGCGGAGAACGGATCGAAGGACAAGACGGCCGAGCTCGCGCAGTCCTTGTGCGAGAAGTACCCCGAGCTGCGCGCGCTCAGCGTGGACGAGCCCAACTACGGTACCGCGCTGCGCGCCGGGATCCGCGCGGCGCGAGGGGAATTTGTGCTCTGCGACGAGATCGATCTGTGTGACACCGACTTCCATCAGGCCGCGGTGCAGGAGCTCGAATCGGGCGCAACGGATCTGGTGATCGGCTCGAAGCTAATCGCCGGCGCGCGCGATCAGCGGCCGATGGTGCGTCACCTGGCGAGCATCGCGTACACGGGCCTGTTGCGCGGCCTGTTGGGCTTCCGCGGCACGGACACGCACGGCTTGAAGGCGTTCCGGCGCTCCGCGCTCTTGCCGCTGGTCGAGGCGTGTGTCGCGGATCGGGACGTGTTTGCCAGCGAGTTTGTGATCCGCTCCTACCGCAGCGGCAAGCGCGTCGTGGAGATCCCGATCCGCATCCTCGAGAAGCGCCCTCCCTCGATCAACCTGTTCAAGCGCGTGCCCAACGTCCTGACCAACCTGGCCAAGCTCACCTGGGCGATCCGGGTGCGCGGCTGAATTTCAGCAGCTTTGTTGGGTCCGTGGCGCGGCTTCGGCAACGCTGGCTAGCCCCGCCCGTCGTGGCGGCGGAGCGCCGGCATGTCAGCGTCGAATCTATCGAGACGGATCGCCCCCTTATTGATCCTGTGCGCCTGTGATTCCTACGGGGATGCCCCCTCGCTGTCGCGCAGGAGCCCTCAGCTGCAACCGGGGCGGCAAGTACCCGACGTCAGCGAACAGGAGGCCATCGGGGAAGTGCGGACCCGCATCTCGCGTGTCTCACCGGGGTTTCGCCAGCTCACGCGCAGCCAGAGCCCCGACATCGTCTTCAAGGACGAGGAGGAGACCGGTGCGGATCGCGTGATGACTCGCCGCCTGGCGGACCGCCTCCAGCGCCTGGCTCGGCTCGTCGACGCCGAGTGGAACGACGTCCACCTGCGCGTGACCGAGGCCTGGGACGAACAGGGGGAACATGGTTCCGAGAGTGCACACTACGAGGCCCGCGCTGCGGACCTGACCACCTCCGATCTCGACCCCGCCAAGCTCGGACGGCTGGGGTACCTCGCCGTGCAGGCCGGCTTCGACTGGGTCTACTTCGAGGACCGCGCGCACGTGCACGCATCGGTGCGGCGCTAACCTCGGGGGAACGCAGCTCGGCAGCGCGCGCCGGCTACAGTCCGTGCCGCGCCTTGGCCCGCGCCATCTGCCGCTGCAACAGATCGATCTGTGCGTCCACGTCGCCGCTGGCGGACGCGCGGCGCAGCTCCTCCACCACGCTGGCCCGCTCCACGCGGCCGTGCAGGCGTGCGAGCTTCTGCAGGTTTTCGGTGAGAACCTCCAGGGCCGATTCGCGATTGCCGAGCTCCGGAGCCGCCAGCCGCCGGGAGATCTGCGGGCGCAGCGCCTCGGGGAATTCGGCGACGAAGCTCGCTGGGTCGCTCGCCAGCGGCGCGCCGCCGCTCTCGGCATACAGCGCGCGGAGCGTGGCCAGGCCGAGCGCCAGATCGCCGTCGGCCGCTTCGAGCAAGGCGATGATCTCCGGCGCCCGCAACAGCTCGGGATACTCGAGCGCAGCGCCGAGAATCTGATAACGAATGGCGTCGACTCGGCTCGGGGAACGAGCTCGCTCCGGAGGGGCGGAACTGGTGCCCGGGCTTTCGGCAGCGCGCGCTGCCGAGCCTGCCACGGCCGACTGCAGGGTGCGCATGCTGCGGCCGTCGTCCGCGCCGAGAATGCCCAGGCGCCCGTTGATCTCGTCCGCGTAGCGGCGGGCCATGTCGCGCACCACGGGATCTTCCTCCGCGTCGATCAGGGCCTTGACCTCGCGAATCTTCCCGGCGCGAGCAGCGGCATCGTCCGTGGCAAATCCGCTCTCCAACGCCACGTCGATCAGGTGCTCGAGCAGCGCGCGCGAGCCCTGGAGCACGCGCTCGATGGCGGCCTTGCCGCCCTCTCGCACCAGCTCGTCCGGATCGACCCCCTTCGGCAGGCGCGCCACGCGCGGGAGCAGCCCCTCTTTCTGGCAGGGCTCGCGCGCGGCGTGCGTGGCCCGCTGCCCCGCGGCGTCCCCGTCGAACAGAAAGGTCACCTGCCGGGTGTAGCGAGCGATCTGGCGCGCCTGTTCGAGAGTGAAGGCCGTGCCGAGCGGCGCCACCACGTGGCGCACGCCCTGTGCGTGCAAGCTCAGCACGTCGAAATTGCCCTCCACGACCACGCAGCGGTCTTGCTCGCGGATCGCCTGCCGGGCCTGAAACAGGCCAAAGGCGACGTCGCGCTTGCGGTAGATGGGCGACTCGGGCGAGTTGTAATACTTGGCGGGCGGCTCGCTCGGGGCGCTGCCGGCGGCGCGTGCCGGCGCGAGGTTGGCCTGACGCAGGTCGTCGGCGGAGGGCTCTTCGAGCGCTCGCCCGCTGAACGCGATGACCTTGCCCTGCAGATCGACGACCGCGAACATCAGCCGGTGCCGGAAGCGGTCGTAATGGCCATCCCCCGACTTGCGCTCACCGATCAGCCCGACGGCTTCGGCGGCGCGCAGATTGAAGTTCAACTGGCGCAGGTGCCGGGTCAGGCCGTCCCAGCCGTACGGAGCGTAGCCCACGCGAAACGAGCGCAAGGCTTCCGCCACCAGCGGACCCCGCGCCGGCTCCAGCTGGCGCCGGGCCAACTCCGCCAGAGCATATGGCGCCAGGGGATGTTGCTCCAGGCAACGCTCGAAGTACTCGGCAGCGACCGATACTGCCGAGTACAGCTCCTCGCGCCGCCGCCGCTCCTCGGTTTCACGCTTGCGTTCGTCGAGCGAGCCGGTCTCCACCACTTCGATGCCGGCGCGCTCGGCCAACTCGCGGACAGCTTCCGGAAACGTCAGCCCGTCCAGCTGCTGCACGAAGCTGATCACGTTGCCCCCCGCCTGACAGCCGAAACAATAGAAGAAACCCCGCTCGGCGTTGACGTGGAAGCTCGGTGACTTTTCCTTGTGAAACGGGCACAGGCCCACGTGGCTCTGGCCCCGACGTTCGAGCCGGACTCGGTCGCCAATGACCGAGACGATCGACACCTGATGGCGCACGGCCTCGATGGTCTCTTGAGAAATCACGCCAAGTCCGGTCTACGGGGCGCCGGGCCCGGGGGCAAGCAAGACGGCGGGCCAGGTGGTTTTGACGTCGGTCCTCCATGGGCCTTGGCAGTGGTCGGTCCAGCATGATAAGGCCCGCCCAAAGCTGGGGCGTTCGCCCCGCTCAGGAGAGCATCGGTCTTATGGTGAGTATGCGTAGTGACGTGGCGGTGCCGGCAACCTCAGGGCGAATCACGCAGGTGATCGGGCCGGTGGTCGACGTGGCGTTTCCGCCAGGGAAACTGCCCGGCCTCTTGAACGCGCTCACCGTGAGCAACCCCAACATCTCCGATGTGCCCGACAACCTGGTGTTGGAGGTGGCTCAGCACCTCGGGGAGTCCATCGTCCGCACCATCGCCATGGACACGACGGAGGGCCTGGTGCGCGGCGGCGCCGCCAAGGACACCGGCGCCCCGATTACCATGCCTGTCGGCCCGGCCACCCTGGGCCGGATCCTGAACGTCATCGGCCAGCCCGTCGACAACCAGGGCCCGGTGAACACCACGCGCTACCTGCCGATCCATCGGCCCGCGCCCTTGTTCGTCGAGCAGAGCACCACCGTCGAGATTTTCGAGACGGGCATCAAGGTCGTGGACCTGCTCGCTCCGTACCGCAAAGGCGGCAAGATCGGCCTGTTCGGCGGCGCCGGCGTGGGCAAGACCGTGCTGATCATGGAGCTCATCAACAACGTGGCGAAGGCGCACGGTGGCGTGAGCTGCTTTGCCGGCGTGGGCGAACGCACGCGTGAGGGCAACGATCTTCTGCTCGAAATGGCCGAGTCCAAGCTGGAGACGGGCGAGCCCGTGCTCACCAAGACGACGCTCGTCTACGGCCAGATGAACGAGCCGCCGGGCGCGCGCGCGCGGGTGGCGCTGAGCGCGCTGACCTGCGCGGAATACTTCCGCGACGAGGAAGGCCAGGACGTGCTCCTGTTCGTGGATAACATCTTCCGCTTCACGCAGGCGGGCAGCGAGGTTTCGGCTCTTCTCGGCCGCATGCCGAGCGCGGTAGGCTATCAGCCGACTCTGGCGACCGACATGGGCGCCCTCCAGGAGCGCATCACCTCGACGAAGAAGGGCAGCATCACCAGCGTGCAGGCCATCTACGTGCCCGCCGACGACCTGACCGACCCCGCTCCGGCCACGACCTTCGCCCACTTGGACGCGACCACCGTGCTGTCGCGGGCCATCTCGGAGCTCGGCATCTACCCGGCGGTGGATCCGCTCGACTCCACCAGCACGATGCTGGACCCGAAGATCGTCGGTGAAGAGCACTATGCCGTGGCGCGCGGCGTGCAGCGCACGCTGCAGCGCTACAAGGATCTGCAGGACATCATCGCGATCCTGGGCATGGACGAGCTGAGCGAGGACGACAAGCGCACCGTCGACCGGGCACGCAAGATCCAGAAGTTCCTGTCCCAGCCGTTCTACGTTGCCAACCAGTTCACCGGCCTCGCCGGCAAATACGTGCCGCTGCGCGAGACGATCGCCGGCTTCCAGGAGATCCTGAGCGGTGCGTTGGATGACCTGCCCGAGCAGGCGTTTTACCTGATGGGCAACATCGAAGAAGTCAAAGCCAAGGCCCGCGGCCTGAAGCAGCAGTGAGCCCTGCCCCTCACAGCACGCATATGGCCGAACCTCAATTTCAGTTTCAGATCGTCACGCCCGAGGGTGTGCAGCTCGACGAATCGATCGACGAGTTGACCGCGCCCAGCGTCGACGGTCAGTTCGGTGTGTTGCCCGGACATCGACCCATGCTGGCGGCGCTCGCCACCGGCATCATCAGCTACACCAAGGCCGGCGTCGTGACGCAGGTCGCGGTCGGCCCCGGCTTCGTGGAGATCCACGAGAGCCAGGCCGTGGCCTTGACCGACAAATTCTCTACCAAGGCCGCCGTGGATCCGGTCCGGGTCCGCCTCGATCTGAAAGAGGCGGACGAGGCCCTGCACAGCTTCCAGGGGGAACTGGGCAGCAACGAGCATGCGGCGCTGGTCGGTCGCGAGCTGTGGGCCGCCGCCTTGCTCGAGCTGTACGGAGACCCGCCGCCGCCCACCATGCGCGGCTTCCGGGAGACCCGCCAGGTCGAGACGTTCCTGGAAACGGCCAAGCCCGCCGAGGCCGGCGACGAGCCCCCGCCACACTGAATCGAGCACGGGGCCTGCGCGAGCGCAGCACCCCCCAGGGGCGCCCACCCGTCCCACAAAGTCGAGCGCGGGGCATGCGCGAGCGCAGCACCAGTCCACAAAGTCGAGCGCGGGGCATGCGCGAGCGCAGCACCCCCAAGGGGCGCCCATACAACTCGCGGGGGCGCTAGCCAAGCACCTTGGATCGCAGAAACCTGATCCAGCAAGAGCGCACCGCTAAGGGGTGCGGAGTCCGCGCATGCCCCGCGCTCGACCCACCAACCCTCAGCCGGCGTCCGCTGCTTCAGCAAGCGACCGCCGCGCGGGGTCGTAGACCCAGAACGGCCGATCGAGCACCGCCCGGCTCCCGCACAGAATACGGATGTTCCAGAGCCCGGGGGGATCCCCCGGAGCAAAGGGCAGCACCTGCTCGAAGACGGCCTCGCCGGGCCGCCAGCGTGCTCGCCCGAGCTGCACTCGACGCGGCCGAGCCGAGCGTCCTCGACTATCCGTGACGGCGCGCCCGCTGCCCGGCATGCCGAGCTCCCAGCGGATTTCCAGCGCTTCGTCGAGCGGCGCGCTGCGCCGCAGGCGAAAGCCCGAGAGCTGGCGCGTCCGGTCCAATTCGAAGGGGATTTCCTCCCGCTCTTGCACCTGGCCTCCGTACAGGATCCCAAACTCGGCGCTGATGGCGGGCTGCCCCTCGCCCGCGCGTTCCCCGCCCCGGCAGGCCGCGCCGGCGAGCCACATGAGCAGCACGAGCCACGCGCCGGCGCCTACCCCGCGCGACGCACAGGCGGAACCGACCCGTGGGAGCTCGCCGCGCGCCGCAGCGCCACTCATCGGACCCCCGTTCGCCGACCTCTCGACAGCTCGCTCATGCGCTCGAAGTCGCCGACGCCGAGGGTTTCCCCACGTGCGTCGAGCGAAATCTCGGCCTGCTGCGCCAGCTCCTCGAGCTCCGGCATCGACAGCTCGAAGATCCCTCGCCAGGCATTGCGCAGCGTCTTGCGGCGCTTGCCGAAGGCGGCTTTCACGAGCAGCCCAAACTCGTCGCTCGGTGGCGGGCGCGGCGGATCCAGGGGCTCGAGCACGACCACGGCCGAGTCCACCCCCGGCTGAGGGTAAAACGCCCCGCGGCGCACCACAAAGCTGCGCCGGGGTGCGTACACGGAGCGCGCAAACACCGTCAGCGCTCCGTACGCGGGGGTGCCGGGTTCCGCGCACAGGCGCTCCACCACCTCCAGCTGCAGCAGGAACACGCTGCGCTGAACCACGTCGGCGAGCTCCACCGCCCGGCGCAACAGGAGCCCCGAGAGATGGTACGGAAGATTGCCCGCCAGCGTGCGTGGCGCGGGCAGCTCGAGCAGGACGCTCCGCAGCTCCACCTCCCGTACGTCGGCATGGATCAGTTGCAGCTGCCCGTTCGCGAGCGCAGCGGCAAACTTCTCCCGCAACACCGGCAAAAGTGCTGGATCCGTCTCGATCGCCACCACTCGCTGCCCGCGGCCGAGCGCCGCAGCGGTCAGCGCGCCGAGCCCTGCGCCAATCTCGAGCAGGCTGCTGCCCTCGGGCCCGGTGAGCTTGGCGATCTTGTCGCACAGGCTCTGATCCAGCAGGAAATTCTGGCCGAGCGTGCGTTTGGGATGGAGGCCATGCTGCAACAGTTCGGCCTTGGCGCTGAGGCGCTCGGGGGCGCCAGCTGCGGCGTCGGAGGGAGGACGGCTCATGCGGCGCGATGGCCTTTGGGATCGAGGGTGGTGGAGTCCGCGGCGCCGGGCTCCGCCGGCGTGCAAACGGAGGAGCTGATACCAAGGCGTCGTAGCGCTAGCTCCGAGCCCCGCCGTTCGGTCTCGGCGCGCAAGCCTGCAGCCGTGCGGGCCACCAGCTCCATCGCGCTCGTGGGAGCGTCCAGACCGGGCACCTCCGACGGGTGCAGCCAGCGCAGGCGGGTGCGGGTGCGCCGGGCTCTGCGCAAGGTGGGGCTGAGCCGTTCCAGGCGCTGGGCGTCGGGAAACGGCGACACGACGTAGACCAGACCCGACACCCGCGCACGACAGCGCGCGGTCAGGGTTTCCACGAGCGCCACGTCCGTCTTGGCTCGCTCGGGCTCGAGGCGTGGCGGCAGGCTGATGCCAAACGCTGCCAGGTAGCTGCGCAGCAGACTTTCCCGCGCTGCCGCCGCTGGGACCTCGAGCTCGGGAAACGGCGCTTGCTCCAGCACATCCCGGGCCAGCCCGGCAATGCCGTCGAGGTTGCCCGCGCCGAGCTGCGCTGCGGCACCCGGCGCCAGCGCGGACAGGTGCTCCAGCACTCGTTGGGCGACCCCGCGCTCATCGAGACCACTGCGGCCGGGCTCCAAGGTGGTCGGCGTCGCCACCAGGGCGTCGAGAATGCGCCGCTCTTGAGCCGTGCCCCGCCCCGCTGCCACGTTTGCGACCAGATGGGGAGCCAGGACATCGAGCCCCACCTCGTGCCCGGCACGCAGGTGCTGCCGCGCGAGGTCGGCGATCGCGTCGATCGCGAGGTCGAGCGGCGCGCTGCCCAGGCGCCCCGCCCACAGCTCCACCGAGGCGTCGAGCACGAACCAGACCACCTCCCGGTCCTCGAGCTCGTAGGACCGAACCAGCAGCTTGCCGCGCCGGGCCGATGCCTTCCAGGCGACGCGCTTGAGCGGGTCGCCGAGTTGATGGTCGCGAATCTCGCTGAACTCGCTGGCGTCCCCGCTGCGCCGCGAGGGGCGCGAGCCCGCCTGGGCGGCGCCTGCTCGCAGCCGCGCCCGCCGCGCCGTCGCGAGCGCCGGCAGCACCTCCACGCCGAAGGGATTGGAGAACGTGAGGGGCACTTCGAACAGGCCCGGGCTGCCCCGCAGCTCGAGCCCCAGCCCGAACAGGCCGTGACGCCCCACCCGCTTGCCGCGGAGCTTGACCACGACCTCGAGCCGCCCGCCTGCCGGCACCTCGCCGGCCTGGGCCTCGATCTCGATCGCGACGCTCGGAGAGGCGACCACGCGCAGTTCGCCGAAGCGCACGGCGCGCGTATCCCGATTGCGCACCTCGGCAAGCAACTCGACCGTCTGCCCCTTGATCACCCGGACGGTCCGGCCACCATTTCGCCAGACCATTTCGAAGCCGGCGGCACGCACGCGGGCCACGCTCAGCAGCGTGAGCGCCCGGGCCGCGGCCAAGCCCAGGATCAGCGCTCCCCCCCAGGCCACGATGGCGGGCTGAAACAGCAGGATCCCCGCCAGGACCGCCATGGCTCCTGCCATGGCGATCTCGAGCGCGGAACGGGTCGGAAACAGACGCACGGGCCCTCACCCTATAGCGCCTCGGCCCCGACTCGAAAGGAGAACTCGCGCGCCGCACCTCGGGGTGCCAGGGAAAAGAGCGCCGCTCAGCGCCGACCGGTACCCGCCGCTGCGGCTCGAGCGGGTAGGCGTGGCCCCGGGACCTTGGCCCAGCCATCCGCCAGGAGCCGGGTGAGGATCGCGCTCGTGCGATCGGGGAAGATGGGATGGGGTTGCTCGGCGAGTTCGTCCGCCAGCAGGTTGGCCGCCTCGGTCGACGTGATGCCGCCCTGCTCGGCACGGCCGAGCACGCTGCGCGTGACCCGATACACGGAGCCGTCCCAGTTCGAGTCGTAGTGGCGTACGATCGCCGGGTCGTCGGCGAAGCTGCCGTACTGCTCGTTGGCGCAATTGACGATGCCCATGCGGTTGGCGACGAAGTCGGGCACGAAGGCGATGCCACGCTCGCGCAGGAGCAGCGCGTCTCGCTGCTGATCGAGCAGCTGGTTGTTGGCCGCCCCACACACGATCTTGGCGTGCAAGCGCGCAATGGTCTCCGGGTTCAGGATGCCGCCGAGCGCATTCGGGGCGAGAATGTCGCAGGGCTCCGCCAGGATGCGGTGATCACCGGGCGCGACCACGTCGAGCTGCAGGCGCTCGCTGCCATAGCGCTCACGCACCGCCCGGGCCACCGTCTCCGACACCTCTGCCGCAACGATCCGCGCCACGCCGCGACCGAGCAACTCTTCCACCATGAAGCCACCCACGTTGCCCACGCCCTGCATGGCAATGACCTTGCCAGCGAGAGGGCCGAGCCCGAGCTGATCGAGCGCCCCTTCCATGGCGCAGACGACGCCCCGTGCCGTGGCGGGCGATGGGTTACCCGAGCCACCTACGCTGGGCGGAACGCACACCACGTAGCGCGTAGCACGATGGATCTCCGCCATGTCCGGTTCGGTCGTGCCGACGTCCTCCGCCGTGACATACGCGCCGCAGAGGGAGGTGATGAAGCGGCCATAGTCCTGGAAGAGTTGCGCGCGGTAGCCCGGGTCCTCGTGCCGTCGCCCGGGAGCGCGAGCGATCACTCCCTTGCCTCCGCCCCACCAGAGCCCAGCCAGCGCATTCTTGCGGCCCATGCCCTTGGACAGCCGGAGGCCGTCGCTCAGAAAGTCCCCCAGCGACCCGTACGACCAGAGGCGCACGCCGCCGATCCCCTGCCCCCTCTTGGTGCGGTGCAGGAAGGCCCCGAGCAAGACACCCGTCTGCTCCCCCACCTCGAGCAGCACGGCTTGATGACGGTCGTAGTCGCGCGTATTGGCGAGCAAGCTTCTGCCGAGGCCCTCGAGCTCCGGGTGCGAGCTGGTCAGCCCCGTGCTCGGGCTGTGGATGAACGCCGCGCGACGTAGCCCGAGCGCCAGCAGGCTCTCGGCAAAAACGTGCGGCTCTAGCTGGGAGTGATCGACCATAGAAGCATTTTAGCTCGCGCCCGCGCAGCCGTCGCCCACCCCTGCGATCTTTCTCGTGCCCCGAATCGCGGCTTCGGACCCCCGGCGCCGCGAGGCCGTGAGGCCGTCGCTCAGGTCAGCGGTTCGTCGAGCCCGCAACGCTGCGCGAGGAGTTGGATGATCAACGGATCGGCGCCGAGCACCTCGCCCAGCAGAAATTGTACGCCCGGATGGCGTTGACGAGCTGCGTCGAGCAATGCGGGAATGTCCCGCGTGGCATGCCGCCCTGGCGCCAGAAACAGGGGCTGCACGGTCACCTCACGCGCACCCTGGCTCACACACTCGTCGAGCGCCTGCCCCAAGCTGGGCTCGCACACCTCCAGGTGCGCCCAGGACACGGCCGCCTGCGTGCCCGCGCGCGCCGAGAGCGCGTGCGCCAGCGCGGCCACGACGGCGTTGGCGGGGGCGTGACGGCTGCCGTGGTCGACGATTACGATGGCACGTTTCATCTGCAATACCTGCCGCGTTGCAGCCGCTGACGAAAACGCCCGCGGCGCGGGAAGCAACGCTCCATGACCACTTTGGCCTGGCACTCTGGATCGTGATCGTGGGCCGGTCAATCTCGGGCGCCCGTTTGCGAGCCAGCGGTCGGTGAGCTAGAATTGGTGTCAGTGTCGCACGAGCGGGCTAGTGGTGAGCTCTCGCGAATCCAGCGCCGCCTGGAGCAGATCTACCAGCTCGAACCGGCGCCGTGCATCGTGCCCTTCGTGCGCATCGAAGCCGACGACAGCCGCGAGCAGCTGATCGTGCGACAATCCACGGACGATCTGGAGCTCGTGGTGCTGCTTCCCGAGGCCTCCGTGCAAGCGCTGGCCGCCAATGATCGGCACGGCGAGATGGACGCCTACCTGGGCGCGATCGAGGGCATCAGCCACTTCATTCACCTGGCGGAGCGGGCCCGCACGCAGCTGCCGACCACGCTGCTCGAGCTCGAGCTGCAGGCGGAGGTGGACAAGTTTACGATCCTGGCCGACAGCGCGGAGGCCGTTGCCGTCCTGCCGGCGGAAGAACTGCAGAACCTGCACCGCCGCCTGTACGAAGACGTTCGCTATCTCTACGCGGCGGCCACCGAACGCGGGGAACGCTATCGGCTCGCCAACGATCTCGCCGCCCGGCTCTGGTCCCAGCTATTGGCGCAGAGGCGAGGCGACTGGACGCTCGACGTGCTGCGCCGCTTCTACCGCGCCGGGCAGGCGGAGAAGATCCGCATGGTTCAGGCGGCCTGAAGCAGAAGCTGGACGGCCAGGACGCGGAGGACGCCAGAAAATCAGCGTGGCGACCTGGGCGCCTGGGCGGTTCAAATCAGCGCGCGCGGGCTGCGCCTTCCAGCGCCAGTCGCTGGCCGAGCAGGAACTCGACCAGCTGAAAGTCGAATTCGGTGTCGATGTCGACGGCGCGCTCGCGCGGGATCACGATCAGCGTCATGCGGCACTGGGACCAGTGCTCGTGGCAAAACAGGGCGCTCTTGCGAATCGCGAAGATCGCGGGCGACAGGTTGTACACGGGCGGCGCCTGCTGACGATTGGCGATCGGCTGCGGCGGCGGCTGGCACACCCGGGCGATGCCGTGGCCGTCCAGCTCGACCATGTTGTAGTAGGGGTTGTGATCGGCCTCGTAGGCCGTGACGCAGACGTCAGCGCCGGTCTCCAGCAACCGGGCGACGCAGGCGCGAATGTCCGCGACGTCGCGCAGCGCAGCGCCGGTGTCCAGATCCGCCACGATCCCCACCGATCCCCCGCGGCTCTCGAGCTCGGTCACCAGGTGGCGAAAGACGTACCACTTGTTCGAGTCATCTCGCGCCAGATGCGCCGGACGTAGGCCGGGCACCTCCGCCCCGGCTTGCTCCGCCACCGCGGCGATCTCCGGATCATCGGTGGAGGTCACGATGCGATCGAAGATGCCGGTCTCCCGTGCCTGTTCGATCGCGCGCGCGATCAGCGATTTTCCGTGCAAATGGCGCAGGTTCTTGCGCGGCACGCCCTTGGACCCTCCCCGAGCGCACACGGCGGCAATGGTCTGCTCGTGCTCGGAGAGCCGGAACGCAGCTGGGTTCACCTCGATCCAGACGACACGAGGCCAGAGGGGCAACAGGGCCCGCACGGCGCTGTCCCCGCTCGAGCGCCAGACGGCACGCTCGAGGCAGCGTCAAACGCCTGACGCAACCTTCCGAGTTCGTGGGGCCGAGGCGGCCCAGAGCCTGGCCCAGAGCTTGCTTGGCCCCTGCCCATGCGGATCGGCCATAGAACCCTCGGCCCAGACCAACCGCCGTTCGTGATCGCCGAGATCGGCATCAATCACGAGGGGGATCCCGGCAAGGCGCGGCGCATGATCGATGACGCCGCGGCGGCGGGCTGCGAATGCGTGAAGTTTCAATGCCACGTGATCGAGGATGAATATGTGCCGGCGGCCGGCCAGGTGATCCCGGGCAACGCCAAGGAGTCGATCCTCGACATCATGCGGCGCTGCGCCTTCGACGAACGGACGGAGCGGGAGCTCAAGGCCTATGCCGAGGGGCGCGGGCTCATCTATCTGAGCACGCCGTTCTCCCGGGCCGCCGCCAACCGACTGGAGCGCATGGACGTGCTCGCCTACAAGATTGGCTCCGGAGAGTGCAACAATACGCCGCTCGTCGACCACATCGCGTCCTTCGGCAAGCCCGTACTGGTGAGCACCGGCATGAACGACCTCGAGAGCGTGGCGCGCACCGTGGACATCCTCGAACGGCGCAAGGTGCCCTACGGCCTCTTTCACTGTACCTCGATGTACCCCACGCCGTACTCCAAGGTGCGGCTCGGCGCACTCGCTCAGCTCGCCGCCCGCTTTCCGCGCGCCGTGCTCGGCCTGAGCGATCATTCGCTCGGCATCTATACCTGCCTCGCGGCAGTGCCGCTCGGGGCACGGTTGCTCGAAAAGCACTTCACCTCCGACCCCACCTGGCCGGGACCGGATGTATCGATCTCGATCACGCCCGACGAGCTCGGGCAGCTGATCCGGGGCTCCCGCGCGGTGTTCGAGGCACTCGGTGGAGTGAAGGATGTGCTGCCCGAGGAGCAGCCGACCATCGATTTTGCCTACGCCTCGGTCGTCACGACGCTGAGCGTCCGCGCCGGAGAGCGATTCACTCGCGAGAACCTGTGGGTGAAGAGGCCGGGCACCGGCGAGATCCACGCCACGCGCTATGAAGACGTCCTGGGTCGCATCGCCAGCCGCGACGTCGCGCAGGACGCCCTCCTCGGCTGGGGCGACGTCGGTGGCTGACGCCAAGGCTCCGAGACGGCGCAAGATCGTCTTTCTCTCGGGCACTCGCGCCGACTTCGGGAAGATCAAGTCGCTGATCCGCGCGTTGCTCGAAGATCCGCCTCACTTCGAGGTGCACATCTTCGCGACGGGCATGCACATGGATCCGAAATACGGGTTTACCGTGCGCGAGTTCGAAAAATGCAACTTTCCGAACATTTACCGCTTCATCAATCATGGCGCCGGCGACACGATGGACCAGGCGCTGGGCACGACCATCCTGGGCTTCGGTCAATACCTGCGGCGGGTCCAGCCCGATCTGGTGGTGGTGCATGGCGATCGCTGCGAGGCGCTCGCCGGCGCCATCGTGGGCTCTCTGAACAACGTGTTGGTGGCGCACATCGAAGGGGGGGAGCTGTCGGGCACGGTCGACGGCTTGATCCGCCATTCCGTGACCAAGATGAGCCACCTGCACTTTGTGTCGAACCCCGAGGCCCGGCGCAGGCTGGTGCAGCTCGGGGAGGACCCAGAGGCGGTGTTCGTGATCGGCTCCCCCGATGTCGACATCATGACCTCCGCGGACCTGCCCAGCCTGGACGAGGTGCGAGCGCACTATGAGATTGGCTTCTCGGACTACGGCTTGCTCGCGTTCCACCCCGTCACGACCAGCCTCGGCACGTTGCGTCGGGAAGTGCGTGAGTTGACCCGGGCCGTGCTCGACTCGGGGCGGAACTGGGTCGTCGTTTACCCCAACAACGACCAGGGCAGTGAGCTCATCCTGGGCGAATATCTGGACGTCTTTGCGGGCCAGCCGCAGATCCGCATGTTCCCTTCGCTGCGCTTCGAGGCGACGCTGGTCCTGCTCCGGCACGCTCGCTGTGTGCTCGGCAACTCCAGCATGGGCATCCGCGAGGCGCCGTACTACGGCACGCCCACGGTCAACCTGGGGCCGCGGCAGAAGGGCCGCACCAACAATCCTCAGATCTTGCACGTGCCCGTGGAGCGGGAGGCAATCTTGAATGCCATCACGCTGGCGACGAGCCGGCCTCAGCTGCGGCCGGTCCGCGAATGGGGACACGGCGACAGCCACGAGCGCTTCCGGCGCCAGCTGGAGCGCAGCGACATCTGGAATACGCCGGTGCAGAAGGGGTTTCGCGACATCCCCATGCCGCCCATTCCGCTAGCGAGCGAGCCGCCGCTGGCCGCCGGGGTCTGAACAAGCCCGGGGCCTGCTAGACGGGGCGGACCGAGCGGCGGTAGCGGACGTCGCGCAGGGCGCCGGCCACGACGCTGGCGCGTACGCTGGCGTCCTCCTCCAGATCGGGAGCGACGACCAGGCGGTGCGTGAGCACGCCGGCGGTGACGGCTCTCACGTCATCGGGGGTGAGGTACCCGCGCCCGGAGAGCACGGCGTGGCTCTTGGCTGCCCGCAACAGCCCCAGGCTCGCGCGGGGCGAGGCGCCGAGCACCACCTTGGGATCGTTGCGAGTGTACTCGGCCAGCGCCACCGCATACTCGAACAGGTCATCCTCGACGTGGATGCGGGCAGCGACCGCCTGCAACTGCTGCAGCGCGCTGATCGAGGCGACCGTTCGCGCCTCGGGCGTGCCCACGCCGTGCGAGCGCAGCATGCGGATCTCGTCGTTGCGCGACGGATAGCCCAGGCGCACCTGCACCAGGAAGCGATCGACCTGGGCCTCCGGCAGGGGATAGGTGCCGGCGAGATCGAGCGGATTTTGTGTCGCCAGCACCATGAACGGCTGCGGCAGCTCGAAGCGCTGCCCCTCGACCGTCACCTGCCCCTCCTGCATGGCCTCCAGCAACGCCGACTGCGTCTTGGCGGGTGCCCGATTGATCTCATCGGCCAAGACCACGTTGGCGAAGATCGGCCCGGCTCGAAAGGAGAACTCGCCAGTTCTCGGATTGAGCACATACGTGCCGGTGATGTCCGCGGGCAGCAGATCAGGGGTGAACTGAATGCGCCGCACCGAACAACCGAGCGCCACCGCAAATGCCTTGACCAGTGTGGTCTTGGCTACGCCGGGCACGCCCTCGAGCAGCAGGTGCCCGCGCGCGAGCAAGCTGACAAACAGCAGATCGACCGGCGCAAGATCGCCGATGAAGACTTCCGCGACGGCCCGGCGCACCTCGCTGAGGGTTTGCCGCGCCCCCTCCAGTTCATCCGTGCTGAGTGCGGCCGTCACGCTGTCCCTCCTCTTGGTCTCTGATCTCCGTCAACAATTCCAGGGTTCCTTGCTGGAGCGCCCGCAGCGCTCGATCAGACACATTGAGGGGGCGGGTGCTCAGCACCGCCAACTCCGCCGCGCCGAGCCTGCGCAGCAGACGCTCCAACTGCTGCGCCGCAACCGGACCGAGCAGCTGCCGCTGGCGCACGGCGTCCACCAGGCTGGCCGTGCTTGCGCCGGGCAAGTTCAGGCGCTGGCGCAAGCTCCCTTCGAGAGTCTGTTTCAGTTCCATGAGGACCAGAGCGCGGTCGGTGGTGGCGGCAGATAACACGGCGAAGCGCCCCGCGAACCCGCCTTGGGCGGTGGTGGGGACCGCGCGCGAATAGCCCGGAGTGGACGCTGAGTAAAGCTGCCCCCCGGCGAGTGCGGTCCAGATACACACCGAGACGGCTGCTACCGCGGCCAGGGCGATGCTGACCGGCTCGGGTAAACCATGCGCGCGCAGCTCTTCCAGCCAGTCCAGCAAGGCCGCCTGCTGCTCGAGCAGACTTTCCCGCCAGCCCGCCGCGTCCCCATAGCTTCCGCTCTGACGGAAAGCACCATTCAGGACATAAAGGTTGCCTCCACGGCGGCCCCACGTGTCGTCCTCGACCAGGTAGGAGAGCAAACCGCGCGCAAAGTTTCGATTGCCCGGATAGCGCAACATCAGGTTGATGAGCGCGGACGGATCCCCCATCGCCAAGAGGCGGCCGCAATGCCCCGACGGCGGACCGCCACTCGGTGCCCCCGTCAGACCGCAGGCTTTGGCGTCGCCGATCACTCCCGTCACGGCGAGCAAAGCATCTGGCTCCCCCCGCGCCGGTAACATCAAGAGCCGAGTCAGCTCGATCCCGGTTTCCAGACGTAGCGCCGTGGGATGGTTGGTCACGACCTGGTCGACCCCGCGCAAGGTCAGGTGCTCGTTCGGTTCACGCTCCGTGGCCTCGGAGGGGGCAGGCAATGCGATGGGCAGGTTCGGGTTGTCCTGCAAGCGCAGCGCAGGCGAGG
>Ga0315912_10000752_pt1 | contig 49439 bp, 46 predicted proteins | sample VfabasoilMG_FD_204469 | JGI IMG/M metagenome (GOLD analysis project Ga0315912, IMG submission 204469) | Garden soil microbial communities collected in Santa Monica, California, United States - V. faba soil | ecosystem: Environmental > Terrestrial > Soil > Garden | place: USA: California... | reverse complement strand
CACCTCAAGACGGTCATTGAACTCGAGTCCAAGCGCATGCATCAATTGGTGCTCAGAGAGCCTCAAGTAGATAGTGAAAAAGAGGTGGTGAAAAATGAGCGCCTGTTCCGTGTCGACGACGACGTGGAAGGATTTGTCGAGGAGCTGTTGTGGAAGACCGCGTTCACCCAGCACTCCTACCATTGGCCCACCATTGGCTTCATGCAGGACATCGAGGGTTTCACCATCGCTGACTGTGAGGCCTTCTATCGGGCATATTACGCGCCCAATAACGCCACGGCCGTGGTGGTGGGGGACCTCAATGAGCAAAAGACGCTCAGCTTACTTCGCGATCACTACGGCCATATTCCTCCGTCAGTCCTGCCTGTTGAAGACATTGCGCCCGAACCACCGCAAGACGCGGAGCGTCGCGTCCACATCGACCAACCCACCACCGCTCACAAGCTTGCCATTGGCTACAAGGGGCCAGCTTTGGGCGACCGCGATCACGTCGTGGTGAGCGTCTTGCTCGAAATCTTGACCGGCGGTAAGGCCAGCCGTTTGCACCAGCGCCTGGTGCGCGACTTGACCATCGCCAGTGAAGTGGCGGGGTTCGTGGGGCCACACCATCACCCTAGCCTGATTGAGTTTTCGGTATCTGCACGGGCCCAGCACACCGCAGAGGAGCTGCTGGCCGAGCTCGACCGTGAACTCGACCAAGTCATCAACACGACCGTGTCAGATGATGAGCTCAGCCAAGCCATTCATCGCATGGAGCTATCGACGTTGTGCAGCTTGGAATCAGCTGATGCCAAGGCGTCCAGTATCGGCTTTTACTTCACGTTGCTCGGCGCTCCGGGTGCGGTCTTCGACCGCTTGCAGATAGCGCGGACCACAACCCCGGCTGACTTGCGGTTTGCAGCGCGACGTTTCCTGTCGCGCCAGAATCGCACCGTGATCCTCGTGGCACCCAGGCCCACGCCCAGCCCCGCCCCCGCAGAGGAAACCGCGGTGAGCAACCCATGACGTCTCTCATCGTTGAGCGCGACAGCGCCCTGCCCATCGCGCATTTCACCCTAGCGTTCAATCAAGGCTCGCTTGTGGATCCACCCGGTAAGGAGGGTGCGTCTTCGCTCTTGCTCAGGCTACTGCGTCGTTCGGTGCCCAACATGACCGCTCCCGAACTGGATAGGCGGCTGGATGCTGTGGGGATCTCGGCAGGCGTGGACGTCTCACGCTCGGTCGCAGCACTGCAGGGGACGTGTCTGGCTCGCTCGCTCGATCAAGCCGCAGAGCTGGTCTCCGCCATGCTTGGCCAACCTCCCGGGGACGAGCAAGAGTTTGCCCGTCTCAAGACAGAGGCGCTCGGCGAGTGGACCGATTCTCTGGACAACGACGCGTTGGTCGCGCGGCGGTTTTTCAGCCGTAAAGTGTTCCAGCAGCATCCCTACTGCCGCCTCACGTCAGGCACGCCCCGCTCGCTTGCGCAGATCGAGCTGGACGATCTGCGTGCTGCCTACCAGGAGCTGGTTGTTGCCGAGCAATTGCGCGCTGCATTCTCTGGTGACGTGACCGCCACGGAAGCGGAGCGATTTTTCGAGCGCGTGCAGAGTCGCCTGGTGGTGGATACTGCAAGACCACGCGCCGATGAAACTGACCCCACCGTGCCTGTGGGCCGGCGCTTGTGTTTTGTCGACAAGCCGCAGCGCAGCCAAGTCCAGATCCTGATTGGAGGGTTAGGTGCTCACCCCAAGGACCATGATCGGACGGCGCTCTATGTCGGAAACACGATCTTCGGCGGTACGTTTTCTGCCCGTCTCAGTCACGAGGTGCGTTCCAAGCGCGGGTGGTCGTATGGGGCCTACAGTCAACTGGGGCACGACAGGCGGCGTCACAGCTTCTCGATGTGGACCTTTCCACAAGCAAGCGACGCCGCTGCGTGCATCGCGCTTCAATTGACTCTGCTCGAACAGTTCATCGAGCGCGGTGTGAGCAAGAGCGAGCTTTTAGCTGCCAAAAAGTATCTGCTCAACAGCCACGCCTTCGCGCTCGACACGGCCAGCAAGCGTGCCGCGCTGGCTTTGGATCAAGATCTCTACGATCTCCCGCCCATCGAGACGTTCAAGGACCGCATCCTTGCGGTGACCTTGGACGGCGTCAACGCTGCGATCCAAAACCGCCTCTCGGCCAGCAATCTCCTGGTCGTTGTCCTGGGCACCGCAAGCGAGATCTTGGGCCCCGTAGAGGCGTCCGTTGGTCACTTGGCGACCCGGGAGATCCTGCCCTTCGATCAACAAGACTGAGCACGCTCGGCGGTGGCCTCTCAGAGCATGAAGAATGCGTCGCGGAGCCCCGCCACGTAGGTCTGAAGTCGGGCGAGTTGCGACGAGTACCCCAGGCCGTCGTCCCAATCCGACTGAAGGTGGACGTACAATTTCAACTTGGGTTCGGTCCCGCTGGGGCGCACAAGGACGCGCGCGGCTCTGGGCTCAAATGAGCCGACGGCTCGGCGCGTCAGATCAAAGCGCAGCAGATCCTGTTGACCTAGGTAACTGGGGCGACGCTCCGCATCGAGCATGAAATCTTCGTAGTGCGTGATGGACCAATCCGCCTCGAGCCGCGGTCCCTGACTCCGCAGATGTTGCAGGAGCTGACCCATTTGTGCGAGCGGAGCAGGTCCCCGGTCAAGGCGCAAACTTGCGCCAAAGCTCCCGAAGAGGCCCAGTTCCGCGTACAAGCCCAAGAGCTGCTCGAGCAACGCAGCGCCGGAGCCCGCTGCCGCCAACATGCGCCCCAGCACTGTCGCCGCGCACAGCCCATCTTTGTCCATCACTCCTGTCTGACCGCGTGCCGGGGCAAAGCAGTACCCCAGCGCCTCTTCGTAGGCGAAGACAAACTGCGGGGCTTGTAGCGCCGCACGACAGATCCATTTGAAACCGGTGAGCGTTCGCTCCACCACAGCACCTCGCCGCTCCGCCAGTGCATCGAGCGCCGGTGACGACACGATAGTCGACACCAAAACTGGCGCTGGATGGCTGGTGCTCTTCAAGCACGCGTCGGCAAAGAGCAAACCGAGGGCGTCGCCACTGATGGGGAAGAACCCCCCTTTCTCCTCGCGCAGACACACCGCAAGGCGATCAGCATCTGGATCGTTGGCCAGCGCCACATCGCAGTCGTGCTCGGCCGCTACGCGCAGCAGGCGGTCCAAGGTCCCGCTTTCTTCCGGATTGGGGAAGGGAGTGGTTGGAAAAGCCCCATCTGGTTGCGCCTGCTCGCCAACCAAACACAACTCAACCTGAGGCAAGCTCTGCTTGAAGGAGCGCTCAACCCACGAGCAACCCACGCCGTGCAACGGCGTGTAGGCAACCCGCCATTTCCCATCGCACAGTTGCGGCACAGTTGCGTACGCGGTGGCCTGAAGCTGCGTCAGGTACGCCTCCTCGTGCTCTCGGCTGATGGTCTCCACGTACAGCGCATGGCGCTCAAGTGCACGCAGCGTGGGCATTTCGTTCATGAGCTGAGCAATGCCGCTGTCCCAGGGTGAAATGATTTGTACGCCTTGGTCGTCGTATACCTTGAACCCGTTGTCACCGCGTGGATTATGGCTGGCAGTGACCACGACCCCCGCCTGAGCATGGAGCGCGCGCACGAGGTAAGCCACCAGAGGGGTGGGAACTGGCGCTTCCGACAAGCTCACTACCAGCCCCAGTCCACTTAAGATCTCAGCGCAAACGCTCGCAAAACGTGCGCTATCAGGTCGAGCATCAAAACCGACCACCACACGCAGTCGTGAGGACTCGACAGCGCTTTCTGCGCGACTCCGCAAAAATTGACCGAGCGCCCAGGTCACCCGCGTGACCATGGCCTCGTTCATGCAGCCACTGCCCCACCCCACCGGGCCGCGCAGGCCAGCCGTCCCAAACTCCAAGGGGTGGCCCAGGTACTCATCCAAGCGCTGCACATCACCGGTAGCGAGCAAATGCCGGAGCTCGGCAACAAACGCAGCTTCGGGTTCGCGCTCGGACCAGTGGTCCACGATGCTGTGCCAGTGCTCCAGCGAACCCGGCGCGGCGACACCAGGCGTGTTCATCTGCGCACGAGTCGCTCAGGCTGCACCGACCTGAGCGCCAATTGCCCACAAGCCGCGGCCACGTCATCCCCACGCCGAGTCCGCACGAAGCAGCTATAGCCGTGCTCCGCCATACGCTCTCGAAATGCGAGCACCGCCTCAGGGCGTGGAGATTGCAGCGTCGACTGGTCAATCGAGTTCATGGGGATCAGATTGAGTTTCACGCGGAGCGGCCGCAGCAATTTGGCTAGTCGATTGGCATGATCGAGCGAGTCATTGACGCCCCCAATCAGAATATACTCAATCGTCATGCGCCGGCGCGCCGGTAGCGGATACGCTTTGAGCGCATCCATCAATGCAAGAATGGGATACTTCTTGTTCATGGGCATGATACGATCGCGGGTCTCGTCATCTGGAGCATGCAGCGAGACCGCCAGACCCACCTTACCCGCAAAGTCCTCGCCCAAGCGCTTGATGCCCGGCACTAGTCCAACGGTAGAAACGGTGATGCGACGCAGGCTCATACCCAAGCCTTTGGGATGGCTGAGCAAGCGCAGCGCTCGCGCCGTCTCGTCGTAATGATGGAGCGGCTCACCCATTCCCATGAACACCACGTTGCGCAGGTGGTCATTGGGCGAAAGATAGCTGCGTGATTTGATCACCTGATACACCACCTCCGCCGCGCCCAATCCCCGAAACAAGCCACTTTGCCCGCTGGCACAAAACACGCAGCCCATCGCGCAGCCAAACTGCGTCGAGATGCACAAAGTGATGCGACGTTTCTCTACCGTCTCGGCATTGGAGTCGTCCTCTTCCTCGTCATCGACACCACCAGCAACGTCGGCGTCCCCCAACTTGGTCATGGGGATGAGCACGCACTCCACTTTTGCTCCGCGGTCCAAGGTCAGTAGTAACTTCTTGGTACCGTCGCTGGACTCATGGATGTCGCTCACGGCTCCAGGCTCCGAGAGACCGTCTTCCTTGAGGCGCTCTCGCAAGGGCTTGGACAAGTTGGACATGTCTTCGCTCTGGAGCACGCCCCGGGCGTGCATCCAAGAAAAGACTTGGTCGGCACGAAAGCGCTTCTCGCCCCACGTCGAGAGCACTTGCTCCCATTCGTCGGGGAGGCGCGCAAGGGGGTGAATGTCCGCGGCGCCGAGCCCGCGCGTGATGCTTGGGTCGCGCGGGGGCGCTATTTGCGTTGTCTCAGTCATGACGTTCTAACCCTTGTTTTTCCAGCTCTTTCGCCTCTTGCCAATAGCTCTCCAAATCGGACAGAGCTACCCCAAGCGTCGCTTTTACTCCGTCGCGAGGCCAATCGCCGCGCGTGGCCTTGACCCTGTGTTCCACGTGGTTGAAGCGAGTGCGAAAACGCAAAGATGTTTTGGCAAGAGCCTGTTCTGGATCTACGCCCAAATGCCGAGCAAAGTTGACCAACGCAAAGAGCACGTCACCCAGTTCGTGTTCAATCTCGCGCTTGTTTCCCGATCGTGCGGCTTCGTCCAATTCGTCTAACTCTTCGCTCACTTTTTCGCGCGACCCTTGGGCATCGTCCCAGTCGAAACCAACTGAAGCAGCCCGTTCACTCAAGCGTCGTGCCCCCACCAGCGCGGGCAAGGAGCGCGGAATGTTGTCGAGCAACGGACGGTTACGCTTCTCTTCGGCCTTGATGCGTTCCCAGTTGAGCTCCACGTCCGCGGACTCGGTCGCTTTGCCGTCGGCAAACACATGTGGGTGCCGGCGCACCAGCTTCTCGCACATGTGCTTGAACACATCGTCCGGGCCAAACCAGCCACCCCGTTGAGCCAGTTCTGACAGGAACACGACTTGAAACGCGAGATCACCGAGCTCCTCACGCAACTGCAGTCGATCGCCGCTCTCGATGGCGTCCATCACCTCACACGCCTCCTCGAGGACATACGGGCGCAGGCTTGAGATGGTCTGTTCTTGATCCCAAGGACAGCCGTCCGGCGCGAGCAAACGGCGCATCAATGCGATCAGTTGAGTGTAAGTTTGCCCCGCTTGTTGCTCGAGCGGAATGTCTGAAGGGATCTCGAAAGGACGACCCATGTCCTCCGCTTAGCACGCTGCAGCGGGTCGTCCGAGACACCCATCAAAAAAGGTAACGCTCGCCCGAATCACACAGAATGGTCACCACATTCCCCGACGACATTTTCTCGGCAACCAGGAGTGCAGCGGCCACGTTGGCGCCGGACGACGGCCCCACCAAGAGCCCCTCCCGCTGTGCAAGTTGGCGCGCCTGGCGCTCCGCAGTCACATCAGAAATCTGAATGATCTCATCGATCAGATCGCGCGAGAGCACCGGGGGAATGAACCCAGCTCCCAAACCCTGGATGCCATGCAAGCCGGGACGCCCGCCGCTGAGAACCGCGCTGGATTGAGGTTCCACGGCAACGATTTTCACCTGATCGCCCAGTCGCTCTCGCAAAAATGCTCCTGCGCCGCTCAAGGTCCCGCCCGTTCCGACGCCGGCCACCAGAGCGGACACCTGTCCTTCCAACTGTTCCCAGATCTCCACCGCAGTGGTGTCGTAGTGGCTGGCTGGATTGCTGGCATTGCTGAACTGACTGGGCGTAAACGCCTTGGGAGTTTTTTCGGCGATTTGCCGCGCGCGCTCCACCGCGCCAGCCATGCCCTTTTGGGCCGGTGTGAGCTCAATCTCAGCGCCGTAAGCTTGCAGGATGTAACGACGCTCCATGCTCATGTCTTCTGGCATCACCAAGATGCAGCGGTGACCGCGGATAGCCGCGATCATCGCCAAACTGATCCCGGTATTTCCGCTGGTCGCCTCGACCAGAACACTCTGCGGCGGGAGTCTGCCTTCGCGCTCGGCTTGCACAATCATATTGAGCGCAGGGCGATCCTTGACGCTGCCGCCGGGGTTCATAAACTCACACTTCGCCCACACCACAGCACCGCCAGTAGGACTCAGTCGGCCCAAGCGGACCAGTGGGCTGCCACCCACCAGACCGATCGCATCGTCGGCGACGCGATACCCTGAGGCAGTGAAGCGAGCTCCGCTCTTCTCCGCGGGGGCTGATGGATGATTTGCGGTCTCGTTGGGCTTCGCCATGACTTTGACTCTATCAGGGCAACAAAAGGCAAAAAAGCCGTCGTTGAGCGCTCCTGCTCACTCTGTTCGGACCACGACGGGCGTACCGCCCGCGCTCTGGCCCTCGCCCAGCAAATGTAAGCGGGTTCCTGTGGCATTTTCGGGGGCTCGCAGCTGCGCCAGCCCGTAACGACCTGCCGCACTCGTGCACTTCCCTACCGCTTCCGACGCATCGTTCCGGAGCTCCCCGGGAAACAACGCTGATCCGTCGGAGGCCTCAATGCCCACCACGCTCTTGCGCACCTTTCCCCGCATTTCTTGCATGCACACCACTTCTTGACCAAGGTAACAACCTTTGGACCAATCAACGACCTTGCGCTCGAGGCCTGCCCCGTGCAGGTTGTCTGCTTCATCGAAGTCCACCCCGTACTTGGCCACGCCGGATTGAATGCGCAGGGCTTCAAACTGCTGGAGTGTGGCCTCCACGCTGTCAGGATCCGCCGCTACCCGCGCTCGAGCGTCAGCGTCCATGACACACAGGCACGCCGGCAGCGCGAAGACATCACAAACATGCGCGTCGACATCCAGTCGCCTGGTCGTGGCTACGACGTCATTGCCAAAGGCCCAGCTGAACGAAAGATCGGCCAGGCCGATCTCGGCGTCTTCCATCACCAGGTAGGAATCGAGCGTCTCAAGTACTGATTGCACATCCCCGCCAGCGATAGCGAGCACCAAACACTCACGGTGCTCGATCGCATAGAACTCTGCCTGAATTTTCCCTTGCTTGGTGAGCAGTGTGCCGCGAACCGCTTTTTGGCCGCGCGCTTCGAGGACACTACAGGTCACAAGCCCGTTGAGCCAGCTCCAGGCGTCATTCCCTGTCACGCGCAGCGCGCGGTAATTTAGATCAAACCAGACGACACTCATGTTCATCTCACTCAGCCATCGCGGTTCAATCCCGGCCATCACGGCTCAGCCGGTTGAACCGCCTTGGGGTCTTGAGCAACCTTCAACGGAATTTCGTCGCTCGAAAGCGGATACAGCGGGCCCTCTTTGACTTCGACGATGTGACGTTTGCCATTTTGGTACCAAACGTCCAGCTTGACCCCAGTCCTGGCCTTCTCGTTGATGGCGGAACGAACTTGGTTGCCGTCCAGCTGTTTTACGTCCTTGCCATTGATGGCCAAGATCCTGTCGCCTGCCCGTAAACCTGCGCGCGATGCTGGGGATTGTTCAACTACACGCGTGACCTTGACCCCCTCGGTCCCACGCGGCTCATAATAGAGGCCCAGCCCCAACATGCCCCGTGCCGGTTCTACACCCAGCCGCACCCGGGCGCCGGAATCGCACCAGAATTCGTTGTTTGCTCCTTCCCGCAGCGAAGATAAATCACGCACCTGGGCCCGGCAGATGGGCTTGTTGATCATCGGATTGTCGTCCCACACTTCCACGAAGATTTCGCTGCCCGGTGCCACACGATAGTTCTGCCGCACTTGATCAGGCCATGTCGGCGCGCGTGTGCTGGACTGTGACGGGGTGACGATGAGCTCTGAGCCATTCACCAATAGTTTGGCCAAGGGGTCTGGTGCGCCACCCGGCCAATCCAAGCCACCGGGGGTCTTGGCAGGGATCGAAGCGCTCTCAAAATAGATGAAGTAGAGATCGTCGGGTGGCGGAGGATCCAGGACTTGGCCCTGCCTGGGCGCGTGCACCGCGGTTTGCACTTCGGGATAGATGATAGCGCATCCCAAAATCAAACTGGCTATCAAGCCACTGGCGTACCGCTTTCCTTGAGCCGTGATCCAACCCCGACCGAGTCCCACCTGAATTTTCCTCTGCTTCCCCTTGTTCAACAATCGACGCATCATCGGCGGACCTAGTCTCTGAGATCCTCGAACAAATGCAAGACTTCAATTCCGACGGAAATGCGAAGAGTGGCGCTTCATGCTACGATCAAGTCACGAATACCGTGGACTTGGCCCAGCGCACCCTGGAGACTAGGACACCTCAAAGAAAGGCCCCATGGCACGCACCTACGGATTGATTGGCACCCGTCCGGATTTGGGAGCCAAATTGGCAGACGCACACCTTGCCTCCTTGGGTTCAAACGCTCACGCAGCATCGACCTGGGGCATAGGTTATTTTGACCACGATGAAGCTCTTTTGTGGCGCCGCAAAGGAAATGCAGTTGGTATGCGTTTGATAGGGGACGGCGCGCCCATGCGCACCCACGGACTCCTTGCCCATGAATGTGACGGTCGCCTGGGCCCCACGCGGCCCGAAGCAACGCCCCCGCTGCGCTATGGAAACCTGTTGTTTTCGTGCCAGGGTGTGTCCGAAACCGTCGACCCGCTCGTGCATGAGGCGCGCCGACAACTACCAGAGTTCCTGCGTTCGGTCGTGCGCGGGGAGACCTTGAGTGAGCTCGCCTTTGCGTTGCTCTTGTCCGAATTGGCAGCAACTGGTTTACCCATCAACGGCGGGAGCGAACGCTCAAGCCACGGCTCTGTTCTTTCAGACGATGGTTTGGCCAACGCCATGCGCGCCACTCTGCGCCGATTGGATAACTTGATCCATGACGCTAAAACCAGCGCTTTTACGGGCGATTTATGGCTCCACACTGGAGAGCGCCTCATGATAGCGCATCGACAAGGCCCCCTGGGCATGCTGGTGCTGAGTGGTCGCGACGCACTTTCGCGCTGGGATGTTACCCCGAAAGATGGGGCCACGGGCCTCGACCAGGCACTGTTCGTTGCGTTCGCTGCTGGGCAAGAGCTAGCGCCGAGTTGGGAACGCCTTCCCCATGATCTCATCGTTTCCGCTGTGCGCGGCCACCAACCTGAGACGCAAGCGCTCTAGGACGATCAAACTGGCCCGTCGTGCACCTCCCCCCAGGCTTTGCCTCATCGCGGCGACAAGCGCGATTGGCCTGGCCTGTACCGGCGGGCCCGCGCAATTTCCAACCTTGCAGCGTCCGCCCTCCCCCTCCCCAAGCTCAGCCAAGTTCCAGGTCGAAACTGCACCTCCCACGCTCGTTGCGCCCGCCCAGCAGCTCAGATGCGAGGCAGTCCGGCAGCTGTTGCTCGCGCTGTCGCTAGGGGATGAAGACGCCGTGGCAGACTTGCTCAGCGTCGACGGTCAACTCACGCGACAGCAGCAGAGCCTCCCGCTCACCGCCCGTGCGCTCATGAACGAGCTAGAAACCAGGGTCAAGGCTCAAGGCCCACAGCCCTCAGCGCCGGGACTCTTGTTGCTAGGACAGATCATCTCGACCGAAGGGGATTCGAGCCTAGTGGTGCAGGTCGAAGGAACGCCGAGCGTCCGCGGGAAGTGGACGGTGGTGTTTTTGGATTCCCCGGTGAACCGGATCAAGGAGCTCCGTCTACCGCCCCACACCGCCTGACCCCACCTGGACAATTTCAGCGCCCGCTTGTGCGTGGGGCAAAACCTCACATCCCCGACAAGATCAGGTAGGAGTCTTCATAGGGCACCAGCTCGAGGCGGTTGTCCGCCACTTGGCGATGCCACACCTCTTCGCCGGTCGGCCCAGGGATCTTGTAGCTCGCGCTGTAGGTGTAATCGACGAACACCTTTTCTTCTTTGGTGATCTCCACGCGCCGGTAGCGGATCTCATAGCGTATGGCCCGCGCGTTCCGAAACCGCTCGTCGAGGAAGTCCTTCAAACCCGCGCGGTCGATGTCGTCGGTGGCGTCAATGTTCCCACCGTTTTCATAGTATTTGGGGTGGGCCATGTTGAGCAACTCCCCCACCTTCCGGTTCTCCACCGCGTGCCGGTATTCCTCACAAAATTCAACGATCTTGCGATTGAGCGCCGTGTCGGTCACGTCGGTGTTGGGGATCACGTGTTGCTCACACCCACAAATATGCGGTCCAAGGACCACGAGGCAGGAGAGCAACAAGAAAGTTGGACGAGACAGGTGCATAGGCAAAACCAGACTCACAAACGCGACGCTGCCGGGACGTATTCCCTAAATTCGTTGCGATCAAGCAATTTCAGTCTCATTCAGGCGAAAATACAAGCTGTCCTCGTGCAGAGCGCCGCGGCCCAGCCCACCGATTTCGTTCCCCACAGCGCCCGCCGTCCAAAGCCAGTTAGCCTCGCACTTTGAGCAGTTCATCGATCAGGTCGTCGGCCGAAACGCCGTCCGCTTCAGCGCGGTAACTGAGCACCAGACGATGCCGCAAGCCGGCATGAGCGACCGCGCGCACGTCATCTAGGTCGGCAGCGGCCTCACCGCGCAACGCCGCGCGCGCCTTCGCACACAAAAGCAGCGCACGCCCTCCACGTGGACCCGCGCCATAACGCACGTATTCCTTCACCCGCTCAGGCGCGGCGCTGTCCAGAGGGCGCGACAGACGACACAGTCGAACGGCAAGCCCCACAGCCTCCTCCGTCACTGGGATGCGCGGCACCAGTTCGCGAAATTTTTCAACCTCATCACGACTGACCACTGGCTGCAGCTCTAACGTTGGTCCCGAGCTGGTGCGGCGCGCAATCAAGAGCTCATCTGCCTCACTAGGGTATTCGATGTTGATCTCCATCAAGAAACGATCGAGCTGCGCCTCTGGAAGCGGATAAGTTCCCTCTTGCTCGATGGGATTGCGCGTGGCGAGCACTTGAAACGGTTGGGGGAGTGGATGGGTCCGACCGCCCACCGTCACGTGACCTTCTTGCATAGCTTGGAGCAAAGCGGCCTGTGTCTTGGGCGGAGTACGATTGATCTCATCGGCGAGCACGACGTTGGCAAAGATGGGCCCACGCATGAACTCAGTCTGATAGGCACGGCGACCGTCCTTATCCAGCTCGTGCAGTACGTCGGTGCCGGTGATGTCTGCGGGCAGCAAATCCGGCGTAAATTGGACACGACCAAAAGATAGGTCCAAGCAGCTGGCCAAACTGGACACGAGCAGCGTCTTGGCCAACCCCGGGACACCGACCAAAAGCGCGTGCCCTCCTGCAAACACGGAGATCAATAGCTCGAAAACAACGTCTTGCTGGCCGACGATGACCTTGGCGAGCTCCTGTCGAAGACTGTCGGCGCTATTTCTCAAGTGATTGAGCTGGTCAATGTCGCTGTCGCTCACCCTCGCTCCCTAGCAGAAAGCGGCCCGTCGAAAAACTACTTGTGAAACTGGCCCGAGCATGGGAGCCAGAGGCCCGCTAGCCTCCACCGAGCCACCCCAGTGAACCCTCACGCGCGACGTTTCTTGATTGCCATGCTCCTGGCCGTGCTCGTCTACGGGGGTTTCGTTGCGTGGACGGGCTACCACACCCTGGCCCGAGCGCTGCACGCGTTTCAGTGGTGGACGTTTGGCGCGGCGCTCGGACTTTCGTCCCTCAATTATGTGCTCAGGTTTCTCAAATGGGAGTACTACCTGTCCAAATTGGGTATCCGGGCAGTGCCCAAATTCGATTCGTTCTTGATTTTTCTATCGGGATTCGTGCTCACCGTCACGCCTGGGAAGATTGGTGAGGTGTTTAAGAGTGCCGTGCTGCAAGCCACCTACGGAGTGGATTCGGCCAAAACGGCACCCATTGTTCTTGCCGAGCGCCTCACGGACGTGGTTGCGATCGTCGTGCTGCTGATTGTGGGGAGCCTTGGTTTCGAAGGGGGCCTGCCTTGGGCACTCGCCGGTGCGCTTGCTGTAGGTGCGGGGCTCTTGCTCTTGGTGTGGCCGCCACCGCTCTTGTACTTGATCGCCAAACTGCGCACGAAAGACGGCGCGCTCGGTAGGTTGGCCCCCAAGTTGGAGACCGCACATGTGAGCTTGCGCGTAGTCGCGCATCCAGCTGCTCTGCTCATTCCGAGCGCTATCTCCTTGGTGGGCTGGGGCTGTGAAGGCTACGCCTTGGCCCTACTTTTACGTGGGTTTGGTGAACCAACCGCGATCCCGCTGGCTGTGTTCTTCTACTCGACGGCCACCTTGGCCGGCGCTCTGGTTCCAGTCCCCGGAGGGCTTGGTGTGGCCGAGGGGATCATGCAATCGCAGCTCATCGGCATGGGAGGAGTGTCCCATGCCGCCGCGACCGGAAGCATGCTGTTGATCCGCTTCGCCACACTGTGGTGGGCGGTCATTGTCGGGTTTGTTGCGCTCGCGCTGCTCAAGCGCCGGCACCCATCATTGCTCCGCACCCAGGGGCAAGCTGTGACGCCCGGGCCAGCTTAGGCCAAATTCCCGAGCGCACGCATTGCGAGATTGAGATCGGCTGGGATGGGGCTTGAGAAGCGGAGTTGTTCGTTCGAACGGGGATGCACAAATCCCAGAGTTTGCGCGTGGAGGGCTTGCCGCCCCAAACTGCGGGCGATTTCGACGACGTCTCCGGGGCCACGCAGACCTCCATACAGTTCGTCCCCTAAGAGGGGCGTCCGTGCCTCCAAACTGAGGTGCACCCTGATTTGATGAGTGCGGCCCGTTTCCAAACGGCACTCAATGAGCGCCGCGGTATCCCTTGCAAACCGCTCCAGGAGTTTCACGTGGGTGACGGCGCGCTTGCCCGCCTTCACCTGCGAGGAAAAGCGCAATCTCGATCGCGGATCGCGCCCGTACAAGGTGGTGATGCTGCCCGCTTTGGGCACGCCGACGGTCAGCGCGAGGTAGGCCCGTTCCACGCTGTGGGCGGCCAACTGGCGCTTCAAATGCTCGCGGGAAAACGCGGTCTTGGCCACCACCAAGAGCCCGGAGGTATCCTTGTCGATGCGGTGCACAATGCCGGGGCGGAGCTGCGCCGGCTCGGGTTCGTCGGAGGTCAGCGCCTCCCGCGAAAACCCTGGTCGGGCAAGCAGCCCATTGACGAGGGTGCCGGTGCCGTGACCTCGAGCCGGATGCACGACCAATCCCGCGGGCTTGTTGACCACCAGCAATTCTTCATCCTCGTAAATGACGTCCAGGACAACGGTGGGATCAGGTTGAGCGCTGGTGGCCGGGGGCGGGCCCAGACGGATCTCAATCAGCCAGCCAACGCGCATGCGATCCTTGGCTCGACAGGACTGGCCGTTGACGGTGACTCGACCTTCTTCGATGTGGCGCTGCACGGCCGCTCGCGTGACTTCAGGCAAGCGCTCGGCCAATACTTTGTCTACACGCTGACCCGCCTCGCTAGTCCCCACCTCGTAGCGGAGGGCAGCTCCTCTTGGTGGGGAAAGCGAGCCACGCGCGCTCTCAGTCTCGTCTGCGGGGTCAGCCACAATGGCTCAAGCTTTACCAGATTTCGCTTTTGATGTGACCCTTGGCACGGATCAAGATGTCCACCAACGCGCGATCATAAAAGCGAAACTCGTACAGGTCCGGGGACACGCGACTCTTGTAGAGGGCACGACCTTCTTCGATCTCTTCCTCAATCTCTTCGAACAAAGTGTCATTTTCGATGCCTGTCGTGATCTTCTCCTCATTGTACAAGGAAAGGTCGCTCGCAATGGCGCGGGCGAGACGGCGAGCAGCTTCTGGAGTATCGATGAGAGCCATAGCTGCATTATCAAGCTGGTTGGACGACGTGTCAAAACTACCGCTGAGCGGCCGGAGTCACGTCACCCCTGGTTTTTTCCACTGCTCGACCTCCGCGCCCATGCGGCGGGGCCGCGCAACCACTTCGATAATCGAAACAAGGCCAACACCCACCAGCGGAGCCATCGCGTACCACAACGGGATCGAATATCGCCCGGCCCCGAAGAAGACGGAGTGGATGAGCAACGTACTGGCCAGCACGCCCAAACACGCACCAGATGCCACATGCGTCCGCAAACTGGAGTCGAGCAGCACCAGCAACGCAAGCGCACACCAAGCAATCCAAGACCACGAGCTGGGTATGGTGCACGCAGAAGCGGCCAAAAGGACGTTGCGAAAGATGCGGGTTGGTGCAGACCACGCTGGGGACAATCGCGTCCACCCAGCCCAGGCCCCAAGCAGGCCCAGCGCAAGCAAGCCCCGCTGCCAAAGGTACTCCATGCTTTGCAGTCTGGGCTTGAGTTCGCTTGAAACAGCACCAGAAGCGGCCAGATGTTCCGTGCCGGCAGCCGCAAAATCAAGCGTGTTGCGCAGCTTATGCGGGATGAGTCGCACCCAGTCCCGAGGCGCGGCCGCTATACGTCGTCGACCTGCCTCGGCAAAACAAGCGTCTTTGCCTGCCTCGGAGAAGACCTCGCGGCACTCGACGGGCACGCGCTCCCCGTCCACCGCCACCCAGCCCCCGTGGCCCTCGGCAAATGTGCCGATCAACAAGTTCCAACCTCCGTTGGCGCTCACAAACACACAGCGCTCCAAACGCTCGCAATTACGCAACGTCCACGGTGTCACCAAGCCCACCGTGAGCGCCGTGAGCAGCAAGCCATGTACCAGACGACGACGCAGCGCTACCGCGGACAGCAGGCCAAGGACGGGAGCCATCAGCACTGACTGCGGCCGCAGTAAACACGCCCAAGCTAGCAGCGCACCGGCCGCGGCCAGTAGCCACAATCCGCGACTATTTCCGCGTTCTTTGCTCCAAAAGACGAGCAAGGTCGCCGCACTCATCACCGCCCCGACACATGATTCGGTCATGAGTGCTGGGGTGTACAAAAGCAACGTCGGGCTGCCGATGAGCAGCACGGCTACGATCCGCCACGCCCACACGACCGAGCGAGTCACCCCTTGCCCGCCGCGCACTTGCCTCATCAAATGCCAAGCCAAGTGGCAGGCTGCCGCTGTACCCAACGCTCCGAGGAGCGCATTTTCGACCATGGCCCAAGCAGGTTGTACGCCGAGCGCACGATACGCCACGCCAACCATGGCTGGATAACCGACGGGATAATGCGCCGCGTAGGTGACGGCACCGTCCGGCCACAACCAGGTGTAGCCCTGACCCGCCGCGATCCGCTGAGCTACGACATGGTAGAATGATCCATCCGCCGTGGGCGGGACCCGACCGGCGCCCCACCAGCACATGGCCAAACGTGCCAACAGCGCGCACAAGAACACAGCCCACATGGCCCGCCGCGGGCTGCTTGAATCGAGCCGCGGCAGCTCCTTCGGCTCAGTGAAGCTCACTGCCCATGTTCCTGGGCGGGGGCACCTACCACCTTCAAGTCACAAAGGTCGGCCCACAGTTCACACATCGGCAACCCAACCACGTTGGAGTAGGAGCCCTGGATCTTCTCCACAAAGACCATGCCGAGCCCCTGCACCGCGTAGCCCCCTGCTTTGTCCAGGCCTTCCTTGCTCCTTACGTACCACGCGACCTCCCATGGACGAATCGCGCGAAAGGTTACCTCAGAGCTGACTAACCTCGAGCGCGTCGCCGCACGAGCGGGTGTCCACAAGCTGTAAGCCGTCAACACGTGGTGGGTGCGACCAGCAAGTTGCGACAACATCGCCGCGGCGTGCGCTTCATCCACGGGCTTCTGCAAGACTTGACCCGAAAGAACGACCACCGTGTCCGCGCAAAGAACGGCCGAGAAATCACGCGCAGATTCTCGCCATTTCTCCAGTGTTGCATTCAACTTGCGCAGCGCGATCTCAGCGACGTAGCTGGCTGCATCCTGACCAGGTGGGTGGCTTTCGTCCACCTGTGGCGGGTCCACGATCAGAGGGAGCCCCAATTGCTCTAACATGTCCCGTCGCCGCGGCGAGCCGGACCCCAGAACAATGGGGGATGCGCTGCTCAACATGTCGACGCTCCTAGCACAGCTCGACTTGCGCCAAAGCAAATCCATCAGCACGATGGGACGGGGCTGACGCCCCTTGATCCCATGAGTGAATACTGCGCCGGCTTAGGTTACCTGCGGTCCTTTGGCCGCGTCTTGCCCTGGTGGTTGGCAATCGCCGTGGTGCTGTGCTTCAACCCCCCCCCGTGCCGGGCAGAGACCCTCAGCGAATCAGGGCTCGAAACCGTCCCCTATCGGCTATCCATCACCCCGTCGCAATTTCTCACCGTGAGAGGCATTGCTCGATCGACAGCTCGCGCGGCGACCCAGGGCAGCTTGAGCTACTTGGATCGGCCTCTGTCCGTCGTGATTCCTTCGGCCGAACCAAACGGAACACGGAGCCACGTGGTTACCGGAGCGTTGGTGCTCGAGATGGCTGTCGCTCGGCTTTGGGCGAGCGGATTCGATGCCGGTTTCGGCCTCGGAGCTCACGTGTATCAGTTTGGTGAGGGATGGAGCGCAGTGTCGGGCCAGCGGGAGCAACTGCCCAGCTTTGGTGGCCTCGATCCGCTGCTCGAGGTCGGGTACCGCAAGCTCTGGGGGCGCACGGGGCTGCGGGCGCTAGGCGCCTTCTACGTCCCTCTAGGCAGCCCCCGCGCGCTCAGCGGAGAAAAACGGCCGCGCGGTGAAATCGGGCTGTTGGTGAACCAACTGTGGTCCAGGGTGGAGTGGGGAGTAGAGCTTTCATTTTTGTATCGCCCCGTCATCGAAGTCAGTGAATTTGCCTGGGGATCTCAACTCAAGCTGGCTGTGGCGGGACGATTTCGAATCATCGAGCGACTCTGGGCCGGACCCGAATTTCTGTTTCGCCCCCAGCTCGCCCGCCAACCCGGCGCGCATCACGCCGTGCTCCTTCCCAGTGTGTTGCTCGCCGCGCTCGCCTATCGCACCGAGCATGCGCAGCTCATGGCAAGCTATGGCGTTGGTCTCCCGCTCAGTCGCGTCTCGGACGAGATCAGCAAGCCGCGGTACGTCCGCGCTCCGACCAGCCCCATCCAGCAACTCAGTCTGTCGCTTCAATTCATGCTCAAATGAGCGGCAAGGTTACCGGCCTGCCCACGGCTCAGAAAACGCGCTCGTTGACGTAGATGCTATCTCCGGACTGAAGGAGGATGTCGTCCGACGTTCCTTCGTAAATCAACTCCATGTTGATGATCACGGTTCCGGCTTTGCCGTCGCTCACCCGGGTCAAGTTCACCCGGTTCTTCTGCGCAATACTGGTGAAGCCACCGGCCATCGACACTGCCTGAAGCAAGGTCATCCCTGGCAGCAGATTGAAGCTACCGGGTCTCTGCACCTGCCCAAGCACGGTGACCATCTTGCTGCGATACTCAATGACTGAGACCACCACGCTCGGATCGAGCAAGATCTGTTTTTCGATCAGCCCTTCACGGATCTTCTTGGCCAACTCTTGGGGTTCAAGCCCAGCGACTGCCAGATCCTGAATGTAAGGAAACGAGACGGTACCGTCTGCCGCAACCTGAAACTCCGTCGGAAGATCCTTTTCCCCCACGATCTCGACACGCAGTAGATCTCCGGGCCCCAGCGTGGTGTTGCGACTGGCGGCAGACAGCCGCGGCACTTTCCCTTGAGTTGCCGGCTGACAACCCAGGACCCAGACCGAAACCAAAGCGAGAGAAAATTGACGACGCGTCTGATTCACATGAACCACCGGGCACCCAACATGGCCCGAAATCGGTTGAACGAGAAATCGTCAGTGAAGTCTTCGAATTCCACTGTTTTGGAGAAGTTTTGGTCGTAGCGCAGCTGAAGATTGATGCCGACGCTCTGAGTGGGTCGATATTCGGTGAAACTGTTGACGTCCAAGCGTGTCTCGCTGAAGGCGTCCTGCGCGCCGTCGTTGGACATGAAATCCGGATAGTCGATCCGCGATACACCGCCGCTCAGCGTGGTCACTACGCGTCCGCCAATCAAATACGACCCCTGAATGTAACCACGGTGCATCCGATAGAAGTCGCCCAGGAAGCTCGGGGAGTAATCACGAATGAAGCCAAGCGCCAAGGCCGAGGCACCGACGTTGGAGTCCCCTGCCTTGAGCTTGGTCTCAGGCGAGAAGTACCACTTGATCTCCGCCTGCCCGACCGGGCCGTTGTAGTTGCGCACCAGCCCGATTTGATTGTGGTAGAAGCTCGTCGCCCAACCAGCGCTGAGCATGAGAGCCAGACGCTTGGTCAAGAGCCCGTTGACTCCCACCTGCGCATCGAGGGCCTCACCATCATTCTGACCGCCATCGGGGTAACGAATGATGTCCAGCTGGCTGCGGTAAAACACCGACGTCTTGGGTAAGAACCGCCACGAACCGTGGGTACTCAGCCCGTGAATTTGCCGATCATAGACGTGGAAGACGTCCGCATCTTCGAAGAAAGTGAGGCTGCCGTTGTACTCGATCAGCGTCCAGGCAAATGCTCCGCCACCAGGCGCCCAATCGAGAGACGCCCCGCCGTTGACCAGATGCCGATTGAATTGCGCGTTGAACCCGCCCGTGTTCGTGGGCTCTGCCAGGTAGCTGTAGCCAGCCTGCACCCGACCGGACCACGGCCGCTGCGGCAAGATGTCGAGGCCCGCCGAGACGCCGCCCTGCACGTTGCGCAGCTTGCTGAACTCTTCGGCGTAACCCTTCTTCAGCGGAATGAACTCGTTGTAACTGGCATAGGCCAACGCATCGAAGCGGATCGCCTGCTTGGGTCCCTGACTCTGCTCGTCGAGCTCTGCTGAGCGATCATAGGTCCGCAGCGAAAGCTGTGGAGTGACCCGAAACCTCAAACTGCTCACGGGCGGGCCGAAGTTCTCTTCCTCGATGTCGCTTGAGGCGCGCTGGTAGTAGTTGGTATCGAGACCAACTTCACCCGATACGCCGGGATGCCATTCCACGTTTCCCGTGCGAATACCCACGCCCTCGCCAATGCCCCGATTATCAACCCAGGGCGTACCGGACACCGTGTTGGCGGAAGTATGCTGCTCTTGAGCAAATACTTGAGACGGCCATCCCAAGAGCGCTAGGCAAAGGCTGAGGTAAACTCGTAGCTTCATTAGTTAAACTTTGCCCCGGTCCTGCGCCCGCGGGCCCCCACTCTATTCAGTTCAATCAGGCGTCCTGGTTCAATCGGGCGTCGTTCGGCTTGCTGCTTTGGGTGGTTCACTAATGATCATGGGTCCCAGCGGGGTCGAAACGTTCCCCCCAGGGATAGTTGGGTCGATGCGCAATTCCAACTCCGACGCGCCATCCACCGCGACAGATCCGCCAGTCTCGGCACCAATGCATTGATTGGCTTCGACCGCTAATTCACCATTCCGCTCGGCGAGCGCATCGAGAACTGACTTCTCATAGTCCAGGCGTTCCGTCGACCCACTGCTCACTGCGGCTTCAATCACGGCCAAGCGGTCTGCACCCGCGCGTGCTCCCACTTTGACCTGGCTCAACTTATCGTTCAAGCACACGGTCTTCACAGCGTCCTTCTTTTCCCGAGCGGTACGCAGCAAGCGAGACACGTTGCTCGACGTCGCCTCCATCTTGTCTACGGTTGCCCGAGCGGCTGCAAGGATCTGCTCTGGGCTCTGAGGAGCGCCTGGCTCAGGCTGGGCATCGGGAGTGCCACCTTCGAGCGCTGCCACCTGATCAGGCTCAGCGATCGCCATGGTGCCGGCCAGGACAGATGCCGCACCCAGCAGGATTGAAGTATACACTGTCCTGGTTTTGTGCACTGTTCTCGATTTCATCGAATCCCTCCAGCGGATGGCTCGCAACTTTGCAGCGGTTTTTCCATCGACCCACTCTCTCAATGATGTGTAGAATAGACGAGTTCCGACGACTTGGCCAATACGGATACAACCCCAGTCATCACTTTTCACCCCAGCTGTTCTTGTCAGCCCTGATCACTGTTTGACGAAGCTGATGGGCACGTTGATGACCGCGCTCCCACCATCAGGTGGGGCAAATTGCGCCGCTCTGGCCCGCCCTTTCACACAATCCACGACCGACCCTGGAATATTGCCTGTCGGCCCGCCGCCTACGTTAGACACCTCACCGCCCGGACCAACGGAAATGCTCAAGCGAATCGAGCCCGAAATGTCCGGATTTTGCTCGAGCCCGCGCTGATAACAGCGACGGAACCCGGCGCGCATTGCTGCTACCACGCTGGCAGCGTTGGACACTGAACCCACGGCAACGGAGGATGACACTGAGGCATTACCCACCGGCCCCTTGACCTCCGCAACACTCCCGCTGCCTGAATTGCCCTTGCCGGTGCTGCCGATACTGCCCAGGCCCTGTGAAGCGCCCGGCTGCACGGGACCTCCTCGGCCGCCCAACTTCAAGTCACCGCCCACACCCACGCCCGCTCCAGAAGCAGCCGCCGCGTCGAGTGCACCCGTCGGCACTTCGCCCCCTTGGAGTACTCCGGCGGTAGCAGGACCAGCTGCTCCCAGCGCTCCCAATGTCATCATCGAAAGTTGTTCGAGTTCATTGGACAGCGCTGCGGCCTGGGCTTCGTTGAGCTTACCCCCCGGCTGATCGGGGATTTTCGACGACTCACTTTGTTGCGCTTCAGCTTTGGGCTTCTCTTCCGCAGCCTGCGCCTTGTCGTTCGTCTCCTCCGGTTCAGGGGGCTTTTCCTCCGGCGGCGGTGGTGGCGGAAGGCGATCAATGGTGTCGATCAAACCTGCCAGACTCACTTGTTCGTCGATGATCGGGTCGAGCCAATCAGAGTACATGGCGCCGATGGCCATGAAATGAGCAAAAAAAGCGAAGGCTGCGATGATGGTGGTGCGCCAATCAATGCCGCTGGCTCCCCGCGTGACAGCAACGGGCAATTGTGGCCGCGGCTGAACCGGTGGGGGCGCGACGAATTGAAACAGGAACGTGGTGTCCCCAATGGTGACCTTCCCCCGTGAGTCCTCCGTGAGACGCACCTGGTAGGAGCCACTTGGACCGCGGCGCGACTGCCCCTTGAGCACCTCGAGGTCAGACACACCTGTTGGGAGTGCTACGCGTCCAGCCATCCCGTCCAGGAAATTGAGAACGTAGCTATCACCCACCAACTCAAAAAGTTTGTGGCTAGACCGAATGTGGTCCGTCGACAGCACGAACATGCTGCGCTCGCTGGGCCCCACGGTCACATCAACGCGTTCCTTGATGATGCGCTCCTCAGTCACGCGCCCACCCGCTACGAGGCCGATACGCAAGACTTTGGGACCACTCACCGCGACCGCGCGCATGACGGCGGTCATTTGCCCCGGACGGGCGCCGGTTTGCTGACTGGTGTGTGCCATATTCTCTCTCAACGCCCCCGAGGGGCCCTCAACCCTTCACAACGCTACCTTATCCAAATTTCCCCTTAGATCTAGCAGAGACGCAGATTTACGATGCAAAGCGGGCATTGCGTCAGCAAAGACAAATAAGTCGCACAGCCTCTCGCCGCGCCCCCCCAAAAGGCGTCCCTGAGCAACACTGTGGCGCACACTTCAAGACACCCCCGCCGTGCGCGGAGCGCGATGAAGCTCGCGCTCCATCATTTGCACGAACTCCACAAACGCTTGACCGGCCCGGCGGGCTCGGCCCAAGACCAGTTGGCACAACCCCGCGGTGATTACACCCAAGCCCAAGGTCCCAAGAACAAAACGCAGCGCGGTGCCATCAAACCCGACCGATGCCAAAACGAAAATGGAGACCGCCACGGCTGAGAAAGAAGGAACGCGCAAGAGTCCACGCCGCGCAGTCGCGCACTGCTCCTTCGTCGACACACCATATCCTAACAACTGCTCGAGCGCCGCGCGCGAAAGCTCCGAATTTTTGTCCTGAAATACCTCGTCAATGAGCGCCTCCACGTCTTGAGCAAGTGCGCGCACATTGTCCCCAAGCGGGAGACGGAGCTCACCTTCATCTGGGCTGTGCGCCACTGGGGGTGGCGGCGACCAGTGCTCTTGCGCATGTTGCTCCACCCGCTGCTCGAGCACGCGCAACCAGAGTTTTGCGCGCGTCTCGACCCGCAACGCCAAGAGCAGCGAGAAGCCACACACCGGCACCATCAAGCCAAGCGCGATGAGATAGGCCATGCTCCCATCAGAACGGAGCGCGATACAGTGCTCGCTCAATGCGGTCCGTGAACTTCTGTCGCAACTCCGCCAGCGTAAGACGCGGCTGAATGCGGCTCACGTCCACCGCGGCGATGGGTTTCTGCACCCTGCCCACGATCGTCACTTCACTGATGGTCACTACACGACCCTGGGCGTGGGCGTGCCCTCCCCATGTGGCCAAACAAACAGACCCAGCCAGCATCAAGCTCAGCGCAAAGCGCGCGCGAGAAGGCCGGGCACTCGAGGCAAACCCACCTGCTCGCTCACTCATCAACATTGTCTCGCTTGCCGACATCATCAATTGCTCTCCGCTGGTGGCTGTTGCTCCGCGCCCTGCTGCGACTTGAGCATGGCCTGTTTGGTCTTGGCGCGCGTGATGAGTTCTTCCACATCGTCTGGCCCACCGCGCACCGCTCGCGCCTTGTAAGCTTCCAAGTGTTCAATCGCCTTCTCAACCGCCTTGGCCTCCGACACTCCCTTGAGTTGACCCCCGAGCAGAAAGACGAGCCCCAGGTTGTAGCGGGCAGCTGCTTGGTTCGGTTCCGCTTTGAGGACCCACTCCAACTCACGCCGAGCGTCGTCGGGACGCCCCAGCAAGCGGTAGGCGTCGCCCAGTTGCAAGTGAGCACCTACGTTTCGACTGTCGTAGCGGATCGCACTTTCCAAATGGGGACGCGCGTCCTTGGCGTTGCCCGCCTGCATCATGTAGTTGGCCAAAATCAAATGTGCGTCGACCAAGTCCGCGCGCTCTTTGAGGGCCTTTTCCATCTCCTCCATGGCTGGCCCCCGCAGATTGCGTTCTGCGTAGATGAGCCCCCGCAGCATGTGTGCCTCGGCGTTGTCTTTGTCGCGTGGTGGATTGTCGCTGCCGTAGCCGTCCAAGATCCCCGTCAAAGCGTACAGCGCCAAGTCAATGCGGCGCGCCCGGTAGTGGTCACGCGCAAGGGTGACCATCGCTCCCTTGAAATTGGGATCGATCTTGAGTGCTTGTTGCGCCAGCTCCTGAGCCTCACCTGAGCGCCCCTGCAAGCTCCTCACTTCGGCTTTGGCCGCCACGAGCGCAGCACTTGGGCCAGCGTGACTAGGGTGCTTCTGCACGAAATCAAATGCTTCATCGAATTTTCCCTGGCGTGCAAGGACCAGACTATACGCCACGATGCTGGGCTCGTGGTCGGATACGATATCGATGGCCGCCCGATAGCTCTTGCTTGCCCCGCTGCTATTGCCGGACCGCTCTTGCACCGTACCCAAGGCAAAATAGGCCAAGTACGCCTTCTTGTCGGCAGCGATGGCAGCCTTGAACTGCGTCTCGGCGCCTTTGAGATCCCCAGCCTTGAACGCCTTGTCCCCACTCTTGACGGCTTGCTCCGCCTTTTGCGTCATCTTGGGTCGACTGGACTGTGCCTTGCTTGCCGCGACATCCGCGGCTGATGCGGCAGGGGTCGCAGTCGAGATGACCACAGCGACGAGCGAGACGATCGCCGCTCTGAGTAGCGGCGCGTGAATCGAGCGCAAAGGTCGCACGCCATGTCCAAGCCTAGTTTGGTCGCTCATTGTTGTGCCCCCAAAGGTGAAGGCGCCGGAAGGGCATTGGCCTTCGGAGCATCGAATACGCCCGGACGCATCCGCTGAAACATCCCCGCCTGATAACCAAGCTCCTTGTTGGCGGCGGTGTATTCCGCCATTTTTGCTTCGCCCGCGACGTCGGTCAAAAATGCCAGGCGACGAATCGCACGGGTCACCTGGTCGTCGGACAAGTTGTAGCGCTGAGCCAGCATGACCGATACCGCGTAGCGGTCGACCACAATCCGGTCAGCGCTGTTGAGCTCTTGGTCTCGCTTGGTACGCCAGGCTTCTCGCACTTGGGTGCGAATCTGATCGGCCTTGTCCTGAAGGTCCACGTTGTCACTCTGCTCGGCGACACGCAGCGACTTCTCCTGTTGCTCTGTAAACATTTTTAGCTCAGGCGGTCGCGTATTGTACAAGCCCGTGCGAAGCGAGTCATACACTGACCCTTGGCGCGCGATGGCTATCGTTGCCCATTTCTGGGAGACATACTTATCGACGATGGTTTGCAGCCGGTCGTACCAAGTCTTCGCTTCCTTCGCGTCGTCCGAGTACTTTTTGATCACCTCCACCACTGTTCCTGCGTAGCGATGATGTCCTGCTTCGTAGTCGAACTTCTTCTTCAGCTCCTTGTCGACCAAGCGGTAGTCGGCTTCCGCCGCCATGGTGGCTTCAGTTGAACCGACCGCTGCACTCTTGCCCCCTTTGCGCGGCGCGGCAGCCAAATACTTGTCAAAGGCGACCATGGTGTTGTGCCACCATTCATCCTCGCCCGCTCCCCCACCTGCCTGTCGGGCCAGTGCAACGCGATAGGCCGCTTGCACCGCGTATTTGTAGGCAGCAGGCCGGCCCTTGTTGGCTTCGAAGTAGTTGGTCATGTCGCGTTGGGCAGCCACGCGCGCATCCTTGTTGGCGCCCTTGTCTGGAGTGGCCGGATCCCATTTCTTGAGCGCAGCGCTGGCGATCAAGAAATCTGCCTCGGCCAGGTCCTCAGCACCAGCGCCCAGCGTCTCGTAGCGCTTGCGCATCTTGAGCATCCCGGCGCGATCGTCGAGATTGACGTAGAGCATGAGCCCTTGTTTCGCCGCGAGCTTCCGCTCTTCGGGCGCAAAGTAGCTCACGTCACTGATGGCGTCGAAGGTCTCAGCAGCTTTGGGATAGTCGAAGAACAGCACATAAGCCCCAGCTAACGCCTGATAGGCATCGTTCAGGTACTTGACGCGCTCTTCAAACTTGGGCTTGTCGCTCTTTTGCAGCTTGGCGAGTGTGTCCTTTTTGCCATAGCTTGTAATGAACAAGCGATACATCGCGATGGCTTTGTCGTATTCCCCAACCTGCTTGTATGCATACGCGCCGTTCATCACCGCTTCCGGCGCCTCGTCACGATCTGGAGCGACGTCGAGCGCAACTTTGTAGGCCGCGGCCGCTGCACGCCAAGTCTTGTCGCGCTCTTTGCCAGGCTCCATGCCCATCGCTTTTTTGAACAATGCCCCTGCATCCAAGTAGGCCACGCCGATCTTCACCGGAGTTCGGATGGCCTCTTCTGCAACGCGGGTCTCCTCGTCGAATGCGCAACTCCTCGACTCGGCCAACAGCCGACTTTGTGCGCCATCTTCTTGGAAGTTGCTCATACTGATGAGCTTTTCCCAGGCGTTATAACCCCATTTGTTCTTGCCGCAGTATTCCTTGTAGATGGGAATGAAACGGCGACGGGCTTCGTCGAACTGGCCATACACGAAGAAATATTCGGCCGACTGGGACGCGTAGAGCAGCCCGTTCTTCTCTGGATCTTGATCGAGTGGGATCGCCGCGTTGTATTCGTCGCGGGCGCACACTGCCGCTTCCACGGACGCGGGAAGTTTTTCCACACGCACCTTCTTCTTGCCGTCGGCGCCGGTATCGAAGACCACGGCTTCACGTCGAGCGATGCCCTGCGTGCCGCCGCTCTGTTCGTAGGCCAGTGCCTCGGCGTCCAACACTTTTTCGGCCAAGGTCACAACATAATAGGCAGCGGGTTGTCGGTATTTGTCGTTGGCGTTGGAGTCACGCACCGCTGAGGTCGACGAATAGGCATCTTGGACCTCCTTTTGGGTAGGCATGCGGCCCAGGGGTACTTGCAAGACAGCCACCCAAAACTGTGCATCAGCCAGCCAGAAGCTACTGTCGTACACGTCGGTCGCCGTGGGATTTTGATCGATGTACGCTGCCCAACCTTGCGCAGCCAGTCGATACTCTTCGATCGCTCGCTCCAGCTGAGCCGCCTGGGCCGAGGCCTCGCTCAACGCCAGGGCCGCTTCCTTATAGGCGCGTGCATAGTTGGTGTGATCGGCGGCAGCGCGCTGCAACCCCACTTTCGCCAACTCCTCGGCCTGAGCCAAGGCTTCCGGATCGTTGCGATTGGCATCGGTCCAGCGCGTAGTCCCCACGTACTCCGCTAGCTTGGTGCGTGCGCGCAGTGCTTTCTCGGCGTATTCGCGTTTGGTCTCGGAACCTTGCGGCGCCAGTCGCGCCAGTTCGTCGTAGAGTTCCGCGACGCGTCCCACCATCGTCGGCGCATCACGGTCGAGCGGAAACTTCTCTACTGTAAGTTCCATCGTCGTGATGGCGTTGCGCTTTTGGGCAATCTCCACAAACTCGCGCGCCAGCGCCTTATAGATACCAACGGTCCACTTTTGGTCTTGGGGGATGAGCGCGGGGTCTTGCACACGCGTAATGGCCAGCTCCATTTTCTCCTCGGCCACCACAGGGTCGAGTTCCGTATCGAGCACATCGTTGCGTGGAATGAAGGGGTCCTGGGGGGTTGGCCCCTCAATGTCGATGTAAGTCAACGACCCCGCGATGTACGTGAAGGCCTCCGCTCTAAAATCTGCGCCAGGGTCGCCCGTCAGCGCTTCTTGTTCGTCCGCGTAATGGAGCAGGCGTACGAAGTAATCGATGGCAGCGTGGTACCGTTGCTGCTTGAAGTAGGCCCAAGCTTGCTTGTACATCGCCACACCAAACAGCGGCGGTTTCTTGAAAACCAAGCTGTGGTCGTACGCGCTCACCGCGCGATTGAGATTGTATGGTCCCCCGCGCGAGTCCAACTGATCGAAATGGTAATTGCCTAATTGCCACCAAATTTCAGCGACATACCGTGGCTCTTCACCCACAGCGTGCTTCTGGGGCACAGCTTCGCAAGCTGCATAGGGGTCCTTGAACGCCAGCTCCTCATAATCAACGCCGACTTGGCTCAAGTCTGCGCGCGCGCCCAACTGGTCGAGGGGCAACGGATTCTTTGCGTACCATTCGTTCCAAAATTTATCGTCGTGATCCTGCGCAAGGGGCTGAACCGAAAGCGTGTCTTCGGGCCCCGGAGTGATGTGATAACGGTTGGCACAGACCAACGAACGCCAGGACTGTTGCGCTTCGTCTATACGCCCGGAATCAAGTAGCGCGTGGCCCAAGTAGTAGAGAACGGCGGCGCTCTCCTCGTACTCTGGAAACTGCACGACAATGTCCCGATAAAGCGCGATGGCGGGGCGCAACGCTGCGAGTAAGTCTGCATCAAAGTCCGCGCGAGCCCGCTCTTCATAGAGCGCGGCAAGGCGCAACATGGCGTCCGGGGTGGCACGAGGATGCGCATTTTCCCCACTATAATGAGCGACAAACGCTTCCAATCGCCGAATCGCCCGTTCGCGCGCTTCGGCAAGCGTGGTCTTTTCGAAGGTCAGCTCCCGATCAATCGCGGTGAGCACGCGCCGCCTTCGTTCCTCGTAATGATGGCGAACCACCGTGGTGAGTCGATCTTGAAATTCCTTCGCGGACGTGCGGTAGCCTTCAGCCTCCGCCTCAAGCATCTTGAGTGCAGCAAGCTGAGCCGGCGTGGGCGGCGGCACATCCTGAACGACGACTGTCTGCTTGAGTTCACCGCTCGCCCGGCAGCTCGTCTTGTAGGCCGGCTTCTTGTCGGCCTTCAGGGGGGCCACCCCCGCGGTGGTCCCTCCGGGCGGACCATTGTCCTTGGCCGATACCGACCCAGAGCAAAGCACGAGCAACAGCCCCGCGCCCACAGCCCTGGCCCGTGAACTCGATCGAAACAGCATCGATGTTGAAAATTTTGGCTGAATCAAGGCAGTTCCTCCGAGTCGTCCAAAACCTCTCGCAGCTCATCGTTGATGAGACGGTCCTCCTGCGCCCGCTCTCGCAGGAGATCGAACACGCGTAGTTTCTGTTCCTCACGAACTTCCCAAGCCTGTTGCACCAGACCTACGTCCGCTCGCAACACGACGTCGCTGAGACGATCGCGAACCAACACGAAATTCCGCTTGGCGACATCACCAACTAGGGACCGCGCCTGCTGGTCCATGGTGTCCAATTGCATGGCGTAAGCCTCGATGGCTCGAGCTTCAGTATTGAGCACTGCTATTGTTTCCTCGCTCTGCGCCGCAAGAGCCGCATTGAGCTGAGCCACGTGACCGTTCAACTTCCCCTCCGTCACGACGATGCGCGACAAGATCGGCACGATGGACGCGGCGTACTTGGCCTCGCCGGCTTGGGGACTATTTTGAGCAAGTCGTGTTTCTTTATTGAAAAGCTGACGAAAACTATCGCGCACGCGCTCATCTTCTTGAAAACGCGCATCGCCAAACCCAGACTGCACTTTGCCCAACTCCACCTGTGCGTACAATTCGTCGATGCGTTTGGTGTAGACGGCTAGATCTTTCTCGTTCTCGCTGATCTCCAGGCGGAACCGCTCCAGGCTCGCGCCGTCAACGGTCACGCCGTAGCGGCTCGAGTCATCGAGCATCCGACGCAAACCATTGATCAGGGCGCGCAAGTGGTCCGCCTCGAGCTGCAACCGTTGAAGAGCCTGACCAACTCCGTTCCAACTTTTCTCTGCCTCGGCATCGCGCACGGTAAAGTCACCAAAATTGGTGGGCACTTCACCCAACCTCGCCATCAATTTGCGGCGTTCCGTACGCACCCGATCCAGTTCCCCGGTGGAACCGCCGGCAGCCTCATCCATGCCGCGAGCGAGTGACAAGCGGGCCACGCTCAACTGATTGAGGAGAGACACGACTGTTTCCAGCTGTGAAAGCAGTGCGGGGAACAACTTTGCACTGGATCGCGAGGACAACGAGGCACGCAGTAACGACGCAATCTTCCTCGAGCGTTTGATGAGCTGCCTCGAGCGCGCCACGTCGTCCACGATGGCAAATACACGGTCCTCTTCAGCGGCCTCGCGGGCCCAATCGACGGCCACCTCAGGCATCACATCAGTGACCTCGATTTCAGCCGCCGTGAGCATGTCGTAGTAGACGGACGGGTCCTCGTTGGCTGCAAGGAACGCCTGCACTTGGCCACTCAGCGGAACAAACTTCTTCTTGACGGCATCATACGCTTCTTCGGCTTTCTGAAACTTGCCTTCGCGAAGCAACAAGTCGGCCCGCAGCAGTTCGCCATCAGCTCCGTCAACCAGGCCGGGGTTGAGAACCGTGAGTGCCTCGAGCGCGCGCTGAGCCAAACCGTACCTGCCCAATCGAACGTTGGTCCACGCCAGTTCAAACAGAGCTTGGGCAAAATACTCCGATTCACGAGGAACTTTTTGATAGTTCACCGCGGCTCGCTCAAACTCCTGAGACTCGTAACAGAGCCGCGCGACGGCCAACCAAGACAACTCCGTCACGGCACGGACATTTTCCGCGTCCCTCTGCTGGGCCCCGCCGGACGCCACTTTGGACGAAGCAGCTTGTTCGAACACCGCAATCGCCTCGCGGTAATCAGGAATTGCGCCAGGCTTGTCGCTCACCGCGTCCTGCGCCTTGCGCAAGAGCGCAGTCCCGCGGAGATAGGCGGTGCGCTGGCCAAAGGCAGCTGAGCCACTCAAGCCCTGGGCCTCAATCACGGCTTCATCGAACCGCGCCATGGCCACGAGCACTTTAGCGCGCGCGTAATGAAGCGATTCGCTCGACGCTCGGGCAATCATGCTGTCGACTTGCAGAAGGACGTTCGGCAACAGTTCCGTGCGTTGCGTACGGAGCGTCACATCCACCAAACGGCTGGCGGCCGAACCGGCTAACCCCCAATAAGCAGGGCGATCGGCACGATCGAGCACAAGCTGATAGTGTCGGCGAGCAGAATACAGCTCACCCGTCTTGAAATAGGCCTCCCCGAGCATGTAGTGCGCGTCCGCGTCAGTGCCTTCAATGGCGCGGCCCTGGTCATGCAGCTCGACGAGAATGTTGAGCTTATCGATGGCCGCCTCATACTGACCGCTGCGCAGGTGCAAGTCGGCTTCGGCCATGAGCTTGCCGACACGAAATTCACGTCCCCCCGGCGCAGGTGCGCTCAACTTGTTCGAGGAGCGCTCGACATCTTCGATCGTCTTGAGCGCTCGATCCCGAGCACCTGCCGGACTAGCCAGAGCGCCTGGTCCGCTGGTGAGGTACGCGAGCGCCCCAGCCAAACAGGTCAGGGCCACACACCTCGCGCGGCCGAACCTCGACCTTTCAAGAGATCGTGGTCGGTGAAGTGTCATGCTTGATCGCATCAGCTGCTATCCCTCGAGTTCTTTGCGCATTTTCGATTGGGAACACGTCCAAAACGGCCCCTCAGGGAGTGCTCACTCCGCCTTGAACCTTCGTTTCGGATCCGGGACTCTCCGCGTCTTTCTTGGTCTTTGTCGCCCCCGACGCACCAGATTTGCTCGCGTCGACCGGCGCAGGCGACGGGGAGTCGGTGAGTTCTCTCACCGTAGAACTGAAGACGATGTCGGGTTGCTCCTCGACCGGGGTGGTCGGTCCGCCCTTTTCCCAACCGACGACCTTGAGATCCAGCACCTTGCCGTCAGACAAGGTGAACGAGTAGCTGGATTTTACATCGGCCTCGATGCCACGCAGGTAGGAAAACACGCCAAATCCGTGCCCTTTGAGCTTGAGCATCACCTGCAGGGTGTGATCGCCGGTGGGAATGGAACCGCTGAAGATGGGGATGGTGGCCTGCTTGGCCAGCACCCCGGTGTCGTCGGATTTCTTGTATTGGACTGCTCCGTCCAGAACAAAAATCGCTTCTACCACGTGCCAGGCGCCGCTGAACTTGTTGTTGAACTGGATCTCGGCGCGTCCGCCACCGCTCACGCCCGACAGAATTGTGTCACTGAGCATCGACAAGCGCGTGTGGCTGCGGCGAATTTGTTCCTTGAGTTCGTCCACCCGCTGCTCCAAGTCTCGAAGCCGAACTTGGTAGGTATCTCCATCCATTTGTGGGCTGTCCGACGCGGCCGGTGCGCTCGGCTCGGCTTCCGATTCGGCAGCAGCGGCCGCCTGTGGGGGCTCGGCTGTGCTCGTCGATTTCGCCGTGGCAGTGGGAGCCACGGTCGGCTTGGCGGTGGCCGTTGTCTCCGCCTTGGTTGGCGTGGCAGAGGTCGACCCAGTCGCGGTTGCTTTTGGAGCCGCAGGCTCGGCGGCCGTTGCAATCTGACCTGCCCCCACAAATGCCCAAATTAAACCAACTTGTACAAGCTTGCTCGCAGCTACTTTCATTTGCCCTCTTCGCCCACCGGGGCCGCCCCGGAACATGTCGTGGCTCCTGGGGTCGAGGCCTTGGTACCCCCAGCCCAGGTTGACCCGCCTAGGCTATCGGTTGTTTGCTGAGGTTACAACAGCGGTACAGCGGTGCACTCTGGTCATTCCTGAAGCCCCAGGGGTGGTGGGACCGCCCCTCCGGTCCCGGACCGGGTATGTTGTGTTTCGCTAACCTTGTCCAGTACTTAGACCCGGTCAGTGTCCACAATTTTGGGTTGCTCGCCGCGGCCTCAGGGGAGTACGGTGAAGCTGATGGAAGCCTGCTTCCTCAGGTCTATTGTTCAACAAACTCGAGCACCCAAGCGCATTGCGTTGCGCGACAGGTTCGCCCGCTGGTTGAGCCAAGGGCCAAGGTCATGGAGTCGATGATGAGCGCCGGACACGCCGAGAGCAGCGCTGAGATGCTGATGGTGCGTTACAAACGCGGTGACCGCGACGCATTTTCCGAACTCGTGCGCCGTTATCAACGTCCCCTCTTCAATTTTGCCGTCCGTTACTTGGGAGATCGGGAGGCTGCGGCGGAAGTCACGCAAGAGACATTTTTACGTGTGGTCAAGCGATCGGCCGACTTCAAGCACGAGTCGCGCTTTTCTACCTGGCTCTTTTCCATCGCTCGGCACCTGTGCATCGATGAACTCAGGCGCCGCAAGCACCGTCGTCATCAGTCGCTCGAGGGCACGGGTCAGGACGAGCTTTCCGAATTCACCGTGCGCCCTGCTCTGCAGGCACCGACGGACAACGGCGAACATCGCGCAGCTAACCTGGAAATGCGTGACTGCATTGTGAGAGCGGTCGACTGCCTACCTGAGGAGCAAAAGGAAGTCTTCCTACTCCGCGAGTTGGGTGGCATCCCTTTCGCGGAAATTGCGCGCATCGTCGATGCCCCAGAAAATACAGTAAAAAGCCGCATGCGCTACGCGCTGGAGCGCCTGCAGCAAGACCTGTGTGAATTCGAAGAGTACGCCAGAGCACTGAGGTAGCCATGGACTGTGAACGATTCGACAAGAACAGCATGGACCTCCTTTACGGCGAGTTGGATGAACTGAGTGCCGCAGCCACGATGCGCCACTTGCACCATTGCACTCGCTGCCGGGGACTATGGGGTCACCTGCGCACCACCCGCGAGCTATCCGAACTCCCACTAGAATCACCGCCGGTGGAGCTATTCAATCGCATCATTTTGGCGGAGCAGCAGGCTCACAGTTCACTCCCATTGCGGGAGCGGTTCAGTCGTACCGTGAGCGTGCTGGCGGGGTACGCCATGCGCCCGCAGTTGGCCATGGCGGCCCTGTTGGTATTGATGATTGGATCGAGCTTGATCTTTGTTCGAGCCCAGCCCAGCGGAAAGCACACCGACGAAATGTTGGTGGTCGAACGCGGCATGCCCTCCGGGGATGGCGCCAAGGCCTTGGGCTCAAACAAATCCCTCACCTTCAGTGGCGATCCGGATGGCCCATCGCGTCTGCGGGCTGGCGATGACGAGGACCCTGAGAATCTCGAGTTGGTCAAGCCAAAGCAGAGTGCTCCCGACGAGGAAGCCGAAAAACAGCAGAGAAAGGCCTATGGCGACGCCATGACGGCCTACCAACATGGTCGTTACGCTGAAGCGGAGCGGCTGTTTTCCGAGGTGGCCTCCGCAGGCGGTGAGCAAGCGGCTTCCGCCGCCCTGCATGAAGGACACGCCGCCCGCAACGGCTCCGGCTGTCAGCGAGCAGCAGCGATCTACGACGCCGTCGCGGCCAGAAAAACGAGTGGCACCATTTCCTCCGAAGCAGCCTGGCACGCTGCCTCCTGTTATCGCGCCATGGGGCAGATCGATCGCGCCGTCGCTCACTACCGCAATTTGACCAGGAGCAGCGCATTTTCCGAGCGCGCCCAGAAGGCACTTGCCGAGCTGCGTCCCACGGGTGGCCCCACTGCGCCCGTAGCCGCCACGGCCGGGACCCCGGCGGATCACGGTGACCAGGCTTCGGCCGCCGCTGCGCCAGGAGCGGCTAGTGCGTCGCCGCCTCCCCCAACGGCTGCGTCGGGCGCAATCACTCCGCCTGCAGCTGAAGCATCTCCTCCAACACCCAAGCCCGCGACTCCTGAGTCAACTCCGGCTCAGCCCGGACCGTGACCGCGTGCTCACGCTCCACAAAGCCCGCTTCTCACTCAATTGGAGCAGGCCCGGAGATAAGCGATGGTGTGAATGACCTCCACCAAGCGCTCCCGGTCCTCGGCTGAAAGCTCGATGAATCGAATGCCCATCCCGGGATGCTTGCTTGAAGTAAACCCATGGCTGCAGTTGACCCACTGCACTCGACCGGGCAGCGAAAACGTGTGCGGTGTACCCTTGGGGTTGAACTTGAGGGTGAGGGAGGTGCCCACCTCAAATGGCTGCGGACAAGATACAAATATCCCGAGTTGTGAGACGTTGGTGATCTCGGCATAGAGGAACGTTTCCTCGCCCACGCAGTCCACCGCCCACTCAACCTCGAAACGCTGCGAAGTGCGGCGTTCATCCCCATCGGGGTCTGTGAACGCTCCTTCTGAAGCCGGTGGAATCCAACTCGCGCTCATTTATCCCACAATTAGCTGGATCCACCTGAGCTGTCACGCGCCGATGCCCGCGAAAGGAGCCCCACCCAAGCTTTGCGGGCTGCAGGACCAGCGACGAAACCGTCTATATTCAACGGTTCGAGTAAAAGTGCACTTTTTCGTTTGCGGGAGTGCAGGCTACGGGGCATGAAGGGCCCGCCAACATGCGCTTTGGGACTGTTTCATTGATCGGACGCACGAATGTGGGGAAGTCCACCTTCCTCAACCACGTGCTGGGCCAAGCTTTGGCCATCACATCTCCCCTCCCCCAGACGACGCGCGATGCGTTGCTGGGGGTCATGCAGCATGAAGATGCACAGGTGGCGTTCATCGACACACCGGGATTGCACAAGCCACGCACCGAGCTGGGCAAGCGCATGAACCATGCCGCGCTCGACACGCTGCGGGCAGCGGATGTAGCTTTGTTCATCACCGACACCTGGGAAAAGCCGCCCAAGGTAAGTTTTCCGCAGCTGCCTGGCGCGGCCCCTGGACCTAGCCCCTGGGTGCGCCCTGGCGATCAAGAGATCATCGACGCTCTGCGCAGCGCAAATGTGCCGGCCGTGCTCGCGATCAACAAGGTGGACCTCACCAAAGACAAGTCGCGACTCTTGCCCATGCTCGAGGCCTACAGTCAAGCCTTCGATTTCGCAGCGATTGTCCCTATGAGCCTGCGCCGAGATGTCGGCGTCAAGGCGGTGCTCTCCGAGATCACCAGCCGCTTGCCGGAAGGACCAACCGGATATGACTCCGATGTACTCACCAACCGTCCGGTATTGTTCTTCGTGCGCGAGTACGTGCGCGAAGCGGTCATGAATCAACTGCGCAGTGAAGTGCCTCATGCGGTGGCAGTGACGATCGAACAGGCGAACGAGACCGAGACGCTCCTGCGCATTTCTGCCACGATTCACGTAGAAAAGGTGGGTCAGCGTAAGATCGTCGTGGGCAAAGCCGGGGCACAAATCAAGGCCATCGGGATTGCCGCACGCCAAAGAATCGAAGCCTTGGTAGAGAAGCAAGTGCATCTCGAGCTGTTCGTGCGCATCACCGACGAGTGGAAGAACGCCCCCCGTAAGCTCGCTGAGCTGGGCTACGATCCGGTCACGTCTATCCAGGACACCGAGGTCAAAGGTGAGTAACCGGCCGATCCTCGCCATTGTCGGACGGCCCAATGTTGGCAAAAGCACTCTCTTCAATCGACTGTGCGGCCAACCCCTCGCCATTGTTCACGACGCCCCCGGGGTAACACGCGATCGCAATTACACGGATGCCACGGTGGCTGGACGTGAAGTCACGTTGGTCGACACGGGGGGCCTCGACCCCACCACCCATGACCCCATGGGCCAAGGCATCGCCCGCCAGGCTCAGGCAGCTATTGATGAGGCGGACATCGTCGTTTGCGTTTTAGACGGGAGTTTGCCTCCAACACAACCGGATCAAGACGCCGTCGCTTTGCTGCGCCGAGCGAACAAGCCGGTGGTGTACGTAGCCAACAAGATGGATGGCGCATCCCAGGAATGGTTGCTCACTGACCACTATACCCTGGGTGTAGACGAGTTGATCCCGGTCTCCGCTCTACATGGTCGTCACACGGGCAAACTTGAAGCCGCGCTGGGCGCTCATTTGCGCAACATCCCCACCGCCTCCGACGATGAGGCCGAGGAAGCGACTGAGACTGAGACCGAGCGGCAGGCTCCGCTGCGCGTGGCGTTTGTGGGTCGGCCGAACGCCGGCAAGAGCTCCCTCTTCAATCGCCTCAACGGCTCGGAGCGCTCTCTGGTCGACAATCGTCCCGGTACCACCGTCGATCCCATCGACTCGCTGGTGAGCTACAAAGGCGAGCAATTTGTCGTCGTCGATACGGCTGGCGTGCGCCGCAAAAGCAAGGTCGATGCCGGGATTGAAGCGCAGAGCGTGATTCGATCCCTGCGGAGCATTGACCGAGCCGACGTGGTGGTGGTGATGGTGGACATCGAACTGGGCATCGCGGACCAGGATTCGCGACTGCTCGGGTTGGCCAAGGAGCGCGGCAAGTCCATTGTCGTTGCCCTCAACAAGGTGGACTTGATCCACGCCAAGGACATCGAGAAAGCCAAGGCGGAGGCGGCGCACACCCTGCATTTTGCGCGCTGGACGAAGATCATTCCACTGAGCGCACACACCGGTCATGGCGTCGCACAGCTCATGGCAGAGGTCGCCTTGGTGGGGCGACGCATGCAACATCGCGTGCCCACCTCCGCGCTCAACCGCTTTTTTGAACAACTACTGCTCGATCACCCGCCCCCCACTCGCGCCGGCAAAGCGCCACGCATCTACTACTTGACACAAATCGGCGTGCGGCCACCGACTTTCGTGGCGTTCTGTAGTTCCCCCGAGCACGTGGCGGAGGCCTATCGTCGCTACGTCGTCAACCGATTGCGCCAGGAGTTTTCCTACGAGGGCGTCCCCCTGCGGCTATTTTTCCGGGGCAAAGACCGCGGCGATTGACCCGCGCTCACCCAGTTGAGCGAAGCGGGCCGCTCGTCCCCGCCACCAGAGCCTCGGCAAAAGCGCCCACCCCAAGTTGCGCCTGCTGGGGCGTAAGCTCAGCAACGAAGCTCGTGAGCGTGGTCGATCGACCCGAACTCAAGCGAGCTATCAGTTCGTCACACATGCCCATTTGACGCTCCCTGCGTCGGTCTTCATAGCGTGAAGCCGTGAGCGCGCGCTGCATCAAACCGGGGGCCGGGAGCGCGGTGTCGGACAACTCCTGTCCTTTGATCGCGCGATGGAGCTGATTGATAGCGTCCAGCGCAGCAGCGTCGGATAACCCAGCCCCGCCCTGCGCGACGCGATTGCAAATGAGCGCGTCAAACCCCAGGTCACGCTCGTGCATCGCTTGAGCCAGGTCGGCCGCTTCAGACACCACGGTGGCGTCGGGGCTGGTCACCAGCACGTAACCGAACGCGCCGCTGCGCATGGTCGCCTTCAAAGAGCGCGCCCGATCACCAAAGCCACCCAGCAGCTGGTTCATGGAGGCGATCAATTCGGCCACATCGGACAAGAGCGAACTCCCTGTCACCCGCTGCATGCCAGAAAGCGCGGCCCGAACGCCCGCGCCCAAAAATCCCGGTCGCAGGCGCTCCCCTCCGCGCAGCGCCGTCACCAAGGCCCGCGTCGCCGGGCTGTCCAAAATTTCCTCCATGCGGCGGGGTGCGTCGAAAAAATCAAGCACCTTGGCGCTGGGAGGGGTATCCAAGACGATCAAATCCCACCTGGGATCGTTCATGATGGCGCACACTTTTTCCATCGCCATGTAGGCCTGGGTGCCTGCCAAATTCTGCGCCAGATGATCATAAACGCGCAGCGAGAGCACGCGCTGTCGATGGTCCACGGCTCCCAGCCCCGCCTGGACGATCTCATCGAACGTCTCGCGAGGATCGAGCATCATCACAGTCAGCGTGCCTGGCGATCGATCAAACTGCGCGTGAGTGAGTACTTGCGGGACAACCTCCACTTCGTTGGCTGTGGTGTCTTTTATGCCAAACGCTTGCGCCAAACGGCGCGCAGGATCAATCGTGAAACAAAGCGTTCGTTTTCCCAGACTTGCACCCACTGTGGCCAAGGCGGCGCTCATCGTAGTCTTGCCCACGCCGCCGGCCCCCGCGCAAACCAAGACACGATGACGTTCGATCAGTTTGAACAAGTCGCCTTCCGCTGGCATCGGGGCTAGCATAGAGCCGTGCCTGGATTCGTCGACCTCCATTGTCACTTCGTGTCTCAAATCGATGATGGTTGCCGAAACAGTACGGAGACCGAGGCCCTGTTGGTCGGCCTCGGGCGCTTGGGTTTTTCCCATGTGGTCGCCACGCCCCACATGCGCCCCGGCATGTTTGACAACACCCAGGTCGACCTGCGACGGGCTTACCGTTCGACCATCACACAACTGGAAACCGCCAGCGAACCAGTGCCCAGCACCTCGCTGGGGAGCGAGCACTTTTTCGACGCGCTGGTGGTCGAGGCCGTCCATCGCGGCGCTGGGTTACCATATCGCGCAGACGAGCAAGTGCTTGAACACGGGGAACGGCACGGGGGAGCACTGCTGGTCGAGTTTCACGATCTTTCGCCACTCGCGCTCATCGAGCAACAGCTTTTCCGCTTACAAACCGCCGGCTACCTCCCAGTTCTTGCGCACCCGGAACGTTACCGACAAGTTTGGTCCGACCCTACCGTTGTGGATCGACTGCAGGAGCGCGGCTGCGTGGCCTTGCTCGATTTGGCGGCCATTGTTGGAAAATACGGTGCACGCGCCCAGGAAACTGCTCAGCGTCTGCTCAGCGACGGTTGCTACCATGCAGCGTGCAGCGACGCGCATCGACCAAGTGATGTCGAAGCCGTGGAGCGCGCAATGACCCAGATTGCTCGCGAGTACGGTCACGATGAACTGGACTTGTTGCTCAGCGCTGGGCCCGGAGCGTTGCTCCAAGGTCAGCGTCCCGCGTCGCTCTGAATCGGGTGAAATTCCGCAGTTCCTACAAATTCGGCCCGATGCGGCGAATCGGGTTATGTATGGACAGGGCCAGGAACAATTTTTCGCTTTCGGCTGGAAAAAGACAATGAACAGGCGTTTCCCCAACCATCTCGGCGTTCTGGGTTTCCTCTTGCTCGGCATGCTGCCCGCGGGCCATGCCCAGGCGCGGGTAGAGGAACGATTGGCTTACACCAAGAACCAAAGCTACCAAGCAGCTCTGCGCTACTTACGCGTGGACCATGGCTACACGGTCGTTGAAAAAGATCAGGAGTCGGGTTACCTGCTATTTGAGTACCCCAAGCGAGATAACGGGTTCACCCAAGGCAGCATCCAGGTGGTCGAACGGCAGGACACCGTCGCCGTCATCGTGCAGCTGCCCACGATGCCGAGCTACCATGAACGCCTGCTGATCGAGGGGCTACTCAAGAAAATTCGGGAAGACTACGGCGCGCCACCCCAGAAAAAACGCGTCGAAGAAGCCCCCGAGGATCCGCAACCTGATCCCGACGAAAACGAACCTGACCCACCGGCTGCCCCGGACGAGACCCCCAAAAAGGACTCAGCCAAAGAAGCGCCCAAACCCAAGTAGACCCACGTGACCGACGGCGTTCCCCCTTCTACCCGCACCATCGGCCGCTATGAGGTGCTCGGTGAGCTCGGCCAGGGTGCGATGGGAACCGTCCTTTTATGCCGCGATCCAGTGCTGGGACGCGAGGTAGCGCTCAAGTTCCTCCGTCCCGATCTCAAGCTCGGCACGGACGAACGAGCACAGCTGATGCGGCGCATGAGACAAGAGGCCCAGGCCGTGGCCAAGATCTCCCATCGCGGCATCGTCTCCCTGTACGACATCGGTGAGGACCAGGAACTAGGTACGTTTCTGGTTTTTGAAAAGGCCACGGGTCCCACGCTCGAGGCCGTGTTGCGACGTGGGCGACTGACCAAGGAGGGCGTGGCACGGCTGAGTCGGGAGTTGGGCGCTGCACTCGACGCTGCTCATGACGCCGCCGTGGTCCATCGCGACGTGAAGCCAAGCAACATCATCCTCACCCCATCGGGCGCCAAGGTCGCCGACTTTGGTGTAGCCCGATTGCCGGAGAGCACCCTGACCCGCGCCGGAGCGAAGGTGGGCACGCCCGCCTACAGTGCACCGGAGTGTGTCACCCATGGCGTGCACTCCAATCTGACCGATCAATTCTCGATGGCCGCCTGCCTGTATGAATCACTGTCGGGGCGACGCGCGTATCCGGGCAATGAAGCGGTCGAAGTCGCGCGCCGTATCGAACGTGAATCACCCCTGCCCATTGCCAGCGCCTTAGGGCTAGACGCGCGCGTGGACGCGGTGCTGCTCAAGGCCATGAATCACGAGCCGACCGCACGGTTTTCCACTTGTCGCGAGCTGGGCAATGCCCTGAGCGAAGCCATCCTCGGTGCCCGCGAGGTGCTCCCTACGCTCCCTGACGAACAGCTGCTCGTGCGGTATGATCAACAGGCCGTAAGCCATAGGCTGGGTTACGCGCTGCTCTGGTTCCTCTTGGGCGCGATCTGCACCGCCGCAGCGTACCGCCTTTTTGGTCCGTCGGGGACATGGAGTTCGCCCGCATCAAAGAAGCCCGTGGCGAACGTGGAGGCCCCCGGCCCCGCGCTCCGCAAGGCCTTCATCCTGCCCGTGCCAGAGCCGCGCGAAAAATAGATTTCTCCATCTGCTGGGTTTAGCCTGAGCGCGTGACTAACGCCGCGCATCGTGGATTTCGAAGGACAAGCCTCGTGGCCCTGCTCACAGGGTGCTCTGTGGTGGTGCTGTCCAGCCACATTGCCGGGGCACGGGCCAATGACGGGCAGCCGGACCGTGTACGCATACCGGCCACCAGCTTGATCCTGGGGAGTTCCCTCGAACAGATCGTCCAGGCAACCGAGGCCTGCTCGCTGCAGGCGAGCTCAGCTTGCAGCCTGGATGAATACTCCCCTGAGCTGTCGAGTGGAGCGCGCGCGTATGTCCCCAGTTTTTGGATGGATCGTCACGAGGTTTCCGTGCGCAAGTATTTTCGGTGTGTGCAGCTCGGACACTGCCGCGCGCCGCGGTACCAAAACACCACGTCTGTTTTCCTGCAGGCGGACTGGCCTGTCGTCTTGGTCAGCTTCGACGATGCGGCCCACTACTGTGCAACGCAGGGCGGCGCATTGCCGAGTGAACAGCAGTATGAGGCCGCGGCCGGAGGTCCACAGGGTCGGGTCTATCCCTGGGGCAACCACTTTCATTCGCGTCTGTCCAACTACGGAACACGTCGCACGCCGTTCACTGACCCACGTGATGGTTTTGAGCTCTTGGCGCCGACGCTGGCTCTGCCTGATGGTCGGACGCCTCAGGGCGTCCAACATTTGGCCGGAAATGTGGCCGAATGGACCAGCTCAGCGATGGCCCCCCACGATGCGACAGCGAGGCCGCAAGCGGCCAGGCCGCCTTCCGGGCCACGACACGTCGTCGTGAAAGGCGGGAGCTTTCTGACCCTTCCGGTGGATCAACGTGTGCAAGCCAGGCGTCCCACGGCACCCGACGATGTAGCGGTAGACGTTGGCTTTCGTTGTGTCTATCCCTCGCTGCCGTCCCCCTGACTCTCCCTATGCTCAACCTACCGATTCACCGCGCGCTGCGCATCGTGCTCATCAGCCCCCACTACCCCGAGAACGTTGGGGCCAGTTGTCGTGCGATGAAGACCATGGGGTTCACGCGATTTGGCCTGGTGCGACCCGGACGGATCGCCCTCCCCGAGCACCCAATGGCACAAAAAATGGCGGTCAAGAGCTGGGATGTGCTCGACGCCGCCGAGATCTACGACAACGTCGACGAAGCGGTGGTGGGGGCCGATTGTGTGGTCGGCACAACCGCGCGTCGTGGGGTATCGTTCGTGCTCTCACCTCGAAAAATCTCCGCGCAGCTGCTGCCTCTCGCGGAGCAACGCAAGCAGATCGTCATGCTGTTCGGCAACGAAAAGACGGGCCTTACGAGCGACGAACTCAAGCTGTGCGACTTGCTTTTGCGCGTGCCCATCGCTGCCGATCAGCCATCCCTCAACTTGGCGCAGGCAGTCCAAGTGATTTGCTATGAACTCTTTGCCTCGGCGCTCGAGCGCAATAAGGACCTGCCACCAGATGGCTCCCCGTCCACTCCCCCATGATGTCACGACAGCGCACATGGGTCTGCATCGTTGTCTGCGTGGGACAGCTGGCTTGTTCGCCTCGGCCCACGTTGTTTGGTCAGCGGCTCAACGACGCTGACTCGGCCCGTGCCGAGAACGACACCACGCCGCAGATCCAAGCGCTGGACGCGGCGTTTCGAGCGGCACAAACCGAAAACGAGAAGGCCGAAGCGCTCTACCGCAAGGCCCACGCGCTGCTCGACGAGCATGACGACGGCCAAGGTATAGCCATCCTGTTTCGCGTCGCCCTCGCCTACCCACGCTCCAATCGGGCGGCCCGCGCCTGGCTCGATTTAGGGAGAGCCTACGACAAGCAGGGCGAGGCGCAGCGCGCGGAGGCCTGCTATCTAGAACTCCTTGGGCGGCACCCAAGCTCGGGAAGCACAACTGCGGCAGCGCAACGCGTCGCAGACCTGCGCGCCGAGCGCGGAGAGCCAGCACATGTCACCTACGGCAAGCTGCAGGCTCAGACCAGCGATGCGACCCTGCGTGCTACGCTCCTGTATTTTGAGGCTGCCGCGTTGCAACCGAGGGATCCTGATGGAGCGAGGCGCAAGTTCGAGGCGCTGATCGCTGCTTTTCCGTTGCCCAAAGGCGCCTACAGCGATGAGGCACAGCTCCGCATCGCGCTGCTCCTGCGCGCAGCAAACAAACCGCAAGAGGCGCTCAAGCAACTAGCGCATCTGCAAAAGTACGATCGCTCCGCGGCGTATGTGGGGTCGTACACTCGCCAAAGTTACCTGGACAGCTACCTGCTCGGGGCACAGATCTTGCGCGACGATCTCGCGCAGTTTGATGCGGCGCGCGACTTGCTGCAGCGTGCGCTCAAGCGACATTCCCAAAGCGCCATCGTCGACGACCTTTACTTTGAGCTGCTGCTCATAGAGCTGCGCCAGACGCGCGACACCTGCGACGCATTTGCAAAGCTGCTCCGGGTCACGCCTCAGTCCAAATACCGTAGGTGCGCAGCCCTGCTCTGCGCGAGCAGCTCCGCACCCACAGGCCAGCCTGACCTCGACGCTTCAAGCAGCCGCCGCTGCCACGACTGGCTCCAGCACGGCAGCCCCCTACGCACGCCCATGCGCACGTCGAACTTCACGCCCAAGGCTGCACCATGAACTCGCCCTTTTAAAAAAAGCGCGGCCGCCAGCGCCCTGCGCGCCCCGCAAAGCTGGAACCTAGCAGTGGGCACCCAATACTCCGTCGCGGCGGCTGGCCGACGCGACGCACCGCGCGACTAGACGCAGCTCACCGCGCAATTATTCGTCGAAGTCCTCGGTCTCAACACCGACCAATTCGTCGTCATCGTCGCCCAGAGGCGCATCGTCATCGTCGTCGTCGTCGTCATCATCGTCGTCGTCGTCGTCGGCCTCTTCTTCGTCCTCTTCCTCGTCTTCTTTGTCGTCGAACTTGAGTTCAACGCCAATTTCACCGAGTTGGGCCTCAATGATGTCAAACAGCTCATCCACGTCCTCACCGCTCCACTCATCGAGAACGTCGGTGATGAACTCAAACATGTCGCCATGATCGAGGCGCCGCTCGATTTCTTCAATCTGGTCCTCGGTGAAGGCCTCCAGGATTTCTTCGCGGCTTGACTCTGTATCTCCTTCGTCAATGGCCTCTTGAGCCGATGAGCGAATTTGACGGACCGCACGTCTATCGAGGTAAATCTCCATGGTATCTCGGGCAGGAAAAAATGGTCGAGTAAAGTTCGTTGAGCGCCCCGTTGTGGAGAGCCTGGCGGGGCTTTAGTCACACGGCTCCCCCCTAGTCAAGAGAACTTTCGACCCCCAGAAGATCGACCCGCATTCGATCGGTGTTCGGCGTCAAATCATGCTCAAGCACGCAACTGCAAGCGGCCCGTCCGAGAAGAAATCGTCCAATTCCCCGCAAGACTCGCGAGCTTCGCAGGCGGGCTCTAGGATGCGGCATCGCACATTCTCCCCGTCCAGTTGAACAAAGCTCACGATTCCACGGACTTGGGACTTGACTCGGAGCGCGGACCGCGGTCCCCTCGTCCCGTGGAGTGCGGACGTTGTGGACGAAACAATCCAGCCCATGTGCGGTACTGTCTCGACTGTGGTTCGGCGTTGCGACCTGCAGAGCGCGCTGAGGACGGTCGAGCAGACGGCGAGGGTTCATCCGAAGATGAAGTGAATCCGCAACACGCTCGTTCATCACAAGTTGCATGTCCAGTGTGTGGCGTGAACAACCCGGGCGCGTCGAGCTTTTGTCGCGAGTGTGGGTCCCGGTTGACCAAGGCAATGCCAGCAGCGCGGAGCCATCCGCAACCTGAGCCAGCTGCGCCAGCCGCTCGCCCTGGCATGGGGACACTCGTCACCAGTTCGCCACTCACTGACGATCCAACGGGTGAGCCTGTGTTGGCTGCTCGTAGCCCGATGACTGGTACACTGATGGCATCTTCCAAGCCGGGCCTCGAGGCCATGGACGCGTTTTCCACCTTGGCATCATCCGGGCAAAGTTCGCCGGCGTCCGTTCCAGATACACCACCCCCCGCGGCGGCTCGAAAGGCCAGCGTCGCCGCACGGCCACCCGCAGAGGCGCAAGCTCGCAATGCGCCCCCGGCCCATGCGACCGCGCCACAGCCCACAAGAAACGTTGCCCAGCCGGAACAAGGCGGACGGACCTGTCGTGCCTGTGGCGGTAGCAACGGAGCCGGTGCTCGGTTCTGTCAGTTGTGTGGCTCGCCGCTGGAAGGCGCTGCGGCCGACCGAAAAAATGCACACTCACCCCAGGCGCTTCATGCTGCTGCCGCGCTCGGTCAAGGCACTCGACCGAATGCTGAGTTGGTTGTTATTGCTCAGGACGGTTCGCCGGGTCGGCGCTACGCGATCGATCAGGTACAGACCACGATCGGACGAGAAGGCACGGACATTAGTCTGCACAAAGATCCCTATGTAAGTCCGCTGCACGCCGAGATCAGTTATCGAAACGGCCGCTTTTACTTGTCAGACCGCAATTCGCTCAACGGCGTCTTCGTGCGTTTAGGCGGTTCCGTTCCTCTAACCTCCGGAGACTTGCTGTTGGTGGGCCTTGGGGTGCTAAGATTTGAAGTTGTGGAGGAAACGGAACGCAATCTAGCGCCGCAGACGCGGGACGGCACGAGGGTCTTTGGCACCCCGCCAGCGCCCCGCTATGCACGTCTTACTGTGCAGACCGTGGAGGGCGTGGCCCGTGATCGTTACTACTTGTCGCGCGCCGAGACCATTTTGGGGCGCGAGGTGGGCGACATCGTTTTTACCGACGACCCCTTCATGAGTCGGCGTCACGCCGCCATCCGCCGTGATCCCAACACCAACCGATTCAGCATCCGCGATTTGGGTTCCTCCAATGGGACGTTCATCGCGTTACGCCAGGAGCATTCGCTCTCGCCGGGGGACCATGTCCGGATCGGCCAGCATTTGTTCAGACTGGACGTGATCAGCAACGGGTGACGGAGCAATGGGAGAAACAAGCAGCAAATCTGGCGTAGCTAGTGGAAAGGCAAGCCGCCCCATTGTCGTTAAATTGTTTGGACGAACTGACGTCGGTCAAATCCGTGAACACAATGAAGACAACTTCCTCATCGCTAACTTGACCACCGGTGCGCGCGGTTTGATGGAAGAAAACCGCAATCCGACGGTTGAAGATGGCGGAATTGTGCTCGGGGTGTGTGACGGCATGGGCGGCGCTGCGGCGGGTGAGGTGGCCAGCAAAATGGCCGTCGACATCATCTACGAGCAGCTACGCACCGGCGGCCCAGCTGGAGAACGGGACGAAATTGCCCGGCGCCTCGTGCACGCGATCGAATACGCCGGCGCCCAGATTTTTCAGGAAGCCCGTTCCGATCGCAGTCGACGTGGCATGGGTACTACCTCGACCATTGCCGTCTTTGTCGACAACCGAGTATTCGTCGGACAAGTGGGGGACAGTCGCGCCTACCTGCTCCGTGACGGCAAGTTGGTGCAGCTCTCGCGCGACCAGTCGCTGGTCAATCAGCTGATCGAAGCTGGACAGCTGACGGAAGAAGAAGCGGAGACCTTCGAACACAACAACATCATCTTGCAGGCACTCGGTACTGCTGAGACCGTGCAGGTCGATCTCACGTATGTCGACCTGTGTCAGGGAGACATCTTGATGATGTGCTCCGACGGGCTCAGCGGTATGATCCGCTCGGACGAGATCCGCGAGGTGCTCATGCGCTGTGACGAGCCACTGGAGGCGTGTCGAGAATTGACCGATCGCGCCAACGCGGCGGGTGGTCACGACAACATCACCGTCATCGTCGCCCATTTTGATGAAGGGCTAGATGCTCCCGCCGCTGACGCCACCTTCGGCTATCAGAAGTATGCACTTCCCGACATCACACCGGAGGCGCCGGACTTTGCTACCACGGCGAGCCGTCTGCATCCGGGCGATACCCTTGGTTCCGGGGTGCTCACCGACGACACGTTGCGCGAGGACCGCAACCTGCGCGTCGGACACACTATGGTGGGAGTGCTCAGTCCGTTCAGTACTCCGCCCGACGCCGCTGAGGCCTCAGACCAGGTGCGCGGCACGGCGTCCGCGCGCGAAGACGCCACGTACCGGCCCGGGACTGACCCACCGGGCTCGCGCAATCGGCGACTCTCGGATGAGCCGGTGGCCCTCCCCACAACAGGAGTCTCTGCGACCCTCATGATAGTTATCATCGGCTTCGCCATGCTCTTGGCAGGCGCGCTGGGCTATCTGGTCATGAGGTAGTCATGCTCGAGACGCTGCGGCGACTGCTTTGGTCGGTGCCGTTCTTGGGCGCCCTCACGGTCGGACTGTTCGCGCTACTCACCAGCCTGGAGACCACCCAAGCACAGCTGCGTGCACCCCGTTTCTACAATCCCTCGCCAACCAGTGCTCAGCTGGCCGCAGAGGCCGCAGTGGTGGGGGTGTTGAGCGGCCATGTTGAAGCCCAGTCACGGTTGGTGGCACTCGGAGGTGCGGCCTTGCCGTCTATCCTCGCGAGTTGGCCTGCGCGCCCCCTGCCTGAGCGTCGCGTCATCGCGGACGCCTTGTGGCCCGTGGCCGAACGCATGGGACTTTCAAACGACAACTTTTGGCTCAGAGCATCCGGTCACGCTTGGGCCGACGCCACCAGCGCAAAATCTGATGAAAAGCTGCTGTTTTGGGAACGCTACCGCGACGAACATGGTTCGGACTTCAATCCACTCACCGTGCAAAGGCTCGTCAAACGCGTTGCGACGCGTGACGCGCAGCTGCGCAAACGAGAGCTGCAGGCGCTCGACACCTACGCCTTGCCTGCCCTGATCTCAGCGCTGGGGCGCGTGGCGGATCAACAGGACGTGGAGCGTTGTCGACGACTGATGGGCTACATCGCTCGAGCCACGGGCGAGCATTTTCACATTGAGGCGCAAGCAACCGTGGCCATGACTCAGCGCGAGGTCACACGGGTGCGCGTCTACTGGGATGAATGGGGACCCCAATGGACGCAATTTACACCGTTTGATCGCTTGCTGGGCCGAGTGATCCAGACTGAGTACGCCCATTGGCTCATCCGCTCCGTGCGTGAGTTCAGTCGCTTTGATCATAATGTCCAGACGGATCAACTCGTCGCACGGCTCGCGGTATCAAGTCGCTTGCTTGGCGCATGCTTGCTCGGATTGGTGGTGATAGGTCCCCTCCTTTCCAGCGCTATTCTCGTCATACTCTTGGGCGCGCGGGCTTACCGCATCGAGCGCATCGGGTTGCGCTTGGCACTGACGGCGGCGCTCGTGTTGGCCTCCGCCTGGACGTTGCGGCCGCCGCAAGGCTCATGGCATTTTCTCATAGCCAGCGCCGTCTTCAGCGGGTCCGCATTTGGCGCCTTCGTGCTGCAACGTGAACTGAGTGATCGTTTGGATTGGCGCACGCACCACTTGTTGCGGCACCGCGGACCGATAGCGAGGGTCGTGGCAGTAGGGCGTTGGATCGCGCCGGCGGTCCCCACCCTGCTCCCGATGGCTGTCGCCCCAGTGTTCACCTGGGTCATGTGTATTGAATTGACGTCAGGCATCAATGGTATCAGCCCGCTCGTCCTCGGCGCATATTCACGTGGAGACTGGACCATGCTGATGACCGTGAGCTTGCTCTTGGGGGTCCTGACCCTGGTGCTCCAACTGCTGTCTGACGCCATGCTGGGAGACGGCAACCGAAAGGTGGAAAGCTGATGCTGGGCCTGTCGACCTTGGTTGCCACCCTCATTGCCACCGCCGTGGCCGTGGCTCTCGGCCCCATCCTAGCGCGCATGGCCATCTATTGGTTGAGCGGACACGGGGTGAGCAACCTGCTGGTCCAAGCACGCGGCCTGCTGTTGCCCGTGTTCGGTGTCCCGCTCTTGGCGCGGGGTCTGCATCTTCCCGTGACGGCTGCGATTGGCGTCGTGGTCGGTATCAGTCAGGCCATTGCGATCGCCCGCTGGGGGGCACGCCCGGCGGGTGGGATGGACCCAGGCCTGCTGGGAACCCTTTCGCTCGGGAGCTCGGGTGCAGCGTGGACTGCGCGTAAGAGTCTCGCCCGGGGTGCCATTGTCGCTTGTCTTGGTGGCACCTGGATCGAAGTCGTCGGCGTCGAGGCCTTGCTCACTTGTTTTCGGGTGACCGGGCTGATCCCGCTCGGTAGCGTGGGGGCGGAGCTCGTGCTGGGCTCCGTGGTCACCGTGCCGTTTCTGGTGTTGGCCGGAACATGCGCGATCTTTTTGACCGAGATGCTCGGCAGTTTCTTGTTCCAACGACGCCCCCGCCGTGCCGCTGCCCCGCTTGTTAGGTAGTGCGGGGCGGGCAGTCGGCGGCATTGCCCCACCGGCCGTCGTGGGTCCACTTGGCCCTCCCTGTACACCCCTTGCCGTTGCTGGCGATCAGACTTATCTGAGGAGCGATGAGCGCATTGCCGGTTGTTTCAGAGCAAAATTTCGAGACAGAAGTCCTACGGAGTGAAATTCCCGTTCTTGTCGAATTTGGAGCGGAATGGTGCGGACCGTGTAAGCTCGTCGCACCAGAATTGTTAGCGCTCAGTCAGGATCTGTCGGGCAAGGCCAAGATCCTACAGGTGGACGTCGACAAATCACCACGTCTCGCTCAGATGCT
>Ga0315912_10000751_pt1 | contig 49477 bp, 41 predicted proteins | sample VfabasoilMG_FD_204469 | JGI IMG/M metagenome (GOLD analysis project Ga0315912, IMG submission 204469) | Garden soil microbial communities collected in Santa Monica, California, United States - V. faba soil | ecosystem: Environmental > Terrestrial > Soil > Garden | place: USA: California... | reverse complement strand
TCCCCATCCCGCCCTCACCGATCCGGCCCTTGACGCGATAGCGACCCGTGATGAGCTGGCCGACGAGCGCGTCGGCAGCAGTCGGTGAAGTGGAGGCGCTGTCCAAGGGTCCTTTTCGACCATACCCCGCCGGAGAAGCAGCGACCATACGACCGTGTTTCATCGCGGGGCCCTGGCGCATAAGCTTCGCACCATGGCCATCACCCAGCTCACGGTCATCGGCGCCGGTTTGATCGGCGGATCCATTTGTTTGGCGAGCCGGCGGGCTGGTTTCGCGGAACACATCGTCGCCATCGACCGCACACCGGACCGCGTTCGTGGTGATGTGGCAGATGCCTGGATCGACGCCGGGGACCAAGCTGCGGTCGATGAAGCGCTGGCGCGCTCAGCACTCACCGTTCTGTGTACCCCGGTGGGTGCGATCATCGATGGGCTCTCCGGCGTCATGGCGCTCACCCGAGGCCCGGTGACCGACTGCGGCTCCACGAAGGCGCGCATCGCCGAGCTCGCGGCGCGTCTCCCGCAGGGCCACCGCTTCGTTCCTGGCCATCCGATGGCTGGCCGGCCCGAGGCCGGCCTGCAGCACGCCGATGCGGAGCTCTTCCGGGGACGGACCTGGATCCTGTGCCCAGAGCAGAGCTCTGCCGAGGCGGTTTCGCTCGTGCGCGAGCTCATCGTCGTTTGTGGTGCCTCACCGATCGAGCTCACTCCCGAGGCGCACGATCACTCCGTCGCCTACACGAGCCACCTGCCCCAGGTCGTCGCCAGCGCGCTCTCCGTGCTCGCCAGTGAAGCCCATGCCACGGCCGCGGCTGGGCCAGGCTTCGCGTCGGCCACACGCGTCGCCGGCGGGCCCGAGGACATGTGGCGCGACATCTTCGAGACGAACGGAGCAGCCATCGGGGTGGCCCTCGAGCAACTGGGGCGACGCCTGGACGCGCTGTCGCGCGACCTGGCCCAGGGAGACGCCGCCTCGCTCCTGTCGATTTTGGAGCATGCAAGGCGCCTCCGGGGCAGCTGACGGGCCGGCACACCGATCCGACTTGTGCCAATTGTGCCATCCGGGCGCCCCGGGTGGATTCCAGCAAAAATGCAGCATTCCGTCGTGAACTGCATCTGGGTTCTGGAAAGCATGCCGGACGGCAGGCCCAGGCTGGTGGCGCAGCTTGGCCCACTTCATGCTAGGCTGTTCCGGGATGTTGCGTTGGTCCCTTCTCCTCGTGGGCCTCGCCCTGAGCAGTTGTGTGCTCGGGGATGGGATCGATCTGCCCTCGACCCACGTGGAGCCAGGCATGGACATCGACGCAGGCTCCGACAGCGGGAGCGATGGCCTGGTGGAAGGCAGCACCGATTCGCCGCCGGTGCTCACCCCGGATGCGCCGGTAACGCCTTCGGGAACTGGCGGCATGGGCTGCTGCGAGCACTGCTGTGACCCCAATCTGGGTGGGGCCTCCGGCGCCGTGAGCGAAGAGGCCCCATGAGCCCCGCTCGCCGGAGCTTGGTTCGTCCCCCATTTGCTGCATTCGTCTGTCTGCTTCTGGCGGCAGCTTGCTCGCTGAGCCCCCATCCCGACCTGCCTGGGGCGGAGAACGACCTGGGCGCCGTCCCCGGGGCGGGTGGCGCACTCGGTGCCGGCGGCGCTCCCTACACGTCGGGCGGCGCGGCGACGGGAGGCGCGAGCTGCGAGGATCCTTCGCTCGAGCCTCCAGCTTGTGACGCCCAGGGCGGCCAGGGTGGGAGCGACGGGAGCGCGGGCGGGGGCGGGCGCTGATGACGCCGCTCCGCCTGCTGCGGCGGCACCGGGCTAGCCTGGCTGCCAGCTCCACCTGCGTTTGGCTGGCGGTGAGCTGCGTGCTCAGCCCCGTCGAAGATCTCCCCTCTGCCAACGACGGCCTGGATGTCGACGGTATCGACGGGCCTTTCGACCTCGGCGACGGCACCGGCGGAAGCTCCTCTGCCAGCGGCGGTGCGCCCGGCTGCACCGGGGTGGCGTTCGAGGCGGTGCTCACGGAGTGCCGCGGCGACACGCTTTGGCACAACTGGACCGACCCCGACTGCACCAACCAAGCGGCGATCGCCGAAGAGTGTGAGCACGGCTGTGTGGCCCAGGGCGGAGGCCTTTCTGCCTGTGCTTTCGGTGGCGCAGGAGGAATGGGCGGCGCCGGGGCGACCCCCTGAAGACCCACGTGGCGGCGCCTCAGCTGCGACGGCGCACGTAGGTCTCGGTGACGTTGGCGATCAGGTCCGCCAAGATCCCGTCGGCGACGCGCAGGCGGCGGCTCAGCTCGCGCGCGATGTTCTGCACGATGAGTGCATAGGCCTTCACGTCAGCTCGGTAGAGGCGGTCCAAATCGGCCGCGGTGATCTTGACCAGACGAGTGGGGGACACGGTGAGCACGGTGGCCGATCTCGGCTGCACGTCGATGATGCTCATCTCCCCGAACCAGTCACCCGGACCGAGCACCGCCACGCGTGAGTCGATGCCGCTGCGAGATTTCTTGAGGACTTCGACGTCGCCTTGCACGACGACGAACATGCAGCTGGCAGCTTCGCCCTCCCGAAAAACGTAGGTGCCCGCCGGGAGCTCGAGCTGCTGTAGCTCGCGCGCCAGGTCGTCCAGCACGCGCTCCGGGAGGGCTCCGAACAGGCCGACGTTGCGCAGGTCGTGGGCCAAGACCTGCGCGTCCACGGGGCTGTGCGGCCGGGGGCTCTCGGACATCACTTCATCCTTCAGAGATTCTTGCTGAAAACCACGCGTGGGCGTGCAGGACCTGCATAGTCCTCGACTTCGCGCCCCACCCAACCCTGGGCCTCGTGGAAAGCCACCGAGCCCTCGTTGCCGACGTTGGCGATGGCCTTGAGCCGTCGACAGCCAGCCGCGCGCGCCTCTTCTTCGAACGACTGGTAGAGCACCTTACCCACGCCGCGACGGCGGTAGTCCGGGTGAATGCCCACCAAGTGGACGTAGCCGGTCTTGGGTGGTCCCGGCGCCACGAAGCCGAACAGAAAGCCCACCATGATGCCGTCGTGCTCCACGACACGCGCCAGGGAACCGAGCTCGTAGAAGAAAATCGGATGCGCCAGAGCGCTCGTCGGACCCCCCCACCAGCGGTCGATCACTTGCACGATGTGGTGGTAGTCCTGCTTGCCGAGGGGGCGCGTGATCATTTCTGGGCGGATGCTACCCCTCTCCGCCGATCCAGCAAGGAAGCCGTTTCTGCGCCAAGCCGGGCTGCCCCGGAGCACCCACCCCGGGGCAGCCTTTCCCTCACCGGCCCTCACCTCCGGAAAAGGGGGCCGGAGAAGGGGCCAAAAATAGCTGCCATCACCCTTTTCAGCCCTCCCCGCGTTCCGGTATCGAGCGACCGATGACAGCTGCCGTCAAAATTGCCCCATCCATCTTGAGCGCCGACTTCGGCGCTCTGGCTCGGGAGGTCGAAGATGCGACAGCCGCCGGGGCGGACTACATCCACGTCGACGTGATGGACGGACACTTCGTGCCGAACCTCACCATCGGGCCGATCGTGGTGGAAGCAGTGCGTCGGGCAACCCACTTGCCGCTGGACGTGCATCTGATGATCAGCGAACCGGCTCGCTACGTCGAGGCTTTTGCCGAAGCAGGCGCCGACATCATCGGCATTCACGTGGAGGTGGATGAAGACCTCGCCGATACCCTCGCCCGCATCCGTCGACTCGGCAAAAAGGCCGCCATCACCTTGAGCCCGCAGACGGGTCCGGAGGCCATCGAACCCCTGCTCGAAGCGGTGGACCAGGTGCTCGTGATGAGTGTCAATCCCGGCTTCGGCGGTCAAAAGTTCTTGCCCGCGGTACTGCACAAGATCGAGCGCTTGAGGAAGCGCATCGACGCCCGCGGGCTCTCCGTCGACATCGAGGTGGATGGCGGCATTTCCGAAGAAAACGCCGGGCAAGTGGCGCGCGCCGGAGCGAACGTCCTGGTGGCCGGAGCGGCGATCTTTGGCCATGCAGACCGGAAGGCTCGCGTCGAGCTCTTGCGCCGAGTGGCCAGCGAGGCGAGCCTCCCGCGGTGAAGTCGCTCGTCCCTCTGCTTTCTCTCTGCCTGCTCTTGGCAGGGTGCCGCGGTCCGGCGAGTGGCCCCGAGGCTGCACCCAAGGAGCCCCTGCCCGAGCCAGCGCCGCAGCCGGCGGCTCCGTCACGCGAGCCGCCCCTCCCGCTGCCTCCCGGCACCCCGGTTTCGTTCGAGCGCGAGCTCGCGCTGGTCCAGGAGGTGAGGCAGCTGGCAGCCACCGAGCCGGTCCGGGGCTTTCGCATCGCCGAGGGAGACCTGCTCGAGCACTTGAAGGGCTCCTTTGCGCGCGAAGTCCCCAAGCATGCCCTGCTCGGTACCGAGGAGATGCTGCGCTTGCTCGGTGTGGTTCCGGCCGACTTCGACTACGAGCAGACGGTGCTCGGCCTGCTCAAGGAGCAGCTGGCGGGGCTCTACGATCCGCGCCTCGACGCCATGTTCGTGCGCGATCACCTGGAAGGCGCCGAACTCGAAGCGACGCTCTACCACGAGCTCGTCCACGCTTTGCAAGACCAGGCGTATCATCTGGACGAGTTCAGCGCCTGGAAGGAGGACGGCACCGATCGCGCCAGCGCCCTCAGTGCCCTTGCCGAAGGCGATGCCACGAGCGCCATGTACGACGGGCTCTTCGCGGTACTGGCCGAGCGCACCGGCACCGCGCGAAAGACTGCTCTCGACCTGTCCAACGCAGAGCTCCTGACTGGGCTGGACGCCGCCGCCGATGCAACCGGCGACGACGGCGTGCCCCCCATCGTGAGGCGCTCGCTCATTGCGCCCTACCGGGACGGCTTGCTCTTCGTGCAAGGGCTCCGCCGCCGCGGTGGCTGGGCGCTCGTCGATGCGGCCTTCCAACAGCCGCCTGCCTCCACCGAGCAGGTGCTGCACCTGGAGCGCTACCTGGCGCGCGAGGAGCCACTGCGCCTGCCAGTGCTCTCCCCGCCCGGAGCGGGCTTCAAGAAACAGCTGTCGGACGTGTGGGGCGAGCAGAGCGTCCGCTTGCTGTTCGAGGAATGGTTTCCGCGGGCCGAGGCTGCCGCCTTCGCTGCCGGTTGGGGCGGCGATCGAATCGCAATCTTCGAGCGTGGGCCGGAGCGCATTCTGACCTGGAACCTGGGACTCGACGACGAAGCGGCCGCCCAGCGCTACCTCAGCGCCTTTGCCCGCACCGCACCGGTGAAGGACGATCGCTTTTGCCAGCTGCGCGGTGAGCTCGGCCCCCTGATCGCCGCCCGCCGCGGCGCACGCTTGGTGCTCTTGTCCGGGCCGCGCGCCCCGAGCGCTCCGGGCGGCGCAGATGCCTGCCGGGAGGGCCTGAGCTGGGCAGAGCAAAACCTAGACGGCTAGGTTCCTGGCCTGCGAGGAGCCCTCGCTGCCTACTCGGAGTGCCTGGGCGCGAGTCCGAAAATCGCGCTCCACGTCTGCGCCAAGCTCTCGGCCGCCATAGCGAACGCCGAGGTAGATATCCGTGAGCGCCAGCGCTTCGGCGCCGACTGGGTGGCCCGCCTGCTCGAGAGCCTCTGCATGGACGCGAGGCGGAGTACCGAGCGGACGCGGCACACCGCGCACGCGCAGGGCGCTTTCGAGCCGGAGGTACAAGTCGATCGAGCGTTGCTTGGCGTGCGCCCCGTGGGCGCCGGAGCGCGAGCCCTCCCGGCGGAGCCGGTACCGCCAGTAGAGCAGGGCAGCCACGAGGACCCCCGCCAGGATGGGCACGCCCCAGCGCCGGAGCTCGGCCGAGCTGGCTCCGCGGCTCGCCTGTCCGCCTGCGTCCTTCATGGGGCGGAAGAAATCACGCAGCGACCGAGCGATGCCGACCTGTTTCTGCAGGTCGAACCCCTCGACGTTCCGCTGCCAGCCCTGCGCTGCCGCCTCCACCATTTCCCGCAGCACCGCCACGAGGCCCTCGGTGGCCGCCTGCGGCGCCGCGCTCGACGGCGGAGTGGGATCGAATCGCGTCCAACCCAGGTCGGGCAAGTAGGCTTCGACCCACGAATGCGCATCGCCTTGGCGGACGGCGTAGAAGTCACCGAAGCGGTTGTAGGTGCCGCCGACGAACCCGGTCACGTTGCGCGACGGCACACCGCGCACGCGCAGCATCATCGCCATGGCGGTGGAGTAGAACTCGCAGTGACCTCGCTTCGACTCGAAAAGGAAGTGATCCAGCGGATCCGGCGCGGCGCCGGATGGCGAGCTCAGGTCGTAGCGATAGCCTTCGCGCAGGCCGCGTTCGAGCGTTCGTGCGATGGCAACCGGCTCGTCTTGACCGCGGGTTAGGTCGAACGCGAGGCGCCGCACCCGTTCAGGCAGTCGGCGGGGAATGGTGAGGTAGCGCGTGAGCTGCTCCGGAGAGCTGCGCTCGGGTACGACCAGGCCCTTGGGCGGCAGGTAGACCTCGTACTTCAGCCCACCAGCCTTCGTGTGTTCGTACTCGAGGCCACCGCGCGTACCCTGCCTGATGGGCGATGCGGCGAAGAAAGGCACCTTGGCGTCGAGCACCCTGAGCGCAACCGCATCTCCAGGCAGGAACACTACGGGCGGCTGGATCGACTCGAGATCGATGCCCATGACTCGGTCGCTGCCCTTTCGCGGGTGACGCCGCAGGACGGTCAGCTCGGCGAACTGCTGGAGGACCTCGCTCTGGCCACCGTGCCGTGCCCAAGTCCGCCCGTCGTAGGAATCGAACAGGGCGCCCCTGAGGTAGAGGTTCTTGCGCTGCGGCGGCTCGGCCACGATCTCGTGCGGACGGACACGCATGACCAGGGTCGGATCGCTGCGGATGGTGCCCACACCTCCGAGGTCGACCTGGTCCGAGAAGCCCACCATGCGCCTCGGTTCGATGGCTGGGACGGTGAGCCAGGTGAACCCAACCCGCGGAAACACCACGAAGAGCAGCGCCGTGAACAGGAACACCGGCACCGAGAGCAGACAGGTGAAGGCCAGGAAACCCCGGCCAATCACGCGACGACTGCGCAGGATGCGGGGCACGTCCACCGGCATGCCCGTCCGATCGCGCGCGCCCTGGCGGTAGTTGCCCTCCACCTCCCGGCGCAGGTGGCTCAGGACCAGAGCCCCGGGCGTGAGTATCAGGAAGCCAACGAGCGCCAAGGCGTAGGTGAGGCCCCCGCCGAGCACCGTCCCGGCGATCAGCGCCAAGAGCGAAAGCAGCACCACCTGGTGGTCGTGGGCGGCGCCCCTGCGCGTGCCGAGGCGTGCCACCAAGAGGAGCGCAGCAAACTCGACCACGACGGGGATCGGATCGGCACCGGTCAGAAGGCGCGCAACCTGCACCGCCAGCGCCAAGAGCGGCAGCACGGTGCCGAGCATCCGCACGCTCGAGAGCTGCTTGAACCGGTCGGGTAGCGCGAGCGCCAGAATCACCCCGAAAAGCACCACGAAAGCGACGGCCTGGCTCAGCTTGCCGCTGGCCACGAGCGCCATCAGGCCGATCACGGCCAGCGCACTGGTCATGAGCTGGTGGACCAAGCCGAACCTCATCGGTCCTCCTCCCCGAGACCATAGCCACTGCCGACTGCGAGGGGACGGCTGGGCACGGGATCGCTGGTCACCCGGCGCGGAGTGGAAGGCGGTTCGGGCGGCGAGTCGGACAGTAGCCGCACGTGCGGTGCCCCCGAGTCGCCCACCCGCTCGAGGTCGATGAGCGCCAGAAAGCGCAGGATGGGGTCGGCACCGCTGGCTGGGCTCGCGGCGGCGCTGGTGCCAGAGCTGGCATCCACCCGCACGCGGTCGCCCCGGCGAAGGTGCGCCACGCAGAGCGACGCAGTCTCACGCACCTTGCGCTCGAAGCGCTCGACCTCGTAGGGCTCGGCCGTTTCACCGGGACGCACGTTGTCCAGGCGCAAGGTCACCTGGGAGCGCACCTCGCGGGCCCGTTCCCGCACCACGGCGGCTCCAGCGCGGGCGCTCCGCTTCCAGTAGATGTCCCGCGGATCGTCACCGTCACGCATGGGGCGGAGACCGAGGATCTCGTCGCCCGTGCCGCGACGAGCCACCTCGATCCCCTCGCGCGTTTGCCCGTCCTGGTTGGCCGGCAGGCGCACGGGATCGACCGCAGGATAGATGATCAAGTCACCCTCGAGCTCGATCTCGCGAGATTTCTCGAAGAAGCCAAAAGGGAAGCGGGTCGCCACGCGAAAGGCCACGTAGCGATCGAGGCCGCGGCGGCCGGGCGTGCGCCGGTAGGCGGCCACCTGGGAGGACCCTGGCGCAACCTTGAGGAAAAAACAGCGCTTGTCAGCCGGTTGTCCGGCGCGAAGGTCCTCGATCTCGATGGCATACGAGGGCATGCGCTTCTTGTCGTTGAACACCTCGATCTCGACCAAGTGCGGGCGCCCGACCTGCGCCCGCTGGGGGAGTCGCCTTGTGACCCGCACCTGACGCAAGCTGGCCTCGCTCAGCACACCGGAGACGATGATGAGCGACAGCAGCATGCCGAGCAGCACGTAGAGGAGGTTGTTGGCGGTCAGGATGCCGACGAAGCCCACGCCGAAGGTGATGGCGATGAAATACCGGCCCTCGCGCGTGGCCTTGAGACGACGCGGCGGGCGCCAGCGCGATCGCTTCGGCTTCGGCGGGGCGGCGAGCGCCCCGCCGCCAACCCGCCGCTTTTCGTCTCGGCTCCCCTGGCTCAAAGGGCGGGCCCTCCGTCAGAGTGGGACCGGAACGCGGTCCACGATCCCCTTGACCACGGACTCTGCCTCGTCGCGGGCAGGCACGTACCCCTCGGCGTGGGCGGCAAGACGCACGCGGTGTGCGAGCAGAGGCACGGCCAAACGGTAGATGTCGTCGGGGATGCAGTGGTCCCGACCGTCGAGCAGCGCTCGGGCGCGTGCCGAACGCGCCAGGCTCATGCCGGCGCGGGTGGAGGCACCGATCGACAGGGCCGGACTGTTCCGCGTGGCCGAGACGATCGCCTGCAAGTAAGCGCCGAGCGCGTGCTCGATGCGCACGTCTGCGACGGCCTCCTGCAAGTTGAGTAGGCCCACAGGATCGAGAACGCGCGGCACGTCCTCCGCCCGATCGCGCTGTGGGTCGAGCATCAGGCGCGTCTCCACTTGGGCCGGGGGATAGCCGATGTCGATCCGCATCATGAATCGATCGAGCTGGGATTCGGGGAGCGGATAGGTGCCGGCAAAATCCTGGGGATTCTGGGTGGCGACGACGAAGAACGGCACCGGTAGGTCCACCGTCTGCCCGTCGATGGACACTTGCCCTTCGTTCATGGCCTCGAGCAGCGCGGACTGCGTGCGCGGGCTCGCGCGGTTGATCTCGTCGGCCAAAAGCACGTTGGTGAACACCGGCCCCCGCCGGAGCACGAACTCCGCCGTCGTGGGATCGAGCACACTCACCCCGAGCACGTCACCCGGCAGAAGGTCGCTGGTGAACTGCACGCGGCGCATGTCCCCGCCGACCGCCCGCGCCAGCGCCCGCGCCAGCGTGGTCTTCCCGACTCCAGGCACGTCCTCGAGCAGCATGTGGCCTCTGGCCAAGAGCGCGATCAGCGAAAGCTCGACCACCGCCTCCTTCCCCTCCAGAGCGGTGCTGACGGCGCGGCGCAGCGCGGACAGCCGCTCGAGGTAGTCGGGCTGAACGGCAAGAACGGAGACCTTCATGCGAGCTGGGAGAGTAGCATGGCTCGGGCCCCGCTGGCCCCCGCCTTCCCCGCCGAGCCCGCTCGCGCCACGCCACATCCGGGAAAACCTGCGAGCGGGCGGTCAGGGGCGAGCCTTGGCCTGGGAGGGCTGTGGCTGCAATGATAAACGGCTTGCCGATGGAGCTTTCGGAAGGGTCGCCCCCGTCGGATGCTGCGGCGCGCGTGCTCTCACGGGTGACGGCTCGTGGGGTGGTGAAGACGTTCGGCATGACCTCGGTGCTTCGAGGCGCCAGCTTCGAGCTTCTCGCGGGGACCATCACCGTCCTGTCTGGCCCGAACGGCGCCGGCAAGACGACGTTGCTGTCGATCTTGAGCGGCGAGAAGCGCGCGACGCGCGGCCAGGTGAGCTACGTGTCGCGCGACGGACGCGCGCTCGGCGGACGCGACGCGCGCCGCCACATCGGCTGGGTCTCGCACGAGCCGCTGTCGTACTTGGAGCTTTCGGCCCGCGAGAACCTGTCTCTCGTTGCCGAGCTCCACGGCTCCTCGCTGGACGCGGTCGAGCACGTCTGTTCACGATTGGGCATGACTGGCTTCGCCAACAAGCCGGTTTCGACCCTGAGCCGCGGGCAGAAACAGCGCGTCGCCTTGGGCCGGGCGCTGGTGCACGATCCGGATTTTCTCCTGCTCGACGAACCCTGGACAGGCCTCGACGCGGCGGCGACGCGCTTTTTGGAAGACCTGCTTTCCGAGCAGGCCGCGCGGGGCGCGATCGTGTTCATCGTCAGTCACCAGCGCGAGGTCATCTCGAAGCTCGGTGCGAGTGAGCTCCGCCTGGAGTCCGGGCTGGTCACGATGACGCCCCCGCCCAGCACCGCGGCCGACGCCTGAGCGATTCAGCCCAGCGCCTGCCAGGCGTCGAGCAGGTCGCTGACGTCGCCGGAGCCCTCCGCGGAGCCCTGCGGAAGGACGAACACCTTGCGGACACGAGGCGCCGCCTCCCCGAGCCCCGGAAACACGACTCCCTCGAGCTCCCCGGCATTCGTGCCCGTCGAGCCGTCTCTTGGTCGACTGGCGCTGAGCACGACCAGGTCGACGGAGCAGCCCACTGCCTCGAGGCTCCGCAGCGTCGCGGAGACGTCGTGCAGCACTCCCAGGGCGTCGGGAGCCACCAGGAGCACCGAGGCCGGCACCAGAGCCAGGGCCAGGTCAACGCAGGACGCGCTCGGCGAGAGCGGGGTCCAGGCGCCTCCCGCGCTCTCCACTAGTGACATGGCATGTGGTGCGTTGTCATGTAGTGCCATTAGCTCGCTCTCCCGCTGGGTGGTCCAGCGCACGGCCTCGGAGACGCTGATTTCGAGGCCCGCTCGGCGCGCTGCGAGATGGGGGGAGAGCGGTTCTGCCAGTGCCTGGTGGTGAAGCCTGGGGCGGACGCCAGCCTGGCTGGGACCGGCTGGGGAGGTCAGAAGCGTACTGGAGAGTGAGCCTGCAGCCTGCAAGCGCCGGGCGTCGCTCTCCTCCCCCTCGCTCACCCCAGACTCGATCGGCTTGAGCCCCCAAGCTGGGTGCCCCCGCCCGCGCCACCCCAGCAGGAGCTGTACGCTGACATGAGTCTTTCCCACGCCTGTTCCGGTGCCCAGGACGATGACTCGTTTCATGGCAGGGGAGCCGGGGGTACGGTACTCCGCGAGGGCGCGAAGGGGGCAAGCAGGGCCAGGAGACGCTCCACCTGCGCCACGCTGAGCTCAGCGTGGAGCGTCAGGCGAATGCGGGAGCCACCTTCGGGAACCGTGGGAGGGCGAATCGCCTGAACCAGCACGCCCTCTTTCTCGAGCGCAGCAGCTACCGTCACCGCCCGCTCGGGCGTCTCCACCAGGAGCGAGACGATGGGCCCAAAAGAGCCAGGATTCAGCGGCCAACCTTGGGCGCTGAGGCCGTTCCGAACGGCGCGGGAGACGTCCTCCAGACGTGCCCGAAGCACCCCAGCCTCTTGCGTGCGTCGCAGCTGGGCTACCAGCCCCTCGGACAGCGCGGGCGAGAGGGCGGTGGAAAACACGAAGGAGCGCGCACGATTCCAGAGCCAGGTCCGCACCAGAGCGGAGGAGCCAATGCAGGCGCCCTGCGCCCCGGCTGCCTTGCCAAAGGCAGCCATCACCACGTCGCCGCTGACCCCGGCGGCCGCCAGCCGACCCCGGCCTCCCCGGCCAAAGACGCCCAGGCCGTGAGCCTCGTCCACGTAGAGGTGGGCATCGAAGCGATCGCAGAGGGCCCGGAGCGCCACCAGATCGGGGCCGTCGCCGTCCATCGAGAAGTAGCTCTCCGTCACCACCCAGCGGGCGGGGCAGGTTGCCCCGGCCCGCAGCGCCTCCTCGACTCGCGGGAGGTCCAGATGGGGCACGATGCTCGGCTTCGCCCGACTGAGCCGGATCCCGTCGATGAGGGAAGCATGGTTCAAGGCGTCCGACACCACACAGTCCTCCGGGTCGAGGAGCGCAGCCAGAGCGCCGACGTTGGCGGCGTAGCCAGACGTGAACAGGAGTGCGGCGGGCTGACCCAGCCAGGTCGCCACGAGGCCCTCGACCTGCAAGTGGGCCGGGACGGTCCCGTTGAGCAGCCGTGAGGACCCCGCACCCCACACGCGCCGTGTTTCACGTGAAACGGTGGGGGTCCCGACGCCGAATGGAGGGAAGGGCGTTTCACGTGAAACACCCGCGGGAGTCCGAGCCCCCGAGAGGCCCAGGTAGTCGTTGCTGCTCAGGTCGATGAGCGTCGACCCATGGCGCTCGAGCAGCCGGGCGCGGACGAGCTCGTCGTCCGGCAGACGAAGGAGTCCCTGCTGGGCCAGGCCCTCAATCCGCTCTGGCAGGGCGCTCAGGTGCATGAGCCCTTCCAGGTCAGGTCGTCACGCGACGCCTTCATCAGGCCTCCGCCGCCAGGAGGGACCGGAACTGGCCCTCGTCCGAAAGCAGGCGCATGCGCAGGATGGAGAGCACCACGCCCCCGGCCTCTTCCCCGTGATGGGAGAAGAGCAGCTCCGCCACCCCAATTGCCTCCCGCACCTCGCCTTCCTCCGCCCGCACCCCGCCTCGTGCCGCGGCCGCCGCCTTGGCGTGGCGCGAGATGATGACCGCCATCAGGGCCAGCTCGACGAGCACCCGGTGCAGGTAGGTCTGCCGGTGCATCCCCTGACGCCGCCACAGGACCTCGCTCAGGTACTCGGCCACCACGCCGGCATGGGGCCCAGCAAGCACCGATTCGACGCGCTCCACACGACGGATCGGGACCCGGCCTGACACGAGGTAGAGATCCACCTGACCCCAGGACAGCAGCCACGCCAGGCGATTGGCAAGGCTGCGCACGTTCTCCCCGAAGGACCGCTTCCGGGTGCGGTGGGGAAGCAGCACCCGGGAAGGGTACGACAGGCCGCCCAGCAGGTAGGCCAGGAGGACGCGGGCTGAAAAGCTCGTCCGCCGGCGCGGCATGGGACTCGGCTGGCTTGGGTCGGCCGCCTCCCAGGCCTTGGCGAGCGCGCCCTCGGTCAACGCCCCGGGGGTGCCTGCAGCTGCGCCCCGCGAGAGGGCCTCGTCGAAGCGGTCGGTCGCCTGAAAGAGCCGCACCAAGGCTTCGGGGAGTGGCGCGCGCTCGAGCACGTCCCGCCAGGCATCGACCAACCAAGCGAAGTGCTCCCGGGAGAGGACCCGGCCGGAACGGAGGCCGAGGCTCGATGCCAGCGGGCGTGCCACGCCAGCCTGCTCCAGCTTTGCAGGAAGGACCCCCTCGACCTCCGCCCCCCGATTGTCCCGAATCGAAGGGCAGTATCTGGAAAGGAGCGTAACTGGGCGCCCACTTTCGTGAGCCAGGAAGCCGAACGGATAGGCCTGGCAGGTGGCGGGGAGAAAGTCGTGGCCGCGCAGCTTGTGCAGGCTGCAGAGCAGGTCGTCGTCGAGGAAGACGCAGCGCAAGTTGCGCTCGAATTCGATCATGGGCAGGACCCCGGCGCGCAGGATCCGCTGCTCGCGCGCGCTGAGCCGACCCCGCGCCTCGTCGTCGCCGAGGATGCGCTCGATCTCCGCCTTCGAGACTGGGTTGCCCCAGGGCGAGGTACAGCAGCGCGCCGGACAGCTCGAGCACTCGAAGCGACGCTGCTCCGGCGCAAGAACGCGGAGACTACGGCTCGGCGCTGGACGAAGGCGAGACATGATGACGAGGAGGAGCCGGCGTCGGCAATAGCACGAGCGGGCTCGAAGCCGAGGTTCAGTCGGAGGCGGCCCGGCGCAGGGACGCGGCCCGGACGCGCTGCCCTCGCCGCTCGAGGGACTCCGCCCACTCTGCGCGCGCCTCCGCCAGGCTGGCCTTGGGCTGGGGGCAGGCGAGCGCCGTTTCCCACTCGAAATCGGCTTTCTGGGGCTGGTGCAGCCGGTCGTAGAGCCGTGCCGCGAGGCGGTGGCTGAGGGGGTTCCCAAGGTCAGCCCAAATGGCTCGTTCGGCGAGGACTGCGTCCTCCGCTTTGGGTGTAGCGACGAGAAGCAGCTCGATCAGGCGGCGGTGCAGAGCACCGTCGTGCTCGGAGAGGCCTGCCCATTGGCGTACGGCAAGGAGCTCCCCCTCCGCGTGCCCTTGCTCCCGCTCCACGCTCGCCAAGAGCGCCCAAGTCTCAGCGCGCATCGGGTCCAGGCGCGTCGCGCGCTCGAGGTCGAGCTTGGCTTCCCGAGGGCGGCCGAGCGACAGCTGGAGCTCTGCCGCCAGAAGCCGCAAGTCGGCCCCCTCAGCCCCCTTTGCGAACACACGTCCGAGCGTGCTGAGCCCCTGCTCGGCCCGATCGGTGGCGAGATACAGCCGAGCGAGCACGAACCCGACCTCGGCATCCACCTCCTCGTCCCAGAGGTCGAGTAGCCGCTCCTCCGCGGGCTCGGGGTGCCCCGTCTCGAGCTCCGCTCGTGCCAGCTCGAGGCGCGCGGCGCGGGGGGGTTCCGGGCCGCTGGCAGCTTGCACTGCCTCCTCCAAGCTGGCCCGCCGGGGCCGTTCTACGAACGTCCCGCTGAACCTGCCGAGGTCGGTGCGAAGCCAGCTGCGAAACGCTTGGTCGAGCTCCGCTGGCGCTTCGCCGAGAATCTCCTCGTACACGCCGGGCCGAAGCCCGTGCTCGCCCAAGCTAGCGAGCACCTCTTGCACTTTCTGCATGCCGAACTGCTGCACCAGAAATGCCGCCATGCGCCCCGAGGCGTAGTAGGCCACCGCCACGTCCTCGATGCGCTCGGCGTGGGTGAAGGCGCGGTTCATCTGGGCAAATCCCGGCAGGCGGTCCTGCTCGAGCGCGACGAAGAGGGACGGATCGAGCTCTCGACTCCAGCCGCGCCCGAGGCGCGCCGTCTCCCATTCGGCAAGGCCCTCGGTCAGCCAGCGCGGGACGCGACTCTTCGAGAGCCCGATGTGAAAGACGTGACCGAGCTCGTGCCACAGCGTCATGCCCAGGTTTCCCGGGCTGCCGCGCGGGCTCACCGTCGCCAGCTTGTTGCCGAAGCACACGCCGGCGATGCCGATCTGCGGCAAGCCGCTGGTGCGCACGGCAAAGTGCTCGCGTGCTGCATAGATCTCGATCAAGGTCGAGCCCTGGGGAGAAAACTCGTAGCGCCGCTCCATGTCGGCCCTCGCCTCCTCCAGCAGCCGAGGCACGGACCGCATGAGCCACTGCTCATCGCCCTTCGGCACGCGGTAGGTGAAGGCACCGCTTCTGCGCTCGACGTAGGTCGTGGGCAGAATGGTCTCGAACAGCTGAAGGGTGTTCAGCACGCGGACGTCGTAGGGATCGAGCTCGAAGGCCCGGCGCAGCTCCACGACCCCAGCGCTGTCGGAACCCGCACGAACGAGCGTGAGCCCGAGCCGTCCGCGCACCGCGCCATCCTCTGGGTCGAGCCGGGTGGCGCGACGCAGCAGGCGCTCCATGTCGGCGTAGCGGTGCTCCCACTCGGCGTACTCGCTGACGACCCAAAACACACGGGCGTAGCGCGGATTCCGGGCCAGCACCTGCTCGACCTTTGCCTCGAAGCCAGCCTGATCCTCGGCCAGAAAGCGCACGGCGGCGGACACGGAAAGCAGGTCGAGATCCCCGGGGCGCTCGGTCAGGCCCCGCTCGAGCAGGCGATCGGCCTCCTCGAAATCCAGGTCGCGCAGTGAAAGGCCGGCCAAGAGGGCTCGCGCTTTCTGGTGCCTCGGGTGGAGCGACAGCGCCCGCTCGCAGAGCTTCTGAGCGAGGGGGAAGTTCATGCTCGTCTCGAGCTCGAGGGCAGCCCGCAGATAGAGCACCTCGGCGTCGAACGCGCTGAGGCCCATGGCCTCGTCCAATACCTCCCCCGCGTGGCCGGTATCGTACTTCTCGAGAAAGAGCTCCGCGCGCCGCGCCAGGAGCTCCACGCTGGCCGGTGCCAGTTGCTCCGCTTCTTCGTAGGCGTGATTGGCGTCCTGAAAGGCGCCCAGAAGGTGAGCTGCCCGACCAATTTCAGCCAGCGCCAGGGCCCGCTGGCTCGGGGAGGCGCGCTCGTAGTCGGGGCTGCCGTAGACCGCTGCAGCGCGCAAGAGCTCTGCCTCCGCTTGCTGGTGCTGGCCGAGCTCGAGCAGGTAGGTCCCACGCAGCACCGCAATGCCGAGCCGAACGCGCCAGGGTGCCGCCGACATGGACGCCGCGCGATCGAGCTCGGTCAGCGCCTCCTCCACCTCACCGAGCTGATGCCGCGCCTGCGCCCGCAGGACCACCTGCTCCGCCGCCTGGGCAGCCTTGTCCGCGGGAGGCGGGAAATGGCGGAGCAGCTCTTCGGGCCGACCCGTCTCGAGGTACAGCTCTCCGAGCGCCAGGCGAGCTGGCGCCGAGCCAGCTGCCGCCAGCTCCGCGAGCTCCTTTTCCGCCAACTCGAGCTCCCCACGGGCGAGGCGCTTCTTGATGCTGTCGAGGTCGGGAGGCGCCCTTTTTCCTGCTTCTGGAGGCTCCGCTTTCGGCGGGACGCCGCCGCGCGGGGCGCCACCGCAGGCGGCCATGAGGAGCCCCAGGCAGGCGACTGCCTGCACGCGCCCGATCAGCCGCACGGTGCGTCCCTCACTCCGTCTTTCTGGCCTGTGCGGGGTCGAAGTAGTCGACCAGATTGCCGCGCGGAGTGCGCAGGGTGGTGCGGCCACTTTCGGTCGCCACGACGTACTCGGGACTGAGCGGGACTTTCCCGAATCCGCCCGGGGTGTCGAGGATGAGCTTGGGCAAGGCGATTCCGCTCAGCCTGCCCTGCAAAGCCTCCATGATGGAGATGCCGCGTGACACCGGCGTGCGCAGGTGCCCCGAGCCAGCGACGGGGTCCATTTGCAGGAGGTAGTAGGGGCGCGCCCGATGGCGCACGAGCCCGCGAAAAAGCTGCGCCAAGACCGCGGGATCGTCGTTGATGCCAGCGAGGAGCACGGTCTGGTTCATGACCGGGAAACCGGCGTCGGCCAGCCGCGTCAGGGCCAAGGTGGCTTCGGGCGCCAGCTCCCGTGGGTGATTGAAGTGGGTCATCACCCAGAGCGGGTGCAGGGGTCGCAGCGCCGAGAGCAGCTCGGCGTCGATGCGGCTCGGCAGCACGACCGGCACTCGGGTGGCGAGGCGAATGGTCTCGACGGAGGGCACGGCGCGCACGGCCGAAACGAGCTCCACCAGCCGGCGGGTGCTCATCACGAGCGGATCGCCACCGCTGATGATGACGTCCGTGATGGCGGGATGGGCGCGAAGGTAGTCGAGGGCGGGGCCCAGGCGCGTGAGACTGCGCGGCCCACCGCCGGCGCCCACCATGCGGCTGCGCGTACAAAACCTGCAGTAAATCGCGCAGCGATCCGTCGCCAGCAAGAGCGCCCGGTCCGGGTAGCGTTGGATCAGCTCGGGCGCGACTTCGTGTGCTTCTTCACCCAGCGGATCGCGAAGATCCCCGAGGCTATGCGCGCCCTCCTCGGCCACGGGCACGACCTGCCGCCGCAACGGACAGTTCGGGTCGCTGCGGTCGATCAGAGAGAGATAGTGCGGCGTGATGGCGAGCGGAAAGCCAGAGCGCTCGGCGCGAAGGGCTGCACGATGCTCGGCCTCGGTGAGCGTCAGCGCGCCGGCGAGCTCGGCCGCCGTGCGCACGCTGGCTTGCAGCTCCTTTTGCCATGCGCTCGGTGGCCCTGGCTCGCCGAGCTCCACGGGCTGGTGGGATTCGGCCCTTGGCGAGCTTCGCGCCGTTGCCGGCCCGAGCAAAGGCAGTGCGCGCGCAGTCGGGATGCGCTCGGTCATGGCTGGGCTGCCCGATCCCGAGCCTCGCGCCCAAGCGCCTCGAGCTGGGCTTCGTCGATGGTCACCGGATACCGCTTTTCGAGCCGAGCCAAGAGCTCTCGTTCAGCCGTGAGGTAACGCTGGCGCAAAAGCTCGGCGCGAATGGCGCCGTCCGCATCGGTCAGGCTGCGCTCGCGCGCAGGGCTGATCCCGCCCAGACGCACGATGTAGTGCTTGCTGCCGACCAGAACTGGCTCCGGGAGCACTTCGCCGATCCGAGCCAGCTTGAACACTCCGCTGCGCACTGCCTCCGGTACTTCGGCATTTTCGCCCCGAGCCTCACCGGGCGCCGAAACGAACCCGAGGTCGCCGGCGAGCTCAGGCGCCGATCCAGCCTCGAGGCCGCGACGATCGAGCGAATAGCTCTTGCAAAGCTCGGCCCAGCGCTCACCGCTCGCACTCGCCGCCTCACTCGCCACCTTCTTGGCCAGCTCCGGCGAGCCGACCACGATCACGAGCGTGCGATGCCGCCGTGGCTCGGTGAGCTCGCTCTTGTGGGCGGCGTAGTACTCCCGCACCTCGCGTTCGCTCAGCTCCTCGGGCTTGGGCAGCTTGCGCTTCAGGTCGAGGAGCAGCTCGTCGCGCAAAGCCTGCATCGTGCGGAGCTCCACCTCGGGATCCGTGGCCAAACCGCGCCGCCTGGCTTCCTGCGCCAAGATCTCGACCTTGATCATCTCGTCGAGCAGCTCCTTCTGGCGCTCCTCGCTCTGGTAACGCAGGCGCTCGAAGCGGTCCATGCGGGCCAGGCTCGCGGCGTACTGCCCGAGCGTGATCGCCTGATCGCCCACCTTGGCCAAGACTTCTCCCGCCTCGGCAGCAGTCAGGCCCGTGACCGGGTCGCGCGCCTCGGCAGGGGGCGCTTCGCGCTCCTCACCCTTCTTCGTGCAGGCTGCCGCCGCGCAGGACAGGGCCAGGGCGAGAATCGGCAGGGGCAGGCCCAGCAGTCGTGAAATGCACACCGGTCCGCGCATGTTCCAGAAGAGATAGTGCCTGAAGTTTCAGCGGGTCAACCGGGGCGGATTGCCGCGCCTGCCGCGCACCGCTAACACCGCGGCCCGTGGACGTCGACCTGCGTGACTCGTTGCCCCCCCGGGACATTGACCCAGCGCTGCTCGATCAGCTGAAGTATCGCAGGGTCTTGCTCAAGCTGAGCGGAGAGGCGCTGTCGGCAGGCGGCGGCACCGGGATCGATCCGGAGACGCTGCGCAGCACCGCAGCCGAGATCGCCGAGGTGCGGCGCACGGGAGTCGAAATCGGGCTGGTGGTCGGAGGCGGCAACATCTTTCGCGGCCTCAAGGGAGCGAGCCAGGGCATGGATCGCACACAGAGCGATCACATGGGCATGCTGGCCACCGTCATCAACGCCCTGGCACTGCAGGACGCGCTCGAACGCTGCGCCGTCCCGACTCGGGTGATGACGGCGATTGAGGTCAAGAACGTCGCCGAGCCGTACATCCGGCGGCGCGCCATGCGGCACCTGTCCCGAGGGCATGTGGTCATCTTTGCTGCAGGTACAGGCAACCCATTCTTTTCCACCGACACGGCCGCTTCCCTGCGCGCCATGGAAATTCGCGCCGACGCGCTGTTCAAGGCCACCAAGGTGGGCGGCGTCTACACGCAGGATCCGGAGCGCTATCCAGATGCCGAGCTCCTGCCCCACGTGACCTACGATCGGTTCCTGACCGACCGGCTGAAAGTCATGGACTCGACGGCGATCGCGCTCTGCCGGGAAAATGGCCTGCCAATCCGCGTCTTCCGCATGGCTCCCGGAAACATCCGCCGGGTGCTCTTGGGCGAAGAGCTGGGCACGACCGTGAGTGATCGGGAGGGGTGAGCCCCTCCGACCTGGCACCCTGCTAAGCTCCCCGCGCCATGTGGCTCTCGCTCCCCGGTTTCGGCACGCTGATCATCTTCGGCATTCTGGTCTTGGCCGCCTACACGTTTGCGGTGGGGGTGATGGCCGGTCGCGGGCAGACGCGCCTGCTGTCGTCTGCAAGGCTCGGCGCGTACGCGACCTCGGCTCTCATCCTCTGTGGTGTGCTGCTCCTGGCCTACGGCTTCGTCACCCACGACTTCCGCATTCGCTACGTCTCCCGCTACAGCGACCGCAGCATGACGACCACCTACCTCTTGACTGCCCTCTGGGGCGGACAAGACGGATCGCTGCTCTGGTGGAGCCTCTTGCTCGGCGGCTACACCGCGGCCTGCGTACGCTGGATGCAGGGGAAATATCGGGAGCTCCAGGGCTACGTGATCGCCACGCTCATGGTGATCGTTGCGTTCTTCGCGGTGCTCATGATGTTCGCGGCCAACCCCTTCGAGCAGAACTTGGGGGGAGCACAGGCAGACGGCTCGGGGCTCAATCCGCTCTTGCAGAACTACTGGATGATCATTCACCCGCCGATGCTCTACATGGGCTTCGTCGGCTGTAGCGTCCCGTTCGCATTCGCCGTCGCCGCCCTCGTCAGTGGACGCTTGCAGAACGAGTGGATCATCGCCGTTCGCAAGTGGATGCTGGTGGCGTTCCTGTTCCTGAGCATCGGCAACGTGCTCGGCATGATTTGGGCCTACGAGGAGCTGGGCTGGGGCGGATTCTGGGCCTGGGATCCGGTGGAGAATGCCGCCTGCCTGCCGTGGTTCACGGCCGCCGCCTACGTGCACTCGACCGTCATTCAGGAGCGCCGCAACATGTTCAAAGTCTGGAACGTGTCCTTGGTGGTGGTCACCTTCGCCCTCACCATTTTCGGCACGTTCCTGACCCGCAGCGGGCTCATCGCCAGCGTGCATTCCTTCGCCAAGAGCGACATCGGGCCCTACTTCGTTTGGTTCCTGGGGCTCGTGATCTCGGGGGCGGCAGGCCTCATCGTTTGGCGCGTGCCCCAGCTGCGCTCTCGCGCGGAAGTCGAGTCCGTGACCAGTCGCGAGGCGATGTTCGTCATCAACAACTGGGCCCTCTTGGGCGGGATGACGTTCGTGCTTCTGGCCACGACCTTTCCGCTGTTCAGCGAGGCCTTCAGCGGGCAGGAGGTGACCGTCGGTCCGCCCTTCTACAACAAGTGGATGAGCGTGATCGGACTCTGCATTTTCGCGCTGATGGGGCTGGCGCCGCTGTTCGGCTGGCGCAAGACGAGCCGCGCCGCCCTGCTCGGGGCGTTCCGCTTTCCCACCGTCGTCGCCCTCTGCGTGCTCGCCCTGCACTGCGCGCTCGGCTGGCGGCTGGGTCTTCCGCCAGTCGTCCCGGCCTCGAACGTGGAGCCGGGCTTCGGTGCTCAGGCCTTCGCTGCCGTGAGCCAGTTCTTCCCAGGCCTCACCGTGACCTTGGCAGGCTTCAACGTCGCCGTCATCGTCCAGGAGTTCTGGCGCGGCACGCGCGCTCGCATGTCTGCCGCCCGGAAGCGCGGTGACGAGGAGGGCCCCTTCGTTGCCCTGGGCCGACTGGTGCAGAAAAGCCGGCGCCGCTACGGCGGGTACGTGGTGCACCTCGGCATCGTCGGCATGTTCTTGGGCTTCGTGGGCACCGCCTGGTCGGTCGAGCACGAGGTCAGGATGATGCCGGGCGAGCGCCACGAGATTTTCGGCTACGAGCTCACCTACCAGGGCACGCGCATGTGCCCAGGCGGCGCGCGTTGCTCCGCCGAAGAGCAGGCCACCGAGGGTCGCCGCATGCTGTTTGCGGACCTCGATGTGCGCAAGAACGGACGAGAGCTCGGGCGCATCAGCCCAGCCAAGTTCATCTATCAGAGCCCTCCCCAGACGACGACGGAGGTAGGCCTCTTGCGCGGGCTCTCCGCGGACCTCTACACCGTCCTGGCCGTCGCGGACCCACAAACCAAGCGCGCCACCTTCACCTTCCACGTGAATCCATTCGTCAGCTGGATCTGGCTCGGGCTACTCACGCTGATCGGGGGCTGCGCAGTCTCCCTCTGGCCAGAGGTGGGCATGGAGCGCGTCTCGGCTTGGCGCTTCGGACGGGCCGCGCTGGCTGGTGCCACGGGCGTCGTTTTGACGGTCCTCTTTGCCCAAAGCCTCGCCCAGCCCTTCGCTGCCGGGTGGGCGCAGTCGGGCTCGCCGGGCTCGGACGGAGTTGGCTCGCCAGTGGCCAGCGTGCCTGATAGAGCAGGCCGCACCGCCCCGTGAAACTCGTCGCCACCGCCATCGCCCTCGGGACGCTCGCCTTGGCTCTCGGCTTGGGCACCTTGCTCGGGCTCCCGGCTGCTCTTCTCGTGCTGGCCGGTGGCGCGCTGTGTGGTGTCATCTCTCTCTGCTGGGCGAGTCTCGAGAAGCTCAGCGGCACCTCCGAGCTCACCTTGGACGAAGCGCTGGCGCTCGCGGCACCCACGGCTGCGGAGGAGCAGAAGCGGGCGGTGCTGCGCACGCTCAAGGACCTCGAGTACGAGCTCTCAGTGGGCAAGATCAGCCGCGAAGACTTCGAGCAGGCTTCGGCGCATTTCCGCGCAGAGGCCAAGCGCTTGATCGCCGAGGCCGACGCCAGCCTGGGCGAGCGCCTCGACCAGGCCGAAGCACGGATCAAAAAGCACCTGACCCAAGTCGAGGCCGGTCGCGATGGCGCTCCGTCGAAACGCAAGGCCAAGAGTAAGCGCCCGTGATGCAACCTGCCCGTCGTCTCGCAGCCCCTGCTGCTGTCGCCCTGCTCCTCGTGTCGCAGTGGGCGTACGGGCAAGGCCTGCCGCCTGGTCACCCGAGCCCGTCCAGCGCTGCGGCGCCCTCGGGCCTACCTGCCGGTCATCCACCGGCAGGTGCGGGCCACGGAGCCGGAATGGGCCATGGCAGCGCGGGGCCGGCACCCAGCATCGAATCCATGCCCGATGCCTCGCTACCGAAAGGCACGGTCGTGGTCACGGTCCAGAGCGAAGGCATGATCCCGCTCCCTGGCGCCGTCGTCACGCTGCGAGAGACGGTGCAGAACATCGCTGAAGGTGACGCCAAGCGTGAGCAAGTCCTGCGCACGGGGCCAGACGGCAGCGTACGCTTCGAGGGTATCGACAGCAGCATTAGGGCGATTGCGCGCGTCTCGGTCCACGCCCTCGGGGCCGACTACAGCGCCCCGGACTTCCAGCCCGGTGAAAGCAGCGGCCAGCGGATCGTGGTCCCGGTCTTTGCAGCCACCGCCGACCCGGCAGAGGCGATGGTGGGCATGCGCGGCTTCGTCTACGTGCAGCTGCGCGAGGGCGAATTCGTCTTCGACGTCCTCTTCCGGGTCTTTTCGCTCGGCCGAAAGACCTGGGTTCCGAGCGGAGTTCACCTCGACCTTCCGAGCGGGCTTTCGGCGCTCGAGAGCGCGACTCCCGCGCACCTCACGCCCGATGGCTCGCATGGCGCCCGCCTCGCCGGCAGCTTTCCACCAGGGCAAGCGGACGTGCGGCTGAACTTCCGCATGCCAGCGGGACGCGCCGAGACCGAGGTGTTCCCGTTCTCTCTGCCGCCGCACGTGGCGGAGATGCGGGTGATCACGGAGTACGCGCCCGGCATGTCGCTTCACGTGCCCGGTTTCGAGCCGGTTCAGGAGGCACGCGGCCCCGAGGGCACCCGTGTTTTGGTCACGCGGCGCGCTCTGTCGCCTGGGGATGGCCAGCTCTCCCGCTTGGAGGTCGAGCTCCGCGGCTTGCCTACGGTTGGACCCGAGCGCTGGATTGCCGTCAGCCTCGCTGCGGCACTCGCTGCGGCAGGCCTGTGGGCTGCCCGGCGCTCTCCGGGGCGCGGGGGCTTGGACAAGGGCGATCGAAAGCAGGCGCGGCAGCTCCTGCTCGCCGATCTCGCTGCGCTCGAGAAGGCGAAGGCCTCGGGGGATGTCGGGCCGCAGACCTACGAGCGCGCCCGGCGCGAGCTCCTGGTGGCTCTTGCCCGGCTCGAAGAGCCCGAGAGGGCCGTACCGTCGTCCGGCTGACTCGCGGCCCGAGAGGGCGCCCTGAAAGCCCCGCGGAGGCGCCGTCTGAGGGGCAGCCGAGCGCCAGCCGAGACCTCAACGCGACGAAATCGGCTGTGCAGGCCCTGGGGAGAAGCGGGGGGACACCGTGGGGGTGGCGCCGGGGTGGGCTTGGGGACGCCAGCGAGCACCCCCAGAAGTTCCCATTCGTGGACCCTGTGCAGCCCACAGCGTCCCGGGCATATTTATCAACTATTATCGATAGTTACGCGAATATCCCCCGTATCCACATCCCCTACTACTACTACGAGTATTTATAAATTTTCCATTCTCTTGATCGGAGGGTCTTGCTCCTGCGCGACGGCTCGCTGAGACGGCTCTGGTCAGGGACACAGCGGACCACTAAACCAGCGATGTCCATGCACGTCACCGTCAGCAAGAAGGACCTGTCGCGAGTGCTCGCGCGCTGTCAGGGGGTCGCCGACAAGAAGAGCACGATGCCCATCCTCGGCAACGTACTGCTCGAGGCGAGTCAAGGCGCACTCCGGCTGTCGGCAACCGATCTCGTTCTCGCCGTCACTGGCGAAGTACCTGCCGAAGTGACGCGACCAGGCACCGTTGCCGTTGGAGCCAAGGATCTCTACGAGCGCGTCCGCATGATGCCCGAGGGGCAGCTCGAGCTCGAAGTGGGCGACGGTTCGGCCACCACGATTCGCTCCCAATCGAGCGCGCGTCGCTACACGATTTTCGGAGTCCCGGGCGAAGAGTTTCCCAGCTTGCCCAAGCCCGAGAAGGGCGAGGCGCTCGAGCTCGATGCAGCGATTGTCGCCCGCCTGATCGCGAGCACGCACTTTTCGATTTCCACCGACGAGACGCGCCTGCACTTGAGCAGCGCGCTCCTCGAGCTGGAGAAGAACCGGCTGCGCATGGTCACCACTGACGGACACCGCCTGTCGAAGATGGAGATCCGGGCGCCCGAGGTGAAGAGCAGCGGGTCGATGCTGATTCCGCTCAAGGGCATCGTGGAGCTGCGGCGCCTCTGCGACGAGGCGGTCACCGAGGCCTCCGCCGAGGTCGTGCCGAAGATCCGCCTCCTGGAAAGCGGGCCCAACGTCTACGCCGAGCTGGCAGGATTTCGTTTCAGCGTGAAGCTCGTGGACGCTCAGTTTCCGCCCTATCAGCAGGTGATTCCCGCCCAGAGCGAGCACGTGATTCGCGCCCCGCGCGCTTTCCTGGCTGACGCGCTCAAGGCAGTTTCGCTAGCCGCCAGCGATCGCACCGGGGGTGTGAAGATCACGCTTTCAGACGGCGTGCTTCGCGTGGAAAGCGAGAGCCCCGAAGCAGGTGAGGGCTTCGACGAGCTGCACGTCGATCACCGTGGGCCCACGCTGACGATCGGCCTGAACGCGAGGTACTTCCTGGACGTCTTGGGAGTCATCAGCGACGAAGAGGTCATTCTCGGGATCAGCGGCGAGCTCGATCCAGCCGTCATTCGTCCGGGCGGCGACGCGACCGATCGCGACTACCTGGCGGTCGTGATGCCCATGCGCATCTGAACTTCCGGGAGCGATTCGGGAGAGCGCCGCAGAGGGACTTTTGGCCGGACGCGCCCTCATTCGCCGGCTCACCGTGGAGAGCTTCCGCAACATCGGGGCTCTTCACCTGAATGCAGCGCCTCGGTTGAACCTGCTCTTCGGTCCGAACGGCCACGGCAAGACCAGCGTGATCGAGGCCCTCTACGTGCTCTGCACCACGAAGAGCTTCCGCACCAGTCATCTTGGCGAGTCGGTGCAAACGGGAAAGTCCGTCGCGCGCGTGCGAGCAGAGGTCGAAGCTCTCGGCCTCGGGCGGGAGCAGGAGGCCGTGATCGGGCCGCGCAGCCGCAGCTTCACCCTGGACGGCAAGCGCCCGCGGCGGCATCTGGACTACGCGATCAAGACGCCCGTGATCGCCTTTCATCCGGCGGATCTCGCGCTGTGCAGCGGTCCGGCCGCCGGGCGGCGCACGCTGCTCGCGCGGCTCCTCTTGCACGTGGATCCCGCCGGTGCGGAAGCCAGCTTCGCCTACCGGACCGCGCTTCGTGAACGGCAGGCCCTTTTGGCCCGCTTCGGCGCCGAGCCGGCGGAGCTCGACGCGTTCGAGGCGGTCATGGTCGAGCATGGGATACGCATGGCGCGTGGCCTTTCGGAAGCCTTTGAGCGGGCGCGAGAAGCCTTCGGGGCAAGCATGGCGCGCATGGCGCCGCGCTCGCTCTCGGTGGGAATCAGCCACGTGGAAGGGGGCACGCAAGACCGCGAAGCCTTTGCCAAGCAGCTTCTTTTGCGGCGCGGCATCGACGCCAAGCGAGGAGCTGCGACCTTCGGCCCCCACCGGGATGATCTTTCGCTCTTGGTCGACGGCCGTCCGGCGCGGAGCCATGCCAGCCAGGGGCAGCAGCGTCTGATCACGCTTGGTCTCAAGCTGGCAGAGCTCGAGGTCGTCCGTGGCGTCACGGATCAGGAGCCAATCTTGCTCTTGGACGACGTGTCGAGCGAGCTCGATGAGGAGCGCCTCGAGGCCGTGTTTTCGTTCTTGCAAGGCACCGAGAGTCAAGTGTTCGTGACCACGACGAGGCCCGAATTGTTCGATCGGGTGACCATGAAAAAGGGTGAGCGAGAAACTTTCCAGCTGGACGCCGGACGGCTCCGGGAGGTCTCCCGCCCCACCGAAATCTCCAGCTGACAGGCGCCACCGAAGTTGTGCGGTAGGAGTGCCTCTGCCAGCTGAAATTGGCTGTCAGCGTGAGGTCACAGCGGGCCCCGCAGCTTGATTGCACGAGGCGGGCGGACTATACCGGAGGACCTCCGCAACTCGCGGATGGCGCTCTGAACGTGCCTGTGTCTGAGACCTCGGAATCCAGCGTGATCAGCCCCTCGGGCGGGATCGTACCCAATGGTTCGTCCAATCCCTCGGAGGGGCGCGCGATGGGCGAGGTCTCCGCGGCCGAGGAAGACTACGGCTCGAAGAACATCCAGGTACTCGAAGGCCTGGAAGCGGTGCGCAAGCGCCCTGGCATGTACATCGGCGATGTGCACGACGGTTCGGCCTTGCACCACCTGGTCTGGGAGGTGATCGACAATTCCGTCGACGAGCATCTGGCCGGACATTGCAACAACGTCGACGTGTCCGTGAACCACGACGGGTCGGTCACCGTCACCGACGACGGTCGCGGCATTCCGGTCGGCATGCACGAGAAGGGTGTCAGCGCAGTCGAGGTGGTGATGACCGTGCTGCACGCTGGCGGCAAGTTCGATCATTCCAGCTACAAGGTGTCGGCTGGCCTGCACGGCGTTGGTGTGAGTGCCGTCAACGCGGTCAGCGAGTTCCTGAAGGTGGAGATCCACCGCGAAGGGCGCGTTCATCGGCAGCGCTACGAGCGCGGCGTGCCGCAAGGCGCGCTCGAGGCTGGCGAGGCCACGAAGAAGACCGGCACGCGCATCACCTTCAAGCCCGACACGCAGATCTTCACCACGACCGAGTACAGCTACGAGATCCTGTCGCAGCGTCTGCGCGAGATCGCGTTCTTGAACTCGGGCCTCAAGATCCGCCTGTTCGACGAGCGCGAGGAGGGACGCCACGAGACGTTCCTCTATGCCGGAGGCATTCGCGAGTTCGTTGCTCACATCACCGAGAAGAAGGAACCCATCCACGACGACGTGATCGCTTTCGAGAACGCCACGCCCCTGGGGGAAGGGCGCGCCGACTTGATCGTGGACCTGGCCATCCAGTGGTCCAGCGCGTTCGCCGAGCAGATCCTCTGCTACACCAACAACGTCCACAACAAGGACGGTGGCACGCACCTGACCGGCTTGCGCTCGGCGCTCACGCGGCTGCTCAACAACTACGGGCAGGACAACAACCTGTTCAAGGAGGTCAAGAATGGCCTCACCGGCGACGACTGCCGCGAGGGTGTGATCTGTGTGATCCACGTGAAGCATCCCGACGCCAGCTTTGACTCGCAGACGAAGAGCAAGCTCGTGTCGAGCGAGGTGAAGGGCATCGTGGAGACGGCGGTCGTCGAACAGATCGGCCGCTATTTCGAGGAACATCCCGCGACGGCGCGCAAGATCATCGACAAGGCGATTCTGGCGGCCAAGGCGCGGGAGGCCGCGCGCAAGGCGCGCGAGGTCGTACGCAAAGGCGTCATGGACACGACGTCGCTCAGCGGCAAGCTGGCCGACTGCCAGAGTAAGGACCCGAGCATTTCCGAGCTCTACATCGTCGAGGGCGACTCGGCGGGAGGAAGCGCCAAGCAGGGTCGCGATCGGCACTTTCAGGCCATTCTGCCCCTGCGCGGGAAGATCCTGAACGTCGAGCGCGCCCGCCTGGATCGCATGCTTTCTTCGGAGGCAGTGGCGACGCTCATTTCGGCCCTCGGCTGCGGCATCACCGACAAGGGGACGTTCGAGATCAGCAAGCTCCGCTATCACAAGGTCATCCTGATGACGGACGCCGACGTCGATGGCAGCCACATTCGCACGCTGCTGCTTACGTTCTTCTATCGGCAGATGCCGGAGCTGATCGAGAAGGGGTACCTCTACATCGCGCAGCCGCCGCTGTTTGGCGTCAAGAAGAACAAGAAGATTCGCTACATCAAGGACCAGCCGGCCCTCAACCGCTTCCTGATCGAGAGCGGCATCGACGGCATCAGCGTGCAGAGCTCCCGCGGCATGGAGCTCACCGGGCTACCCCTGTTCAACCTGGCCTCACGCCTGCGCTCGGTCGGTGACCACCTGCGGCGCCTGGACCGGCGCTGCGACAGCCGGATCATCTCTGCCGCGATCCGCGAGGCCGCGCTGCGGGTGGACACCTTCGCCGACGATGCCCGCCTGGAGCAGGCACGCGCGGTGCTCGAGCGCACCCTGCAGGAGCGCTTCCCCGAGTTGATGCCCCTTTCGGTGCGGCTGGCCCAGGACGAGGCCGACGGCAATCACCTGGTGGCCAAGTTCCGACCCGGCGCGTCCTCCAAGCCCGCACGCCTGACGGCCGAGATCGCCGACACCGGTGAGTACCACGAGCTCGTCAGCATCGAGGAGGACATCCAGTCCATCGGCCCGGCGCCGTACACGGTGCGTTCGGAGCGCGGTGAGCCAATCGTCGCCGCTACGCCGGAGGCGCTCGACCAGCTGCTTTCGGAGCGCGGTCGCAAGGGGGTCGACATCCAGCGCTACAAGGGCCTGGGTGAAATGAACGCCGACCAGCTCTGGGAGACGACCATGAATCCCGACGCGCGCACACTCCTGCGGGTGGAGGTTCGGGACCCGGTGCGTGCGGAAGAGATGTTCAGCGTCCTCATGGGCGACCAGGTCGAGCCGCGGCGGCGCTTCATCGAGGACAACGCGCTGAACGTGCAAAACCTCGATATTTGAGGTTTTTCTGGCGAGCGCGCCGCCTCGGGCCAAGGCCTCGGGGCCCCGGCGTGGAGGCTCCTGCCCTTGCATGCCGCGCAGGCGACCTTAGGTTCGTCATCACCGGGGGCGTGCGATGCGTCCTCCTCCTCTCCCGCTACCCGCGCGGTCCCTCCTGCGCGGCCAGTTACGGTCAGCACGCCCCCGGCCCCTACTCCCTGACCGGAGCGCGCCTCGACCGGAGCACGCAGTGCGTCGCCCAGGCAGAAGCGCACGCCAAGTCCCCATTGGATTCAAAAGCCATGAACTTCGATCGACTCACGACCAAGAGCCAACAGGCGGTTCAAGCTGCTCGCGACGCGGCAGCTTCCGCCGGTCACCCGGAGATCCTGCCCGAGCACCTGCTTTCCGCCGTGTTGACGCAGGAGCAGGGCATCGGTGCGCCACTGGTCGAGCTAGCGGGCGCACATGCCGATCGCGTCGTCACGGCGCTGGCGGCCGACCTGGCGAAGCTGCCTCGGGTGCAGGGCGGGGATGAGCCGCGCGTGGGCCGCCGGCTGCCCGCCTTCTTCGCTGCGGCGGAGGACGAGGCCAAGAAGCTGAAGGACGAGTTCGTCTCCACCGAGCATTTCGTGCTCGCGGCATCGAAGGACAAGGAAAAGCTAGCGCGGGTCTTGGCAGACTTCGGGCTGTCCCACGGCAAGCTGCTCGAGGCGCTGAAGAAGGCGCGCGGAAACCAGCGCGTCGCGGACAAGGACCCGGAAGGCAAGTTTCAGGCGCTCGACAAGTACACGCGCGACCTCACGGCGCTCGCTCGCGCGGGCAAAGTAGACCCCGTCATCGGACGCGACGAAGAGATTCGTCGGGTGATGCAGGTGCTCAGCCGGCGTACGAAGAACAACCCCGTCTTGATTGGCGAGCCCGGCGTGGGCAAGACGGCGATCGCCGAAGGCCTCGCCCATCGCATCGCGTCGGGTGACGTGCCGGAAGGCCTCAAAGAGAAGCGTCTGCTCGCTCTCGATCTGGCCTCGATGGTGGCCGGCTCGAAGTTTCGCGGAGAGTTCGAGGAACGCCTGAAGGCGGTGCTCAAGGAGGTCGAATCCTCCGCGGGGCAGATCATCCTGTTCATCGACGAGCTGCATACGCTCGTCGGCGCAGGGGCAGCGGAAGGCGCCATGGATGCTGCCAACATGCTCAAGCCGGCGCTGGCACGGGGTGAAGTGCGAGCCATCGGTGCGACGACCCTCGACGAGTACCGGAAACACATCGAAAAGGATGCCGCCCTCGAGCGCCGTTTTCAGCCAGTTCTGGTGGATCAGCCCAGTCAGGAGGACGCGATCGCCATCCTGCGTGGGCTCAAGGAGCGCTACGAGGTGCACCACGGCATTCGCATTCAAGACGCAGCCATCGTGGCCGCGGTCACGCTCAGCACGCGCTACATCACGGAGCGCTTCCTGCCTGACAAGGCGATCGATCTCATCGACGAGGCGGCCAGCAAGATCAAGATCGAGATCGATTCGATGCCTTTCGAGATCGATCAGTGCGAGCGACGCCTCCTCCAGCTGAAGGTCGAGGAGCAAGCGCTCAAGCGTGAGAAGAACAAGGCAAGTGAAGTGCGTCTCGAACAGCTGCGTGCCGAGATCGGCGAAGTGACGACCGATCGCGACGGCAAGAAGGCGCAGTGGCTCAAGGAGAAGGAGGTCATCTTCCACATCCAGGAGCAAAAGCGCCTGATCGAGGAGCTGCGGACGGAGTCCGAGCTGGCGCAGCGAAAGGGCGATCTGGGCCGGGCTGCGGAGATCCGCTACGGCGAGGTGCCAGCCCACGAGCGCAAGCTCGAGGAAGCGCGCATCGAGCTCGCCCGCATTCAGGAGAAGGGATCCTTCCTCAAGGAAGAGGTCACCGACGAGGACGTCGCAGCCATCGTCAGTAAGTGGACCGGCATTCCGGTGGCTCGCATGCTCAAGAGCGAGATGGAGAAGCTGCTTGGCATGGAGCGCGACCTCGGTCAGCGCGTGATTGGCCAGGACGAGGCCCTGACTGCCGTCAGCAACGCCGTGCGGCGGTCGCGAGCAGGGCTCGGCGACGACAAGAGGCCGATTGGATCGTTCCTGTTCCTCGGGCCGACGGGGGTCGGCAAGACGGAGACGGCGCGCGCTCTGGCAGAGTTCCTGTTCGACGACGAGCGGGCGATGACGCGGATCGACATGAGCGAGTACATGGAAAAACACGCCGTGTCTCGGCTGATCGGGGCGCCTCCGGGCTACGTCGGCTACGACGAAGGCGGTCAACTGACCGAGCCCGTGCGACGCCGTCCGTTCTCGGTCGTGCTCTTCGACGAAGTCGAGAAGGCGCATCCCGACGTGTTCAACGTGCTCTTGCAGCTCTTGGATGATGGGCGGCTGACCGACGGCCAAGGGCGCACGGTGGACTTCAAGAACACGGTCGTCATCCTGACCAGCAACTTGGGGTCGGCGGAGATGGCCTCGGTGGAGGAGCGGCGTGACCTGTCGGATGCGGACAAGCAGCGCCGTCTGGACGAGGCGGCCGAGCAGGCATTGCGCAGCCATTTTCGGCCGGAGTTCCTCAATCGGCTGGACGAGACGATCGTCTATCGCCGCTTGGGGCGGGACCAGATCCGGCACATCGTGGACGTGCAGCTCGAGCGCTTGGCCGCACGCCTCTTGGGGCGCGAGCTCGCGCTGCAGGTGACGGACGCTGCCAAGGAGGTGATTGCCGCTCAGGGCTTCGATCCACAGTTCGGTGCGCGTCCCCTGAAGCGAGCGGTGCAGCGGCTGGTCGAGAACCCGCTGGCCGAGGCGGTCTTGCGTGGAGAGTACGAGGCCGGCGGCACCGTGGTCGTCGACGCCAGCGACGGCCAGATCGGGTTTTCCAAGCGCTTGGGCGCGGCGCCGTCAGCGTCGGTGTTCGGCCGTCCCGCGCAGGCCTGACGCGCTGCTCAGAGCGCGGGCAGGACGCCGTGGGCTCGGAGGTGCTGCCGCATTTGCGCCGCCGTATCGCCGCTCGGGTCGATGCGCTCTGCGTGCCAGCCAGAGGCCTTTGCAGCGGCCACGTTCTCGGCCAAGTCGTCGAAGAACAGCACCTCGCCTGGTTTCGAGCCAAACGCTCCGCATGCGGCCTCGTAGATGGCAGGGTCCGGCTTGGCCAAGCGCATCACGTGGGAAGCTAGCTGGGTGTGCAAGTAGGCCAGGCTGGGATAGGCGCCGGGCGAGCCGAGCATTTGCTCCCAGTGAGCGTCGTTGGTGTTGCTGAGGCAGGCGAGGTGCACGTCTGGTAGCGAGCGCAGGCTCTCCATCAGCTCGCGCACTCCCGGGTATTCGCCGAGCGGCCACGCAGCGTGCAGGGCGCGCACTTGCTCGGGCCGATAGAGGCCGAGAACGGCAGCGGACATGCGCTCGCAGTACTCCGCCATGTCGAGGTCGCCGACCTGGTGTGCCTCCATCACTTCGCGCCGGCGCGCGATGGCGTCCGGCTCGAGCAGGTGGGCGGCGTCGAGCACTGGCAGCTGGGCCGCGGCGGCCGCTTCGACGAAGGAGCGACAGATGCGGACCACCACGCCGCCGAGGTCGAAGCAGACGGTCCTGATGGGCATGCCGGGAGCCTAGCCAAGTGTCGAGCGCTTCGCTCGGCCGGAACGATCCGCGTCGGAATCCGTGATGCCGAGGATCCGCGCCCGACTGGGTGGCGGGGGAAGCCCTGCCATCAGCCCGCGCGGAGGCACGCTGTAGACGGCCTCTTCGCGAAGTCCATCGAGACGGAAGATCGCGTTCGCTGCAAGAAGGCCGCTCGCACAGGCGGCCTCGAGGAGCATCGCCGGAAAGGGCAATTTCACCCAGTCTCCTGCGCAGTAGAGACCAACAGTCCCTACGTCGGTCGCCGGCCTTTCGGCGAACTGACCCACGTGGAAGGCCGTGAAGTCCGCGCGCAGCTGAAAGACCTCGTGGGCGATGGTCAGGCCTGCGAGCTCTGGAAAGTATTCGAGCAAGTCTTCCAGAAGCGCCGGCCGAACTCCGTCGTCTGGGAACTCGTCGGGCACCGCGTACGAGTGGAGCTCGAGCACGTAGCCCCCGTGCTGGACTACGTCCGCCTGCACGCTGCGCTCGAAGCGATGGTAGGCCGTGACCGAATCGAGCAGGCGAAGCTTTTCGGTGATGACGAAGATCGGGAGCCCAGGGCGCAGGTCGCGGTCGATCCAGATGCGCCAGACGGCATAGCGCTGGCCGCCGCGGAGAGAGCCGAGGGACGAGGTCGTTTCGGGGGGAAGTCCCTGCGAACCACCGATGATGGCGCTCGCGCTCGCGGCGTCGGTCGCCAAGATCGCGCGCGCGAACGTTTCTCCGTCGACGACGAAGCCAGCGTCTGTGCGCTCGATCCCGGAGATGGGGCGATTGAGACGGATCTCGACCCCCGCCGCCGTGAGGGCCCTCTGGAGTGGCTCGAGCAGCCAAGGCTCGTAGTCGTCGGTGGGGAAGTCGTAGATGAGCCCCCCGTCGTGGCTTAGGTAGTAGAAGTGGAACGCTTTGACGAGCTCAGCCATCGACAAGCGGTCAGCGGTTGCGAAGAAGGCGCGGGCGAACGTGCCGAAGGCGACGCTCAAGCCGTGTGGGACGTGCGCGAGTGCGACGAAATCCGCGTAACTCAGCTGGTCGAGCGTGCGAAAGGTCCACTCCTCGTCGTACTCCAGGAAGACGCCGTAACAGTCGCGGCCGGGTGAGCGCAGCGCGTCGGCGAGGCTGAAGGCACCGCTTCGTAGCATCCCCAGCAGGTTGTAGACGGGAGTCTTCGGGAGTCCGCGAAAGCGCTGCTGCCTGCCATTCCGACTGAGGATGACGTAGTCGTCGATGGTCGCCAGTCCTGTGCGCACTCCGAGTGCCTCGAGCAGGCGATTCAGGTTGTAATAGTGTCTGAAAAACGCATGGAAGCCGTGACTGACCTTCACGGTTCTTCCGGGTTCCAGTTCGACCGACCAGCTGCCCAGTTTGCCGCCGAGATAGCTGCCCTTCTCGATCAAGCAGACTCGATAGCCTCGGTTCGCCAGGGCTCGCGCTGCAGTGAGGCCCGCGATTCCGGCGCCAACGACGGCGACTGCTCTTGGGGCTGCGAGCCGAAGGGGCAGGTTTGGGTCCGGGCGGTTCGCGAGGTGCATGTAGCCACCGAGGCGACGCCGAATGAACCGGGCGATGAGGCGCGGCACTAGCCACCAGGCGAGCCCGAGCGCGACGGCAGCCAGAGCCCACGGGGTCATGCTGGCGAAGTCGGGCGTCACGGTGGCAGGGAGAAGTCGACGCCCCACTCCGGTCGGAGGCTGACGTTCGGATGGTTCGGCAAGGACATTCCGGCCACGCCCCTGCCGCCGAGGACGAGGAGGGATCCTCGATCGAGGGCTGGCGCGACCATGTTGGCATAAGCCTCAACTGCTTCCGGCGGGACGGGGAGGACCACGGAGACGCAAAGCAGGCGTGGAGCCTGCTCGCGAGCGAAGGTCACGACGTCCGGTGCCGGGAGATTCGGGCCGAGATACGACACGCGGCAGCCGTCGAGCGACAACTGAACGGCCAAGGCTAGCGCCGAGAGCTCATGCAGGTCGTCCGGAAAGGTCGTGCAAGCCGCATGAAGTGCACGCGGATTGGAGGGACCCACCCCAACCAGCAGGCTGGCGAAGTGGGTTCGCAGAATGGCACTCGCGTAGTGCTCTTGGACCACCGAGATGTCCCCACTTTCCCAGCGATCGCCGATGTCTCGGAGCGCGGGGAAGTACACTGTCTCCAGTCGGCGGCTGTAAGGGACGGGGTTCAGCTGAGCGATGATGCGCTGCGCGGCTTCCTTGTCGTACCCCACGAGTGCACGGACCAACTCATCCTTGAGTTCCGCGAGCTGGGCACTTGCCGAAGGGAGCTGAGTCTCAGTCGAACCCCTGGCTGGGCTAGTCGAGACGGTTGAGCCCTGCTCTTCGAGCAGGGCCATTGCCTCACTCACCTTGAGGCCGGCTGCTTGGGCATTCTTGATCCGAATGAGACGCGACACGTCTTCTTCGCTGTAGCTTCGATACCCGTTCTCGTGGCGCGTCGGTCGGACGACGCCATAGCGGCGTTCCCAGGCGATCAGGGTGTTCCTTGGAATGCCTGTCATCTTGGCGACGGTTCTGATGCGATACGTCACGGCTAGCGAGGATGGGCTCGCCTGCGATCGGCAAAGCCCGGTGTAGAAAGGCTGGGCCAAGCGTTGCTCGCTGGCCCAGCGAGAAGCGACCCTCTTAGCAGGCCTGTCAGGCGCTCTGGAAGCAGGATGCCGAGGAACCAGTCGCCGAGCGACGCCAACACCAGGGTGAGCTTCTCCAAAGCCGAGACCCTCGTCCTTCCTTCGAGCGCCTGACCGCCGCGCCGGAGGAGGCGCCGGCCGATGCCACGGTACAGCCGCGCCGCAACCATGATGGCTAGCCGCGGACGCGGAGGAATGTACGGGAACCCGCGTGCGCCAAGGTCGTAGACGCGCTCCGCTTCGCTCAGCAGGCCGCGCACCACCCGAGCAACGGCCGTGCGCTCACGTCCGGTGGCCAGGAGCAGCGCGACGGGGGCGGTGTCCTCGTTCGCCACACCATGCGCCACGAGACGAGCCTGTGGCAGGTAAACTCTGCCGAGCGTGGCGTCCTCGCGGACGTCTCGACAGATGTTGGTGAGCTGCATGGCGACGCCGAGCTCCACCGCATGTGCCCGCGCAGTGCTGTGGGTCACGCCCAGGACGCCGCACATCATCAGACCCACGGTCCCAGCAACTCGGTAGCAATAGGTGAGGAGCTCGGCGTCGTCGCGCACGCGGACGCAACCGAGGTCGCTCTCGGCGCCGCTCAGGAGGGCTCGCGCTGGTTCGAGCCCGAACCCCAGCCTTCCGGCGGCGAGAACGTAGGCTCGTACTAGCGCCGTCGGCTCGACGGCTCCTTCGATCATGGCTCGGAGCTCGGCCAGCTTCTCTCGTCCCGCGTCTGCACTCTCGGCGCGATCGGCCGCGTCGTCGACGAGTCGGCAGAACGCGTACACCACGGCTGCGTCGTCTCGCATGTGGCCTGGCAAGAACCAGCTCGCGATGCGAAAGCTCCTCGCACGCTCGGCTAGGACCGCTCGCGCTAGGGCCAGTTGGTTTGGACCATGCCGGTCTCGGTCAACGGGTGGCTCGGTGCGCGATGTCACGCCGCGCCTCGAGTCAGCGAGCTGGTATCGACGCGTGGGGCCGAACGACCTCTGCGAGATGCGCCTGGCAGCACGCGTTCGAGGACCTTTGCAGAGCAGAGAACGCCCGGAAGCCCCGCGCCGGGGTGCGTTCCAGCGCCCACGAAGTACAGGCCCGACACGTCCGGCGATCTGTTTGCGTGGCGAAAGTACGCTGATTGGCTCAGCAGAGGCTCGATCCCGAACGCAGCTCCCTGGTGGGACCGAAGGTCGCTCTGGAAGTAGCGTGGATCGACCGAGAAGCGCGTCGTCACGGCGCTGCGCAGACCGGGAAGCTCACGTGCTTCCAAGGTCTCCAGGATTGCGTCGAAGTAGGATCCCGCGCGCGCTTCCCAGTCGATGCTTGCCTCGAGGTTGGGAACGGGGGACAGGACGTAGAACGCGTCGTGACCTGGGGGTGCCATGCTGGGATCGGTTCGACAGGGCGCGTGCAGGTAGAGGCTGAAGTCGGTCGCCAGAACTTTTCGCTCGAAGATGTCTCGCAGGAGCTGCTCGTAACGCGGACCCATGACCACGGTGTGGTGCCGGACGCTCGGGAAGGGTCGATTCGTGCCGAAATAGCCCACGAACAGGCTCATCGACTGCTTCTTGGCCAGGACTCGGCGTGCGCGTAGCGGACCCAAGTGTCGAGCGTCGATCATCTTCGAGTAGACGAGCGTCGGATCGCAATTGCAGACGACGACGTCGGCTCGCAGGGTTTCTCCGGATTCGAGGATGACACCACTGGCGCGACGGCGCTCGACTAGGATTCGCTCCACGGGCGCATCGAGTCGGCACTCGACGTCATGCTGGGCGGCAAGCCGGACCAGGGATTGCACGAGGGCGTGTGTTCCACCCTTTGCGAAGTGGACTCCCCACTTTCGTTCGAGCCAGTGAATGAGCAAGTAGATGCCTGGAACCTTGAGCGGATTACCACCGACGAGGAGAGGCTCGAAGCTGAAGATCTGGCGTAGACGCGGATCGCGAAGGTACCGAGAAACCAGCGAGTACACACTGCGATGGGCGGAGAGGCGAGCCAGATCGGGAACGATGCGCAGCATGTCGCTCAAGCGCTCGAACGGCTGGTCGGCGAGTCCTTCGTAACCAACTGCGAAGATCTGCTGCGCGTGTTGGACCAGCCTCCTGTAGCCGTCGATGTCCTCTGGGGCGAAGCGGCGGATCTCCTCGTAGAGTGGCTCGTCGTCCTTGACGTAGTCGAAGTGGGAGCCGTCCTCGAACGTCACGCGATAGAGCGGATCGACTGGCAGGAACTCGACGTAGTCTTGGCGTTCCTTGCCGAACAACGCGAAGAGCTCATCGAACAGGTAGGGAGCGGTGATGACTGTGGGCCCGGCATCGAAAGCGAAGCCGTCCTGCCGGAAGAGTCGAGCCCTACCCCCCGGCTGGGAACCGGCCTCCAGGATGGAGACCTCGTAGCCGAGGCTGCGCAGACGCAGGGCCGCGGCTAGTCCACCGAAGCCTGCACCGATCACGATGGCCCGGGTCAAGCGCTCAACCCCCGGAGGTCGCGGCCGTGTCGGCAAGAACCAACGCCCTGACGGGGCAGGAGGTGCTCCACTGGTGCGAGGGTCCATGCAATCAGCCGTTCGGTGACCGCTCGTAGCGCCGGCTCGCCCGCCAGGCCGTCTGCATCCACGAGGCGCTGGCGTAAGTCGCAGATTCGGTCAATCACGTGGTCCCGGGCACCACTTCGTTCGAAAAGCCCTGCGAGAAGCTGCACGTCTTCCGGCGTCGTTGCGTGACGCGGCCGATCGAGGATGTCCAAGACGATGTCTCGTGAACGAGGGCTGCGTTCGAGCTGCGCAACGACCAGGGCACTGATTTTGCCTTCGTAGACGTCGCAGCCGACCTTGCCACGCCCCTTGTCGCCGAAGAGGTCGACCAGGTCGTCCTGGAGTTGAAAGAGCACGCCTACGTTCTCGTAGATGTCGGCGATGCGACGAGCGTGCGGCTCACTTCTGCCTGCCAAGCGCAGCGCCCCGTACAGCGGGAGGGCCAGGAGCGCTCCTGTCTTGCCCCGTGCGGCCGAGAGGTAGCTTTCCCAATCCAAGCGATGACTGGCACGTAGGCCCATCTCGTTCGATTGGCCTCGGACGACGTCCGTGGCGGCGCGTGCAAGAGCGAATGCCAGCTCTCCGCGAAGAGGAGACGAGAGCTCCTCGAGGAGAAGCAGAGGCAGCATCAGGAGGAAATCACCGGCATTGATTGCCTGGGCGCGACCGTGCTTGACCCACAGTGTCGGATTTCCTCGCCGCGTCGTGTCTTCGTCCTGGATGTCGTCGTGCACCAGCGTGGCGTTGTGGAGTAGCTCGACGGCAGCGGCCCAATGGATGGCATCGCGCTGGTCGACTTGGAGCACCTGGCAGACCATCAGCGCCAGGCGGGCGCGTAGGCGGCGTCCGCCCGTCGCAAGCTGGTCGAGGGCCATGGCGCCCAACCGGTCGACCCTCCCTCCGTGGGCGTGACGTTGCATCAGGGCATCCACCTTCGGCAGAAGGTCGCTGGTGTCGAAGGGCGGGGGAACGGGCGGCTGCGCTCCGGTCATGAGGTTCCTCGGCTAGTGGAAGATCGGGCTACGAAACGCGCTGCGCCGGCAACCAGCTGGAAGCGGCCTTGCGTGGGCACACGCAGGAAGACCATCCACATCGCTCGCGCGACTGCCCGCGCTGGCAGTCCTCCATCCATGAAGCTTGCGATGGTGTCTGCAGGGAGCTCGAAGAAGCTCCGCCAGAAAGCGTCGGTTCCTCTCGCGTCCTGGGCGAGCAGGGTCTCGAGGCCGAAGCGATGAAACGCCCAGGCCCTTCTGGCGTCGTCGGGCCAAACGGCATCCTGACCTCGCTCGACGAGCCCTTGTGGATCACACGGCTCTCCGCTGAGCGCAGAGGCGAGCACGGATGCGAGCCGAGGTGCGATGCGGAGCGCTCGCGCGACGGAGTAGCCGCTGGCCGGCTGAACCATGCTTGCTGCTGCTCCAAACGCCAGAGTGCGACTCCTCCGGCCGGGTGGGGCTGCCCCGAGGGGGATCAAGCAGCGCTCGCGGGCGAGGGGACGCCCGACGTGGACCCCTAGCCCTTCGAGCCTGGAGCGCAGACGCGCTTCCAGGGCGGGGAAAGGCACCGCCCGGCGACTGGCCAGGACTGTCTCCTGCGCAAAGAGGACTCCAGGGCGTTCCGGCGCGGCGTAGAGGAAGCTGGAGTCGACCACGCCATCGTTGCCCGCGCCCGGCGCGCTGCGTAGGTCCATCAGGCACATCTCGCCGCTCTCGAAGGGCAAGTGATCGACCTCGAACCAGGCCCCAAGTGCGGTCTGAAAGGCACGCGGGCCCCGGCCCCGAGCTGCGTCCGCGACGCGACCGCGGCAATCGACGACGACACGGCAGCGCACACGGCTCGGGCGTCGGCTTCGATCGGTCAGTTGGACGAGCGAACCATTGCGCTCGTAGTCCGCGCGCTCGAAGGTCCCCTGAAGGAACTCGACTCCTGAGTCGCGCGCCCTCTGCTCGAGGCTGGACTGCAGACGGGTGGTGTCGAGGCGAAGGTAGCTGGAAGGGAGCACCTTGCGTGCGCCGCCGGCGAACGTCACGAACGGCCGTTCGAAGCGGGCAGCCACGGCGGCGTCCGCGACGCCGGCTGGCCACGTTGCAGCCCAGCTGCCGTAAGAAGCCCGCCAAGGGCGTCCCAGGCTGCGCTCGATCAGGACGACACGGGCGCCGCGCAGCCCAAGCTCCGCGGCCAGCGCCAGGCCAGCGGGGCCAGCACCAGCAATGACTACGTCCGCCTGGGGTGCGCAAACCATGTACGAACTATGTACGCTAAGCCTTGGCAGAACGCAAACTGTTTGTATACTGTTCGGAGAAGGATGATCGTGCTGGCCCGCCCCTCCCGTGCCGACCTGGATGAGTTAGTGCACCAGACGCACTCTTTCCTGTGGTGGTACGCCGACCTCACCACGCAGTCCGGCGACGCCCTGGTGCTCATCTGGTCCGTGGGTCTTCCTTTCTTGCCCACCCGAGCGGACCAGCGCAGCGCGGGGCCCAGGGCGGCCCTGAGCCTCGCCCTCTACCGAGAAGGGCGTCCGGACTTTTTCCTGCTCCAGGACTACGGGGCTGCGAATCACTCCATCGATCTGGGCTCTGGCCCCCTCGGCGATGGGCAGCTTGGCGCCACGGTGATTCGCTCGAGAGCCTCGAGTGGCGTCATCGAGCTCGGCGTTCGGCTGGACGAGTCCATCCCGTCGAGCCGTCGGCGCCTGACGGGGTCACTCAGCCTTTCCGGACCAGAGTACGCCACGCAGGAAGACTCGGGGGCAGCGCCGCACCTCTGGACTCCGCGCGTCGTACACGGCGAAGCACGCGCGGAGCTGGTGCTTGGTCAGGAACGCGTAGAGCTGCACGGCGCGGGGTACTTCGATTCCAACTTCGGCAGGACCCCGCTGCAGAGCCAGCAGATTGCGCGGTGGCTCTGGGGTCGTGTCGCGTTCCCCGATCGCACGTTCGCTTACTACCGGACGGAAGGAAGCGAGGGTCGAGTCGAGACGCGAATCATCTCACAGGGAGCCGAGGATGCCGGCAACGTGTGCTCGGGGGACCTCCGAATGGCGCGGCTGCAGCGCAGCGTGTTCGGTCTCCAGGCACCTCGACAGGTGGCCTTTCGAGCCGGAGGCCGCACGGTGTCCCTCGAGCTCTGTCCCCCGGTCGACGACGGCCCTTTCTATCAACGCTTCCTGGTGCACGGCAGGGACCAGGGGGGTCGGACGGGTCGCGGTGTTGCGGAGGTCGTGCTCCCCGGGAGACTCGACGTACCTTGGCAGAGGCCATTCCTGCGCATGCGCACGCACGTGGTTGGCGGGCCCAACTCGATCTGGCTGCCGCTGTTCTCGGGAGCCCGCCGAGGTCGTGTGGGTCGCATGCTCGGGCTGGAGGCGAGATGACAACGCTCGAGATCCTGGCGTGGACATCGGCGATTGCACCACTCTTGCCCCTCGGGCTCGGCGTCTACAATCGGCTCACCTGGGCTCGGCCGCAGTCGTGGCCTGCTTTCGATGCGCATAAGGGGCAGGTCTCCGTGCTGGTCCCCGCGCGGAACGAGGGGCGAAACATTCGGGCGTGCGTCTCGTCCGCGCTTGCTCAAGGAGACTGCATTCGTGAGGTGCTCGTCTACAGTGACGAGTCGACGGACGACACGGAGTCGATCGTTCGTGAGCTGGAAGCAACGGACCCCCGAGTTCGTCTGATCGTCGGGAGCCCACTGCCCCCTGGCTGGATTGGCAAGCCGCACGCGTGCCAAGTGCTCGGTGTCCAGGCGCGCGCTCCGTGGCTGCTCTTTCTCGACGCGGACGTGAGGCTCGCCACCGGCGGCGGCCTTGGCCTCCTACGGGAAGCGGTGGAGCGGGGATCACCCGTCCAAGGTGACAGGAGGCTCATCGTCCTCAGCGCCGTGCCGAAGCAACACGGAGGCACATGGGCGCTCGATCTGCTGCAGCCGCTCTTGCACTTGACCTACACCAGCTGGCTTCCGCTCTCGTGGGCGAATCGTCGACGAAGTCCGCGCTTCCTGGCCGCTTGCGGTCAGCTGCTGCTCGTCTCACGAGCCGCCTTCGACCGCGTGGGTGGGTTTCGTGCCGTGCGTGGCGCAGTGGTCGACGACCTCGAGTTCTGTCGGCACGGGCGCAGAGCTGGCAGCAGCGTGACGTTCGTCGATGGCCACGACCTTGCCGTCTGTCGGATGTACCAGGATACGCGCAGCTTCTGGGGCGGGTTCGCCAAGAACCTGTTTCTCGGGCTTGGGTCGGAGCAGAACCTTCTCCTCGCACTCGCCCTGCACGTTGCCTGCTTCCTGCTTCCCTATGGGCTTGGTCTCTGGTGGCTCGGGAGCACGCTGGTCGGAGAGAGGCCTCCTTCAAGCGTGCTCCTGCTCGCTTCGCTCGGTGTGCTCGCCAACCTGATGCACCGCACGATCCTGGCGGCCCGACACGGGCAGCGCTGGTGGTCGGTCGCTTTGCATCCGGTCGCCGTGGTGCTCCTGGTCCTGCTGGCGCTGGACTCCTGGCGTCGGGGGCGACTGACGGGAGTTCAATGGGCAGGACGAAGCTACCGGGGGAGCCTGGCGTGACCATCATCATGGCGTCGCCCAAGAAGCGCTGGGGCTCTGCTCTGTTTCGTTTCGATGCCCGGCGTCGCCTGCAGCGGACGTTCGCGCGGTGTCTTGTCCGAGGCCTGGCACCGCTGGCGCAGCGGGTTGCGCGAGAGCCGGTGATCGTGGTGCTGAATCACGTGTCCTTCTGGGACGGCTTTCTGCTTCCTTGTCTCGAGCGGGCTCTCTGTGCCGATGCATACTGCTTGATGGATCGCGCAAACCTGGAACGCTTCTCGTTCTTGCGTTTCGCCGGGGCAATCCCGCTCGGCTGCGGGGACATTCGTCGGGCGCAAGCCGACCTCGAGCATGCAGCGCGCCTGCTCGATCGTCCGGGCCGGCTGCTCTTCATGTTCCCACAAGGGAAGCAGGTACCGGCGCAGCTGCCGCTCCGCTTCCACGGAGGGGTCCTGCGAATGGCGGAACTCTCTGGTGCTGCCGTCGTTCCAGTCGGGTTGCGCTACGAGTTCCTCGAAGATCCAAAGCCGGAGATTCGGATCTCGGTCGGTGGCGCGGTCTCCCTCCTTGGGACCCGCGTTCAACGCAAGCGCGCCCTGGAGAGCGCGGTGCGCGTCGAGCTGGATTCGATCGATGCCTCGCATCTGAGCGCACCGACCTCGACGGAACGGGCGTTCGTGCCGTTGCTCCAGGCCAAGCCCCGGGGGCTCCCCGTAGGGACCCGATGGCTCGCGCTGGCCAGCGCGCGGAGGTCGCCATGAACAGCCGAGAGGATGTAGTCGTCGTCGGCGCGGGGATCGGCGGACTGACCGCAGCCGTTTGCCTCGGGGCCGCCGGCTTGCGCGTTCGCGTCGTCGAGTCTGGTTTGCGCGTTGGCGGAAAGGCTGGGGTCCAACTGATCGACGGAATCGAGGTCGACACGGGACCGAGCTTGCTCACGTTGCCGGGCGTGTTCGAGGAAGTCTTTGCGTTGGCTGGGCAGAAGTTCGACGAAGCGGTCGGGCTCACGCAGACGCAGCCGGCCTTCCACTACTGCTTCGGCGACGGCACGGAGCTGCTGCTCCAGAACGATCTCGAGCGCTCCGTGGCTGCGGTGGAGCGCTGCTTTTCAGCGGATGCGGCCTCCGAGTTTCGGGGCTATCTCGAGCATGCTGGGCGAGTCTGGAGGACGGCCGCGCCAGAGTTCGTGTTCGCACCAGCGCCAGGGCGGGGACGGATCCTGGAGCTCGGGCCGCGGCGACTCTTCGGGCTCACCAGGGTCGACCCCTTCGGCAGTATGGAGCGTGGGATCGCACGCTACGTGCGCCATCCGCACCTACGAGACTTGTTTCGACGTTTCGCTACCTACAGCGGCTCGGACGTGCGGAAAGCGCCGGGTACGCTCGCGTGCATCGCGCACGTGGAGCTCGTGCTTGGAGCATACGGTGTGCGGGGCGGACTGAACGCCCTCGCGTGCGCGCTCGAACGAGCGGCTAGCGCCGTCGGTGTGGAGTTCGATCTCGGGCGCCGCGTGAAGGAAGTGCTTGTGTCGGGCAGCGCGGTCTCTGGCGTGAGCTGCGACGATGGTGGACGGATCGGTGCTGCCCGGGTGGTCCTCAATGTGGACGCTGGCGCAGTTCGTGCCGGGCTGTTGGGGGATCATTTGCGTGGAGTGTGCGGAAAGGCGGCCAGCGGGCCGCCGTCGATGTCTGCGTACACGGGGATCGTACGCGCACGTCGGCGAACCGGTCGTAGTGCCCACACGGTTCTCTTTCCGGACGACTACCTGCAAGAGTTCGTGGATATCTTCGACCGAGGACGGCTGCCATCGACCCCGGCGATCTACGTGTGCGCCCTCGAACCCGCCCACGGGCGTGCTGGCTGGAAGGACGACGAGCCGCTGTTCGTCATGGTCAACGCACCAGCGCTCTCGGCGACGAGGACGGAGGAGCCCGAGGCTGCTGTGAGAGAGCGGGTCCTCCGAACACTGGTCGAGCGTGGTCAGCTCGAGCCGTCTGACCGCTTCGTTTGGTGGCGTTCGCCTGCAGGTCTTGCGCGCGAGTTTCCGGGCAGCCACGGCGCGCTTTATGGCTCGGCGTTCCACGGCCTTTGGGCGGCATTTCAGCGGACCGGTGGCGATGACACCAGGATCCAAGGGTTGCACTTCGCATCCGGCTCGGGGCATCCCGGCGGAGGTGTGCCACTCGCAGCCCTATCCGGACGACGAGCGGCGGAGGCGGTCCTGCGGCGTCTGAGGCGTTCGGCGTGAAGCGGGGGTGGCGGATCGTTGCGACGCTGCTGACGCTCGTTGGCGACGGACACTCGGGGAGCGCCGCAGACCTTGGAGGGCGCTACGTCCTCTCGCAGCGGACGGTCGTGGTGGCGCCGATTCCGATCTTACCCGACCTGTCGAGTGAGACGTGGTCGGTCGCGCTCGTCGATCTCTCGCCCAGCTCGGGAAGGCTGTCGGGGGAAGGCAGACTCTGCCACATCGAGATGCGGAGCAGCTCGAGCTTGGTGAGGACGGAGCTTCCTCCGGGGCTGCGGCGACTGCTTTCCGATGTTCGCCTCGATGCACGGCTGACGCCGCGACCGGACGGCGTGTCGTTGAGTGAAGTCCCGCGAGTACGAGTGCTCGGCGCCAAGTTGGTCGATCCAGCACGGGACGACCTGCCGCGAGACGTCGCGGACCCTCGCATCTTCGACCACGACGGTGACGGGCATCCGGGCGTGACGGTCCGAGTGCGCGGGATCGTCAACGGCGATGTCTACGTCGTCCAGCGAGGATCGGCCGCGCTCGAGGGGGAGTCGGATCCGTTCGGGTTCCACGGAGCAGTCCGTTTCAAAACTGACGACGTCGTGGTTGGTGCAACGAAGTCGGTACTGATGAGGCGATCGAAGACGCTTCCCGATCGAGCCCGAAGTACGTTCGTCCTACGCAAAGTGGATGCTGCCGTCGACTGCGATCGCGCCTTGGCCTTAGCACGCCAGGTGCACTGAACGATCGGATGGTGAATGCGTACCCTGGTTTGGTTTCGCGGGAAGGACTTGCGCATTACCGACCATGTGCCACTGGCGGTCGCGGCCGAGCGCGGCGAAGTCGTGCCGCTCTTCGTGCTCGATCCGTATTTCTTCAGGCCGAGCCGTGCAAGGGGGTTGCCGCATCGGATGCAGTTCTTGCTCGAGTCGCTGGAAGAGTTGCGCCGCAGTCTGGGTCACGTCGGGGCGGAGCTCCTGGTAGTCTCGGGGCACAGCGTGGACGTGGTTCCCCGGCTCGCCCAGCAGCTTCGCGTCGATCGAGTCGTGGCCCAGCGCTGGGTCGAGCCGTTCGGTCGGGAGCGCGATCGACGCATTGGAGCGGCGCTCACGGTCCCGTTCGAACTCCACCAGGGGGAGACCCTGCACGAGCTCGGAACCGTCTGCACCGGAGCGGGGCGGGGGTACGAGGTCTTCACGCCCTTCGCAAAGGCTCTCCGGGCCCGGTTGCGTGTGCAGTCGCCCCTGCCTCCTCCGAAGCACGTGATTGCTGCCGCCCACGACGTTCCGAGCGTGCCAGTTCCAACGCTGGCCGAGCTCGGAATCAAGGAGAACCTTGCGGTCATTCGTGGGGGCGAGCGCGCTGCGCGGGAGCGACTCGACGTTTTCCTCCGCGTGGGCATCGAGCAGTATGATCAGGGGCGCGATCGGCTCGGCGAGGAGGGGACCAGCCGCCTCTCGGCGGACCTGAAGTTCGGCACCCTAAGTCCACGTACCGTGTATCATCAGGCGCGAGCGACCTTCGGCACAGGCTCCGAGCGTTTCCTCAGCGAGCTCTTCTGGCGCGAGTTCACCCACGCCACGCTCCACGACCACCCGGAGCTGTTGGAGCGGTCGTTTCGCACGGAGTACGACCGAGGACCATGGAAGGAGGACGACATCGCCTTCGACGCCTGGGCCCGCGGCGCGACGGGTATTCCCATTGTCGACGCTGCCGCGCGCCAGCTCCTGAGGGAAGGCTTCGTCCACAACCGGGCGCGGATGATCTCGGCCTCGTTCCTGACCAAGCAGCTTCGCCAGCACTACCGGCGCGGCGAGGCGCACTACCTAAAGTACTTGATCGACGGCGACTGGGCGCAGAACAACTTCGGCTGGCAGTGGTCCAGTGGCTCGGGTGTCGGGGCGCAGCCGTACTTTCGCGTCATGAATCCGGTCGCGCAGGGCCAGAAGTTCGACCCGGATGGGGCCTACGTGCGGCGCCATGTCCCCGAGCTGGCGCGGCTTCCCACTGGGTACGTGCACGAGCCGTGGCGGGCGCCGGCTGCTGTTCTCGAGGACGCCCGGGTCCGGCTCGGCGTCGACTACCCCCGTCCCATCGTCGACCTAGCGGTCGTTCGCGCCGAGTATCTCGACGTCGCGCGCTCGGTATTCCGGCGGAGCGTGTAGAGCGGAGCGAATGGCAGGAAAGGAGAGCGCTCCGAGACCAGGAGGGGAGCTCGAGGTGCCTGCTCGGTCCAAGCTGGACCGGTCGTCAGACTCAGGCCCGCATGGCCTGAATCGGTGCAGTGCGGGCGGCACGCACGGCCGGGAAGAAGCCTCCGAGCAGCCCCATGAAGGCACCGACGAGTAGGGAGCCGAGGACGATCTCGAGCGAAGGCCGAAACGAGAAGGTGACTTCCTGCCAGGTCGCGAAGTTCATCATCGAGAAGGACACACCCGACATGCCCAGGCTGGCCAGGGCACCCAGACAGGCTCCAGCGAACGCGAGCACGATCGATTCCACCATGAAGGCCACAAGGACTGCGAGGCGTGAGAAGCCCAGCGCCTGCAAGGTGCCGATCTCGCGGGAGCGCTGGCTCACGGCCGCGTACATGGTGATGGTGGCCCCAATCATCGCGCCCATCGAAAAGAACAGCGCAATGATCACACCGAGCGCCGTGATGAAGATACTCGTCCCCTCGGACTGCTTCTCGTAGTATTTGTCCTCTCGGTAGACCTGCATGCCGAGCTGCTTGTCGTGCTCGACGGTGGCTTTGAACGCGTCGAATTTCGAGGCCGACTCGAGCCCCACGATGACGGAGCTCACGATGCCTTCGCGACCGAAGGTGGAGCGGAGCGTGTCGACGTCGACCCACACCTCCGACTCGAAGGCACTGCGGCCCGCCTCGAAGATGCCGACCACGGTGACCGAGCGGTTCTTCTTCAGCTCGACCTTGTCGCCCAGCTTCATGCCAGCGAAGCGCCCGTCGAGACCCTTGCCGATCATGGCCTCGTCGGTTCCTGGAGCCGGCGGGCGGCCGTCGACCACCTTGAGCTCCTTGCGCATGGCGATGCTGGTGGGCGTGACGCCCCGCACCTGCACGTTCGAGATCTGATTCTCGGCGCCGGACTTGTTCGCCGCGATCACGACGACGACTTCACCGGATCCCAAGGGCGTGCTGCCCTCCTTCTTCACCCCGGGCGCGGCCAGGATGATGCCCACGGTCGTGGTGTCGAAAGTGCTCGAGAGCTCGTTGTCCGCGCCTTGGCGCAGCACGATCGCACGATCGGTCTGACCGCTCGATACGAGCGTTTCGCGAATGCCCCTGGAGAGCATGAGCGCAGCGGCGAGAACGAACACCACGAGGCCGATGCCGAGCGCGGTGGCGATCGTGGTCGTCTTGCGAACGAAGAGGCTGCGGACGCTGTAGGAAAGAGGAATCAGCATGACCTAGCCCACCTTCCGCAGGGACGCTGCGACGTCGAGCTGAGAGGCTCGATAGGCTGGGATGATGGCGGCACACACGCCCAAGAGGATCGAGAGCGCGAGTGCGACCGGGGGTGTTTTGGAATCGATGCGGAAGTAGGGGAAGAACGCGCCCATGTTCTCCTCGAGGAAGCGCCCCAGCCCCTGCTCGACGACCGGATAGGAGATCAGGAGGCCCACGATGCCGCCGATCAGACCTACGGTGGCGGCTTCCCCGACCACGAAGATCACGAGGTGCTTGGGCAAGAAGCCGATGGCGCGGAGCATGCCGTACTCGTGCGTTCGCTCGCGCACGCCCATGGCAATCGTATTGCCCAGGATGAGCATCATGATGGCCAAAATCACGATCGAGACCACATCCACGGCCTTGAGCACGGCGCTGATCATGCCCAAGAAAGACGTGTTGAAAGTGCGTTCGTCCTGACTGAGCGTTTGGACGTCGCGTTCGTCGAACTTCGTGTCGATGGACTTGGCGACGTCGGCAGGCCGGTTGCCTTTCTCGATGCGGCTGATGATCCAGCCCACCTGGTCAGCGGCGCGGGGCCGCTTCTCCTTGGCCCACTCGTTCAAGTAGTCGTAGTGGAAGAACATGCTGGACTTGTCCACCGACTGCCTCGTCGTGTCGTAGATACCGGAGACGATGAAGTCCCAGTTGCCTGGGTAGATGGTGCCCGTCAGCGTGAGGCGTTGCCCCACCTGATAGCCAAGCTTCTTGGCCACAGCCGAGCCGACGATGATGCCGCGCCGCTCTGCGAAGAACGCAGCCTTCTGATCCTCCGGAACCACGACCTCGTCGTAGACCTCGAAGAACTTCTGCGGGTCGACGGCGATGGTGCCGAAGAACTCGTTCGGATGATTGGGGTCCTTGGCGCCAAACCAGGACGACAGGAGCGCGGTCTTCACGCCGGGGGTCTCGGCGACGTCGGCAACGTACTTGCCGGGGAGCGTCATGATGAAGCTCACCTTGTGGCGCGTCACCACGCGATCCTTGGCTGCGTAGTCGGCAGCGATCGTCCATGCGGAGAGCACCGTGCGCAGAAGAACGAAGGCCAGGATGGCCACGGCAACCCCGAGCACCGTGAGCGAGGTGCGGAAGCGGTTGCGCAAGACGTTGCGCACGCCGAGCGAGATGGCTCTCATACCAAGACGCCCTTGTTCAGACGACGCACGATGGACGCACGCTCGGCGGCGGC